>Ga0187827_10005333_pt1 | contig 15270 bp, 14 predicted proteins | sample ETNtaG_39_FD_167969 | JGI IMG/M metagenome (GOLD analysis project Ga0187827, IMG submission 167969) | Marine microbial and viral communities from oxygen minimum zone, Eastern Pacific Ocean - ETNP2014_SV_150_PacBio MetaG (Illumina Assembly) | ecosystem: Environmental > Aquatic > Marine > Hypoxic...
CACTCTTTTTAGCTTCAAAGATGGCCGGGAAAGACACCTGAAATCCCAACAGTCAGGAGGTCGGATTATTTCCTTTCCTCACTACTTGCTTGCCCGATTTTAACATACTTGCCTGTCAGGAGAAAGAGATATACCCGTAACAGGGAATTGGTGGCTATCACTCAATTAGGAATCTTGTTGTAAAAGCAATGACTATTGACGCGGTCTGCTCCAAAAAGGTTATGTCTTGTTGACTCCTGATAATAGGTGTATAATTGCCATTACCAAAAGGACTTCTTTCTGGCGTGTGAATCATCTAATCGTGGGGATTAGCTTTGGGAATAGTTTCGCACATCCCTATCATGACGTAGATACAAGGGGTATAATTACCTATTTTTTGAGAAGATATGCCCTGCATTTTTAGTTTTGGTTATACCGAATTGGAAGCCTACCCAGAGAGACGGTTAATCTGCACAATCTAGCGTTTCCTGAACCGTCCACTGAGACAACTATACGGCTATTACGCAGCTGAGGGAAAGTGCTATAATGGCGCAAAGTCTACGAGTTTATATTCATCCGGACTGGTGAAATTGTCATGGAGATACTACGAAATAAAAACCTGGCAACCAGATTTCAGGTACTAGTCGAGATAGCTCAGAGCGGACCTAACGTCCAACAGCGGGGCATCGCTAAAAAGGTAGGTGTCAGCCCGCAAGCGATATCAGACCATGTGGGACAATTGGTAACGGAAGGCTTACTAGTCTCAGATGGCCGCGCCAGTTATAAGGTAACCTCCAAGGGTACTAACTGGATAATCAAAGTGCTGCGAGAGCTAAGGGACTACACTGGCCTTATTGAAAAGGCGGTTACCAACATTTCTGTATGCGCAGCAGTGGCGGGCAGCGATATAGTCAAGGACCAGCTGGTAGGCCTAAAAATGAAGGATGGTTTACTCTTCGCTACTGACAATCCAAATGAAGGGGCTAGAGGAATAGCCTTTTCAGACGCGAGAAAGAGTGAAGATATTGGCGTAGCCAGCATTGAGGGTATAGTAACATTAAGCAAGGGTAAGGTAACCATCCTCAGTGTACCTACGGTCGATAAGGGTGGGACAAAGCAGGTCAACCTTAGACGTTTGAATACTGAACTTGGCAGACACCAACAAATTGGTGCCATCGGCATCGAAGCTTTAATCGCATTGCAGAAGTCAGGTACCAAACCTCGGTACATTTATGGTGTGGTCGATGCCTCTATTGAAGCGGCCAAATGTGGTTTATCCTTCCTTATTGTCTGCACAAGTGACGCGACACATAGCGTATTATCACGACTAAAGGATGATGGTTTAGATTGCGAATTCCTAGACGCAGCTATAAAAGCGAAAGAGTTCCCTCCCCTTACGCCCCCGTAGTCGGGTGAGATTTTCGCCAACCGCGGCGCAGAAAATCCCCACAGACTGTTGACAAATCCACTTCATTAGTGTAAAATCCACCATAATTGTTTTTATCGAAGTTACGCTTTACGGTTTTGTTAGCACCTTCAAATTAAGATTGCGCACGGTATCTGAATAGGCCTATCAGGAGAAGGTCGGTGTGATTCCGACACTGTCCCGCAACTGTGATTTAGCCTTCGGATAGAAATCACCGGGCTAATCAGTCAGGTCACCTGCCGTACGCTGTGCCACATACCTTCGAGGGGAGGTCACAGATGAAGATAATCTTACGTTCGCGATATTCCCTTGCCTTCTCATATGGAGGTAAGGATATTTGTTTTTGAGGGAGAAGGGAGACATAGCGAAAACAGGAATCATAATCCTAGCCCACGGTAGTCGCGGCGAGAAGGGCGCTGTTGAAGTCCCCAAGGTCTTGCAAAGAATTACGGAAGGTGTGAGACCATTCCTCTCCGGAAGAGTGGAGGTTATTGGGGCGGCACTCCAATTTAATCGACCCAGTTTGGAAGAAGCTGTGGAGTTGCTACTAACAGATTCCGTAAAACGCATCGTTATAATGCCTTACTTTCTTTTCCCGGGGCGACATATTACAGAGCATGTCCCTCAGCTCATTGAAAACTTCAAGAGGCGATATCCACAGGTACAATTCGCTATAGCGAATACCCTTGGGCCAGATGAATCCTTCGTAGGTCTCACAGCCAGACGCATAGCCGAGTGTGCGCCAGATCTCTTATCGGTCGTACGGATGTCGCTGGTCAGCCCTCAACTTATTGAGCAGCGGAGTATGGAGATAGTGGAAGGATTACTGCCTCCACTGGAGCTATCGCGGGAAGAACGGGTGGTGGTCAAGCGCCTCGTCCATACTGCCGGTGACCGCGATCTGGCTTCCCTTATCAGATTCCACCCAGTGGCAACAACAATGGCTCTAACTGCCATCCGATTAGGGAGACCCATCTTTACCGATGTAAGGATGGTATCCGTAGCTATTAACCGTCACCTGGCAGAGAAGTTTGGCTGTGAAGTATATTGTGCCCTAGACGAGCTGGAGTTAGCGAAGATAACTCAAGAGGAAGGCAGTACTCGCAGTGGTACTGCCTTCCGAGTCCTAGGCGAAAGGCTGAACGAGGCTATAGTCGCTATCGGTAACTCACCCACGGCCCTGCTGGCCCTCCTTGAACTCGTTAGCAGCAAGAAAGTTACCCCGGCACTTGTAGTGGGTACGCCGGTCGGCTTTGTGCAGGCAAAGGAGTCAAAAGAGGAGCTAATGAAACTAGATATACCATATATCAGCATCGTGGGAACACGTGGCGGTAGTGCTTTAGCCGGAGCTGCTGTCAATGCCCTACTGGGATTAGCCGAGCGGTCAGCTTTTGGAGAAAAGGAGATCCGGGTTGAAGGCGAAGTATAGTCAAGCACGTGAGCTTAAGAGCAGTTTTTTCCTGGCTCTCTTGTTTGCCTCCGGATTTCTTTTATTGACCCCGACTCCAGCCTATGCGATGCACATCGCCGAGGGGATTCTGCCGCTAAAGTGGGCGGCGATATGGTATGTGGTCGCTGCTATCTTCGTGGTCATAGGTATAGGAGTGATAAAGCATAAAATCAGAAAGAACAGAGGGCTGTTACCCCTTTTGGGGTTAGCGGGTGCCGCCGTTTTCCTGATTTCCGTTTTTCCGATACCAGTACCTACCGCGGGAACCACCTCTCACGCCTGTGGTACTCCGCTAGCAGCCATTGTGGTGGGACCGTTTGTCAGCATTGTTCTGGGAGCGATAGCCTTGCTTATTCAGGCTCTGTTTCTAGCACACGGTGGCTTAACTACCTGGGGAGCCAATATCCTGTCTATGGCAGTAGCCGGTTCCTCTATCGGATTTGGCACTTTCCTAGTACTAAGAAAACTTAATGCCCCTATCGCTGTGGCTGCCTTTACCGCCGGGATTCTAGGTGACTGGACGACCTACGCCGTCACTTCTTTTGAGCTAGCTTCAGCTTTACACGGCGCCGGCTCGCTCTGGAATATGTGGATTGGCATCGCCATGGCCTTCGCCCCTACCCAATTGCCCCTGGGTATTCTGGAAGGTATCTTTACGGCGGCAGTATTAACGGTTGTCCATCAGCGCCGCCCTGAGCTACTGGCTCACGTGATACCGTTGACAATGAAGTTAAAATAGTTAGCGGGGTGAAAGGAGACATCTAATGGGGAACCTGGGTAAAGTAGTGACGATCGGTATATCAGTAGCCATCTTAGTTCTAGCAATTACGGGATCCGTCGTTCTCTCTGAGAATAACATTGTCAGAAAACAAGGTCTCTGGAGTGACGCTACTGACGTTTTGTCTGGCCAAGCGGCGGAACAAGCGGGAAGGGAAGCCAGACCACCCTTTATTAATACGGAACAAGGTAACATGCTGGCCTTCTTTTTCGCATTAGGTGGGGTTGCCGCCGGCTTGACCATCGGCTACAACTGGAGAAGGCTTCTCGCCGCCGAAGCCAGGGGGAGACGCCAAAGAGGAAGGCTAACAGTTACCATTCTGATGGCAATCACCTACTTGGTGGTTGTCTGGGTGCACGCGTTTCTAAAACCGTTGGTTGATCCCAGCTTGGGCGATGTAGTGCTCTTTATCTTTGTCCTAGTTGGCGCCGTCAGCGGGTTTATTACCGGTAGCGGTCTTGGAAGACTGAAAACAGAACAAGCGGAAAGGAGGAAACTGGCCACTTAACTTCAGCAGCGCTCGTTGGCCGCCGTTAGAGCCCATGTCTCATAAGGTCGGGGTATTTTCTGAGGTCTTTGCCCGGAAGGACAACTTTAGTACCAGGATAGAGGCGCGCATTAAGGTTGCCTTTATCGCAGTTGCCCTGACAGTTAATCTACTATCAGCAAGTATCAATACATCGCTAGCCATCACCGGGTTTTGTTTGATTACTCTGCGAACTGTCGGAATACCGACAAGACTGATATTGCTAAGGCTGGCCTTTCCTTTAGTAATGGCGATGCTAGTGCTCATTATCCATGTGTTCTTTTATGGCACTACCCCGCTGTTCATCATGCAGCTTTGGGGATTCCACGTGTTAGGTTACGAAGAAGGACTGACTCGCGGCTTTCTTGTCATGTTTCGCGTATTGGCAGGGGTATCATTGATTCTCTTCTTGGGTATGTCAACACCGCTGAATAAACTGCTTATGGCCGCCGCTTGGTTCAGGCTGCCGAAGATCTTTGTCGAACTGGCGCTTCTTATTTATCGCTACATCTTTGTTCTTTTGGAGGAGATGATAACTATCAAAGACGCTCAGAAAGTCCGATTGGGTTACCACAACTGGCGGCAAAGCATGAGGTCTCTGGGCGTACTGGGCGGCAGTCTTATCTTTAGTGCCTATGACCGGGCAGAGAGAGTGTTTACCGCCATGCTAGCTAGAGGCTATAGCGGGAGTATTCCGATTCACTACCGGGCAGAATTCGGCAGGAGAGATATTCTGGTCGCCTTATACCTAGGTGCGCTGTTGTTGCTGTTCTACGTAATAGGACATCCGGGGATATGATAAGGGTAGAAGCACTGTCATTCGCTTATCCAGATGGGACAGAAGCCCTGACCGGAGTCGACCTAGAAGTAGGGGGTGGCGAATTTTTATCTTTGATGGGTGCTAATGGCTGTGGCAAGACCACCCTCCTGAAGCACCTGATCGGGTTGTTAAAGCCGTCATCAGGTAAAGTACTTTTTGACGGTAAAGAGTTAGCATCTCTAAAAGACGAGCACGTCTTTACACAGATGGGAATCGTCTTTCAGGACCCAAACGACCAGCTCTTCGCTTCTAATGTAGAGCAAGATGTTGCCTTTGGCCCGGCCAACCTCGGGCTGAGCCAAGATGAGGTGGCTACCAGAACAGTCGATGCCTTACAAATGGCCGGAATAGCCGGACTGGGCAGCAAAGCTATTCATACCCTGAGCTTCGGAGAGAAACGACGTGCCGCCATCGCCGGCGTACTTACCATGGAGCCAAGGATAATACTGCTGGATGAACCCACCAGCGGGCTGGATCCGCGCGGGATCAGTTCCATAATGCGCTTACTCAAGAAACTAAACCGGGAAAAAGGGATTACCATGGTGATGGCTACGCATGACGTAGAGCTGGTGCCGCTATTCTGTGACCAAGTAGCAGTTTTGGAGAGAGGAAGGATAATACGGCAGGGAACACCGCAGCAGATATTTGATGACAATGAAATGGTCAGGAATGCACAGTTGAGACTGCCACGAATGGCTCACTTGGCTGAGATTCTTGGGAAAGAGGACGGCCTACATTTCGCAAGTAGACCGCTCACTATTGGCCAGGCTAGGCGTGAGCTACTGGCGTTACTGCAAACTTGGGCTGTCAAGAATGGCAGCACTGTTCATCACTCACAACAATAAGGGAGTCTGTATACATGGTGGCTAAAAACAGGACTAGCAAACCGATGCGTTCTGGTTATACCACGGGAGCATGTGCTGCAGCGGCAGCTCAGGCAGCCGCCTCTGCTTTGGTAAACCAGGCGGTAGTTAACCGAGTCGAGATTGAGCTTCCACAGGGCAACAAAGCTGATTTTGACATCAAGAGCTGCTCCTTTGACCAGCGTCAAGCCATCTGTTCAGTAATAAAGGATGCCGGGGATGACCCTGATGCTACCAATGGAGCTGAAATTTACGCTATCCTATCCTGGAAGGCAGCGTCAGGCATCAAAATTAGAGGAGGAAAAGGAGTAGGCGTGGTTACCAAGCCGGGGCTGGAGATTCCGATTGGCATGCCTGCCATTAATCCAGTGCCGCACCTGATGATCAGTGATGCTGTTAAACGGGAGACAGAGCGTTATCTTAACGGCAGGGGCATACAGGTTGTAATCTTCGTGCCGCAGGGTGAGGAACTAGCCAAAAGAACCCTTAACGCACGCTTGGGTATAGTAGGTGGCATCTCGATTCTGGGCACCACTGGCATCGTCATTCCCTATTCGGTCAATGCCTATACGGCCTGTATTTCTCAGGCGCTGGATGTGGCAGCAGCCTGTGGTTGCCGACAGGTGGTGTTGACCACAGGCCGGCGAAGTGAGAAGTTTGCGCAGAGTCAATTGGTAACACTAGACGAGGAGTGCTTCATTCAAGCAGGGGACTTCATTGGCTATTCGCTTGAGCAATGTGCCAAGAGGTCTTTCGACAAGGTAATTGTCTGGGGTATGGTTGGTAAGACTAGCAAACTGGCTGCCGGCCACCTCTATACAAACGTCAGTGATTCTACTGTCGATATTAGTTTTCTGATTGAAGTGGCAGCAAGCTGTGGTGTACCAGTTGAAACAGTCGAGAACCTGCAGACGGCAGTCACGGCTAATCACTTTCGGCGAATACTACCGGCGGCATACATTCCAGAGTTCTGCAACCAACTCTGCCGGCTGGCAGCGAGAAACTGCCAGGAGAAAACTGATGGCGTGCTTGCAGTGGAATGCATTATGACCGACGCTGAAGGCATCATTCTGGGGAGAGCCAATGCCGGAGAATAGCAAAGTTTATATCATCGGTGTGGGAGCAAGCGGAGCTACCAGCCTACTACCTGAAGTAAGGCCGTTGATAGAACGAGCAGGAATAGTTTTGGGAGGGGAACGGCTACTCACGATGTTCCCTTCTCTGACTGGGCAGAAGATTACCATCAGAAACAATCTGTCTAAAGTCGCTGATTTAATTAAAAGAAACCTCGGTGACAAGCGAATAGTGGTTTTAGCCTCCGGCGACCCCGGCTTCCACGGTATAGCTCGCTACTTAACGAGGGAACTGGATAAAGGGACAGTGGAGATAATACCCAATGTGAGCGCTATGCAACTGGCATTTGCTCGAATTAAGGAAAGCTGGGATGATGCCACTTTGACCAGTGTACATTCAAAGCCAATTAAGCGCATCGCTGATATAGTTCGCGCCAACCATAAAATCGGTATATTCACCGATGATAATCATACGCCTAGTGAAATCGCAAAAGTCTTACAGGAGCTTGGGATTGAAAACTGCCGGGCACATGTGTGCCAAGACTTAGGCACTCCCAAAGAAAGCAATGTAGCTACCGACTTATACAGCCTCATAGGGAAGGACTTTTCACCTCTAAACGTCTTGATACTACTCAGGAAACGGCAAGAAACAATACCTCAGCCACTACTGGGGATTCCTGAGGAAAGCTTTTTGCAGAAGCGAGAGGGGTGCATTACCAAGCTTGAGGTAAGAGCAATTAGCTTGGCTAAGCTGGCTCTCACCGAAAACAGCATTGTCTGGGATATCGGTGCTGGCTCAGGGGCAATATCCATTGAAGCTTCCTTCCTCGCCCCCAGAGGAAGCATCTTTGCCATAGAGAAGAGTGCTGATGCCGTGGAGATTATCAAGGAGAATATGAGAAGGTTTGGGCGACATAATACTAAGGTTATCCAAGCTTCGGCTCCAGACCAGCTCGAGGAGTTACCCGCTCCCGATGCGATTTTCATTGGTGGCAGCGGGGGGCGCATGGCGGAAATACTATTGGCTGCTGGCGTCCGGCTAAAGGCAGAAGGGAGGCTTGTGGTTAACCTGGTCACTCTGGAGACTTTGCATCGGACGATTGAGGCATTACAAACCGGTGGGTTTATGTTCGAGGTGACTCTGGTAAATATAGCGCGAGGCAAAGAAATCTCCCATCTGACTCGGCTCGAAGCTCTGAATCCGATATTTGTGCTTACGGCGCAGCGTAGAAAAGAGGGCATGCTTTAAATGGGTGATGTGACGCCTAGAATAGGACGTTTTTACGGCGTTGGAGTTGGTCCGGGAGACCCTGAACTCCTCACGCTGAAAGCACGTAATGTTATTACCACAGTCCCGGTAGTCTTCACCCCCAAGAAGACCAGCGGAAGCGAAAGCATTGCCCGGTGGATTATAAGTAATCTGGTGACCAAACCAGAGCAAAAGGTCATGGAGCTAGTCTTCCCCATGCTGAGAGACAAGGAACAACTAGCACTCTCCTGGAAGAAAGCGGCGGATACTGTCTGGGAGCATCTGTCATCAGGGGATGATTGCGCCTTTGTCAACGTGGGTGATCCCCTCCTCTATGGCACTTTTGTTCACGTTCTGGAGATGCTGAGAAAGAGTCATCCAGAGGTAAAAGTGGAGGTCATCCCTGGCATCTCCTCACCACATGCTGCCGCAGCAAGGGGACTGGTACCCCTGGCGATTGATGATGAATGTGTAGCAATTATATCTTCACCCGGCGAGGGAAACTTCATCAGGCAGGTGCTGGAAAACTTCGACACAGTGGTATTCATGAAAATAAACAGGACCTTTGACCGATTATTAGTTATCCTAGAGGAACTGAATCTCACCGGAAAGTGTCTCTATGTCAGGCGGTGTACCACCAAAGACGAAGAAATAGTTTGGGATGTTAGTCAACTGAAAGGTCGAAGTCTAGATTATTTTTCTCTTCTAATCGTAAGGAAATAGTATGGCAGTACAGGTCTATTTCATCGGCGCGGGTCCTGGAGACCCGAAGCTAATAACCAGTAAAGGCAAGGAGGTTATCGAACGAGCCGATGTCGTTATCTATGCCGACTCTTTGATACCCTCCGAGATATGCAGGTTTGCCAGGGTTGATGCCGAGATTCACCCAAGCGCATCAATGTCGCTCGAGCAGATAACGGCAATTATAGAGGACGCCGTTAAACAGGACAAGACAGTGGCCCGCGTGCAGAGCGGTGACCCCAGCATCTACGGGGCTATCCATGAGCAGATGGTGGCACTAGATGAAAAGGGGATAGGGTATGAAGTTATTCCTGGTGTTAGCTCATTATTTGCCGCCGCCGCCGCATTAAAGACGGAACTGACCATACCTGAACTCTCTCAAACGGTTATCATCACGCGCCTGGAAGGCAGGACGCCTGTTCCTTCGCTAGAAAGCCTGAAAAGCTTAGCCAAACATCAGTCCACTATGGCAATCTTCCTCAGCGCATCTCTCATCGAAAAGGTAGTGGCAGCACTTCTTGAGGGAGGATATCCTGCCGAAACTCCGGCGGCAGCAGTTTATAAAGCCAGTTGGGAAGATGAAATGGTGGTGAGAGCACCCTTGAAGCGCCTAACTGAACAGATGAAGGAACTGGGCATCAAGAAGCAGGCTCTAATACTGGTGGGCAATTTCCTGAGCCCAGAGGCAAAGGGACGACGCTCAAAACTTTATCACCAGGAGTTCAAACATGAATTCCGATAGTTTTCTAGCAAATACAATGGCAATTACTGCCATAACCAAAAAAGGCGTGGCTTTGGGACGACGCCTGAACCAGCTAGTTCCAGACAGCCACCTTTATCTACCAGAAAAGTTTGCCGATGAGGAACTTTCGGGCGAATTTCGTTTTGTACCACCAGCGAAGAAAGTGATAAGACAGGTATTTTCCCAGTACCCGTATCTGATTCTTATCATGGCAGTGGGGGCTGTGGTGCGCCTGTTGGCCTCGGAACTGAGGAGCAAGTGTGAAGACCCTGCAGTGGTCGTGGTGGATGAAGCAGGCACCTTTGTGGTGAGCCTCATTTCTGGACATGGCGGAGGTGCTAATGAACTAGCTAAAAAGGTGGCACATTTAATAGGTGCCCAGCCGGTAGTCACTACCGCCTCGGAGGTGAGCGCAACTATAGCCGTGGACCTTCTGGGGAAAGAGTTCGGCTGGGAACTTGAGACCAGCGACAATTTGAACAAAGTGACGGCCAGCGTAGTCAATGACGAATGTACCGGCATTTATCAAGACACCGGCGAAAGAAACTGGTGGAAAAGAGATAGTCCGTTACCTTCTAATGTGCATGTCTTCAGCAGCATCGAAGACCTTATTAAATCTAATTGTAAGGCAGCCATTATTATCAGTGACCAGGTATTGAGTAAAGAAAACCAGCTGCCACCCAATGGCGCACTAGTATACCGTCCCAGAAGCATGGTGGTTGGCATTGGCTGCAATCGGGGAACAAAGGCTCATGAGATAGAGCAAGCCGTGCTCTCCCTCTTTTCAGAGTATCGACTCTCTATCAAGAGCATCCGTAATCTGGCTACCATCGATTTAAAGAAAAGCGAGACCGGGATACTGGAGTTTGCCCGCAAATACAACCTGCCGATTGAGTATTACAATAAAGAAACTCTGAGCAAGGTGGGATTCCCTTCCGACCCCTCACTCGCCGCGCTGGAACATGTTGGAACGCCGACAGTATGTGAAGCAGCGGCGATACTCAGCAGCGGTATCCCGAATCTCGTTATCCCCAAAACGAGCTATGCTCGGACAGTATCAATTGCCGTGGCAAGATTATCGTTTGACACTCTCAGGTCACCCAAAAGCGGCAAGCTTTTCTTGGTTGGCCTCGGCCCCGGTGCCATGGAGCACATGACTTTTCGAGCTAAAGAGGCGCTCAGCGCCAGTGATGTGGTGGTTGGCTACAAGAGCTATGCCAAGTTGGTCGAGCCTCTCATCACTCACAAGGAAGTCATAACTACCGGCATGACAGAAGAAGTCCGGCGAGCCACGATAGCGGTTAACCTGGCTCAGAAGGGTAAGACAGTTTCCCTCATCTGTAGCGGGGATTCTGGCATCTATGGCATGGCTGGACTGGTAGGTGAAATTTCACAAAGGCGGGGTGACAAGCTTGACGCGGAAGTAGTGCCCGGGGTGCCGGCGCTGGTAGCTAGTGCCGCCCTGCTTGGCGCTCCACTGACGGGCGACTTCGCCTGCATCAGCCTTAGCGACCACCTAGTACCATGGGAGGAGATTAGCCAGAGACTAGAGCTAGCCGCGCAGGCGAACTTTGTCATCATTATCTACAATCCCAGAAGTAAAAAACGGCAGCGCCAGTTAGCTAAAGCGAAGGGAATCATCTTGCAATACCGTGAGCCGACAACACCGGTAGGCGTTGTCAATAATGCCTGTCGCGAAGGACAAAAGGTAATCATTACCGACATGCAGCACTTACTCGACCATGAGATTGATATGAATACCACGATTATTGTAGGGAACTCAGATACTTTAACTTTCGATAAATGGATGATAACTCCACGTGGCTATTCCAAAAAATATGACCTGATCACAGAGGCTCTGAAATGAAGGCATTAAACAATAGTACTAGCAGACAGAAAGCCAAAGGCCTAGTTATCGTAAATACCGGCAACGGAAAAGGGAAGACTACGGCTGCTCTGGGGCTGCTGCTCAGAGCTTGGGGACACGATATGAAGGTGATAATGCTGCAGTTTATTAAGAGACCCACGGCTGAGCATGGTGAGCACCGTGCCGGACGCCGCCTCGGTATTGAAGTAGTAGCGGGTGGCGCGGGGTTTACCTGGCGGGTCAAGAATTTAGAAAAGAGCCAGCATTTATCCCTCGAGCTATGGGCAGTGGCCCGTGAGAAGATCTATTCGGGACTATATCAGATGGTGATTCTGGATGAGCTTACTTATCCACTATCATACGGTTGGCTCCCGGTGGCAGAGGTGCTCGATGTGCTCAAGAATCGTCCCGGACACGTACATGTAATCGTTACGGGACGTAAGGCACCTCTTGAGCTCGTTGAACTCGCTGATATAGTAACAGATATGCGAGAGGTCAAACATTGTCTAAAGAAGGGCGTAAAAGCACAGCCTGGAATAGAATGCTAGCAGGTGTGTGGCTCAAATGAAAGCGATAGTTATTGCTGGTACTACCAGTGGCGTAGGTAAAACCACCGTGTCAACCGGGCTGATGGGCGCTCTAGGCAAACGCGGCCTGAAAGTACAGCCCTTCAAAGCTGGCCCAGATTACATCGATCCTACCTACCACACGTGGGTAACCGATGAGTCATCTCGCAACCTGGATACCTGGCTCCTGTCTCGCAGCACTATTATCGAGTTGTTCACTCGAGCAATGAAGAGCAAAGACATTGCCATTATCGAAGGTGCAATGGGGCTTTATGACGGACATTCATCGGTGAACGATACCGGCAGTACGGCAGAATTAGCCAAACTCCTGGGTGCGCCGGTGTTACTGGTGGTAGACAGCCGCAAAGGAGCACGCAGCCTGGCAGCCATGATTACCGGCTACCAAACGTTTGATCGTGCCCTTAATCTGGGCGGCGTTATCCTGAATGGTATCGGTAGCGATAACCACTTGAAAGTATGCCAAGAAGCTATCGAACACTATACCGGAATCAAGATGTTGGGGTATCTACCTCGACGTGACGACCTATCTCTCCCGGAGCGGCATCTAGGTCTAATTCCAACAGTGGAAAGCTCCGCTGACGGGGAGTTCTTGACAAGCCTAATAGCACAGTGCGAGGCTACGCTTAACATTGCTGAGATTCTACACTTCTCGGAAGAGACGATGATTCCTCACGATCAGCCCACACTATTCCCGACGACACCTGAGCCAAAGACAGCCAGAATTGCCGTGGCAAGAGATAAGGCCTTCAGCTTTTACTACCAGGACAGCCTAGACCTCTTGGAAGCATGGGGGGCTGAACTATTACCGTTTAGCCCTCTCCAAGATGCCAAATTACCTCAAGGCATTTCAGGGCTGTATATCGGAGGGGGATTCCCTGAGCTATATGCCACTGAACTGACGGCCAATAAGCCTGTCAGGCAACAAATAAAGGTCGCTGCCGAGCGCGGGATGCCCATTTACACCGAGTGTGGCGGCTTGATGTACCTGGGCAGAAATCTCCGAGACTTCCAAGGAAACAACCATTGTATGGTAGGAGTGATTCCAGTGTCCTCGCGGATAGATAGCCCCCGCCTCAGCCTTGGTTACCGCACAGTCCAAGCCCTAGGCGATGGCCCATTCCTGAAACAGGGAGAAGTGGTCCGCGGTCACGAGTTCCACTGGTCCGTACCGGAGAACGATGCCGACAGCCCCAATGCATACTGTGTTCTTGATAAAGGAAGACGTCTGGAAGGCTTCCACAGGAAGAACTTACTTGCTTCCTACATTCATCTTCACCTTGGTAGCCTACCTTCGATGGCAGTGCATTTTATAGACAATTGCCGCCGATTTCAAGAAAGACTGGAGGGAGCATGAGGGGAAAAATAATCATGATACAGGGGACTACCTCTAGAGGCCAGACAAAATTGATTCCACACTCCAGCCAGAAGGGAATGAGCTCGCATTGAGATTAATATCTCAGGCAGATAGGCCTGTCCATCTTTGAATAGCTTCCCCAAGGTGTGTATGCCAGGTACGATCCCAATAAGTCGTGGTAGTATTAGATAGTATTAAGGTTAGCTGCGAATGAGCTTTGGGAATAGTTTCGTACATCCCTAGATGACAAAAACCCTTGTAAAAGATTGAGGTTTATGTTAACCTGAGGCAGGCGTGTTATGAACGTGGACATGTTTGAACAGCAGGGTGAGCAACAGAGAATGCAGGAGGCACCCCTAGCCACCCGGATGCGGCCCACCAGCCTGAACACCTTCGTGGGGCAGCAGCATATCATCGGGCCGGGGCGCGTGCTGCGGAAAACGATTGAAAGCGGCCGAATACCCTCCATCATTCTGTGGGGACCGCCGGGCTGCGGCAAAACTACCCTAGCTTACATCATCGCCCATACCAACGGCGCGCATTTCAGTCCAGTAAGCGCCGTCAGCGCCAGTGTGGCCGACCTACGCCGGATAATCGAGGAGGCAAAGGGACGCCGCCAAATACACCTGCAGAAGACCATCCTGTTCATTGACGAGATTCACCGCTTCAACAAGACCCAGCAGGATGCCATCCTACCTTTCGTGGAAGACGGCACCATCGTCTTCATTGGCGCCACCACGGAAAATCCTTCCTTTGAGGTTACTTCTCCCCTCCTCTCCCGCAGCCGGGTGCTGACGCTCAAGCCTCTCGCCGAGGACGAACTCCAAGTAATCATCACCAGGGCGCTCAAGGATAACCTACGCGGCATCGGCGAGCTAAACGCAGAGATAGCCACGGAGGCCCTCATCCACCTAATTACTCTATCCAACAATGACGCCCGGGTGGCCTTGAATACCCTAGAGATAGCCGCCCAGAGCACGCCACTGGAGAAGGGCAAGCGCCACATAACCCTACCGACGATTGAAGACATCCTCCAGCACCGAGCCCTACCCTATGACAAAAGCGGCGACCAGCACTACGACATCATCTCCGCCCTGCACAAGTCAATGCGCGGCTCGGACCCAGATGCCTCTCTCTACTGGCTGGCCCGGATGCTGGAAGCCGGGGAAGACCCTCTGTACATTGCCCGTCGCCTGGTACGCTTCGCTTCCGAAGACGTGGGTCTGGCTGACTCGCAGGCACTGGTCATCGCCATGGCAGCGCAGCAAGCGGTCCACTTCATCGGCATGCCCGAGGGTAATCTGGCGCTGGCCGAGGCCACGGTCTACCTAGCCACCGCCCCGAAAAGCAACTCCTTATACGAGGCTTATTCCCGCGCCCAGAAAGAAGTGGAACAGGGCACCAGCGAGTCGGTACCTCTGCACCTGCGTAACCCGGGCACCCCGCTGATGAAAGAGCTGGGCTACGGTGAAGGTTACAAACACGCCCACGACTACCCGGAACACTTCGTGGAGCAACAGAACCTACCCGATTCTCTCCAGAACCGGAAATACTACACTCCCAGTGGACTGGGCTACGAGAAGCAGGTTATCAGCCGGCTGAAAGACTGGTGGCACAAGAAAGATAAACCGGAGGAAGAGGAAAGCGAAACAGAATAAGGCCAGAAATATTATATGGTGACCTCACCCCCTTTAACCCCTTATTCAACTGTATGTGGTCAGCAAAAGTGGGACAATGTGGGTCTTAGAAGTAACGGACACTTTAGAGGCCACTGCCCTGCTCCCTGGCGGTTCTATTATAGTCCCTTCTTACCTG
>Ga0187827_10005335_pt1 | contig 15268 bp, 9 predicted proteins | sample ETNtaG_39_FD_167969 | JGI IMG/M metagenome (GOLD analysis project Ga0187827, IMG submission 167969) | Marine microbial and viral communities from oxygen minimum zone, Eastern Pacific Ocean - ETNP2014_SV_150_PacBio MetaG (Illumina Assembly) | ecosystem: Environmental > Aquatic > Marine > Hypoxic...
CAGCAAAGATTCACGGTCTGCGCACAGCATGGTCGATAAGCCGGCGACCTATAATGAAGAGCGGGTCATGGCCCTGACCGAATTCAAGAGCACCGATGATTTTGATTACACCAGCGGCATCCGACGCGGTTGGCAGCGGCAAATCGGTTTTGTGAAAGACAAGGATCCAATGGCGCCCAATTACTTCATCGTGACCGACACAGTGGATGAAAAATCATCCCCGACCATCTGGCGGCTCTATCTTCTCGCCAGGGATATCGTTCCCCACAAATCCGGTGTTACCGTCATCGGCAAAGATGACGTGGACATGGACATCTTTTTTCTCCGGCCCGGAAAGGTCGTCCCGAAAATCAAACTGGATAAAGAGCATATCAGCATTGCGATCCATGAAAGTGGCAGCTTGGCCGTTGTTCTCCACCCCAGGATGAAAACGGAGAAAGCTCCCGAGGTCACCGCTATTGCCGGCGGCAGAGGCGCCAAGGTGGTCACGCCTGCAGGCACCGATTACGTCTTCCTCGATCCCGAACCCTTTTCTCATGAGCAGGACGGGATATCTTTTGAGGGCAAGGCGGGTGTGATTAAGCTTCGGAATGGGAAACAAGTCAGATCGACCCCAGGCGAATGTGTTGTAAAGGCGGATTGGCCGGGAGACAGGCAGCTTCGCATGATTCGCTGGCCAGGCCTGCGATACCCCAGGTTTCCGGACTACGACGATTTACAGCCGAACACGGGCAATGTTCTCGTCCTGAATCAGAAGGAGCCGGCTAAGGCAGACGATTTCAAAGTCGTGCCGACACTGGGGAAACCAAAGGGTCCAACTGAGGTAACCGTAAACTGGACGAAGAAGGCCCTCGACCTCACCTTCATCTGTGAGGATAAGGATCTGCACACCGGAGAGAAGGGCCACGATAACATCAAACTCTGGCGCGATGATTGCGTTTATATCTGGCTGGAGCCCGAGCATGATCACGGCCTCGAAAACTCAAAGAAGATGATGATTCAAGTGACTGCCGATGGCTTCTGCCATGATACGCGTGAGGGCGACCAGGAATTCGACGTTAAGAAAATCAAGATCAAGACAACCCGCAGTACAACCGGCTGGACGGCTCAGGTCAGCCTGCCCTTTAAGGGGCTTGGATTGAAAGCGCCAAAACCTGGTGATGTCTGGGGAATTAATTTCAGCCGCATCGATCAACCCGGAAGGCTGGATCATGAACTCATGCAGACCTCCTCCTGGGTATCGATTGGCTATGTCGGGGATCTGTTCAAAACAGCCGATCTCTGGGGACACCTGATCTTTGCTGAAAAAGGTGAAGCGGATTCAGCGGCCGCCAGAAAAGCCATGAACGCCACGCACCAGAAAGTTATGGAACGTGCCTACAGCAAGGAATACCTGCTGCAAGGCCATTGATTTAACCGGCGAGTCATCGCCTCTCTTCAGAAGCGCCATGACTGGCGTACTACTACGAACACGATCATCGACTCTCGGCGGGCCAGGCGTTCGTAGTCGGCTTGAACCATTGCCGCAGCCTTAAGATTCTTTTTCACGAACTGAATCGACTATGTCCGAAAACTCAAATCTCGACCAACGTCTCCGCGTCCCCTACTCCATCGGCACCGGCATTCCCAAAGGCGGCGACGCAGAGTTCGAGGGCTACCTGCAATCGCTGCGGGTCCAGGGCTTCTGCGTCATCGAGCGGGTGATTCCCGAAGACCAGGTCGGCGCGGCGCGTGAGAGCGAGCTGCGGGGGCGCGAGTTGTTGCAGAAGGACGGCGAGGCGGAGCGCCGCGACGGCATCAACCAATGGGCGCAGATCCCGGGGGAGTTCCAGGTCTCCGCGCCGGCGGGCTCGGTCCTTATGCAGGACACGTGTATCTGGCACTCGGGCGCGCTCAACCCGAACGTGCACGAGCGCACGGCGGTGGTGTGCCGCTACGCGCCGTGGTGGCTGTCGGGCAACGAGTTCGGGAATCTGCACTCGGGCGGGCACACGCTCCGGACCTACGTGCCGCGGGAAGTGTACGCGAAATTCTCGCCGGAACTGCAACTGCTCTACCGGCACCTCGCCGAGGGCGAGGAGGATGTCTTGCAGCCCGGGAACCAGCACTCGGCGGCCCGGGCCCGGGCTTTGCGCGGGGCCGATGGCTCCCGCGACAACAGCCACGTGGTCGCCGGCGCGGTGAGCCGGGAGGAATGGGAGCGAGCCAGGAGCGAGGGATGAGCCTGGCGAGTTCAGAACAAAATCTCAATGTCCCGTCCTTATGCGCGCATGTCTTACCCGCATCAGGCTGATAACCAACCAGCGACGGCTCGTTTGTAGTAGGCGAGTTATCGCCGTTCAGGGCGACGAAGTCGCCCAAGAGCGCCATGACTGGCGCACTACGAACACGATCAGCGACTCTCGGCGGGCCAGGCGATCGTAGTCGGCGAGTCATCGCCGCTCTTCAGAAGCGCCATGACTGGCGCACTACGAATAAGATCATCGACGTTTGGCGGGCCAGGCGTTCGTAGTCGGCGAGTCATCGCCGTTCAGGGCGACGAAGTCGCCCAAGAGCGCCATGACTGGCGCACTACGAACAAGATCATCGCGCTCGGCAGACGACCGTTCGTAGTCGGCGAGTTATCGCCGCTCTTCTCAGAAGCGCCATGACTGGCGCACTACGAACTAAAACAGCATGACCGCGCTCTACAAACAGTTCTAGCAATGCGCTACCATCTACCTTGAGGCCTTGAAACCACTCCTTGAATTCCACTGAATCCTCATGGCCAGAAAACTCAAGTCTTACGAATACCGTCGGCTGAGCGAGGAAGAAAAGGAGGTAGTCCTCGAACACAGGAAGGAAAAGGGGCATCCCTGGCATTCGCCTCCTCATTCTTCCGACGGTGAGAAGTGGTACCTGATCACAGCTGCCAATTACGAACACCAACACATCATGAAAACAGAAGAACGGCGAGCGGACTATCAGCGCAGGTTGCTCGATGGTGTCGAGCAGATTGGGGGCGAGGTCTCAGCATGGGTCATTCTACCGAACCATTATCACCTGCTGGCAAAAGTGTCGGCTATTGAGGTTTACGGCAAGATGGACGGCGATATCCATCGAGGCACTGCCACGGAGTGGAATCGAGAGGATGCGACGCCCGGCAGAAAAGTCTGGTTCCGATTCTCTGACCGCGAGGTCAGGAGCGAGCAGGCATTCTTTGCCTACTTCAATTACATCCACGGCAATCCCGTCAAACATGGCTACGTTCAACGTGCGGACGAGTGGAGTTGTTCAAGTCTGCATTCGCATCTGGATAAGATGGGCGCTAAATACTTGAGGATGCTTTGGAGGTTATATCCAACGTTCGATACCGGAAAGGGATGGGATGATTTCTGAGAAGCGCGTTCGTAGTCGGCGAGTCATCGCCGCTCTTCAGAAGCGCCATGACTGGCGCACTACAAACACGCTCACATCACGAACACCTCGTTCATAGTCGGCGAGTCATCGCCGCTCTTCAGAAGCGCCATGACTGGCGCACTACGAACACGTAAACACGCTCACATCACGAACACCTCGTTCGTAGTCGGCGAGTCATCGCCGCTCTTCAGAGCGCCATGACTGGCGCACTACGAACAGGTAAACACGCTCACATCACGAACACCTCGTTCGTAGTAGGCGAGTCATCGCCGCTCTTCAGAGCGCCATGACTGGCGCACCACGAGTACGTAAACACGCTCACATCACGAGCACCTCGTTCGTAGTCGGCGAGTCATCGCCGCTCTTCTCACAGCGCCATGACTGGCGCACTACGAACAGGTAAACACGCTCACATCACGAACACCTCGTTCGTAGTCGGCGAGTCATCGCCGCTCTTCAGAGCGCCATGACTGGCGCACTACGAACACGATCATTGGCGCTCGGCAGACGGCCGTTCGTAGTCGGCGAGTCATCGCCGCTCTTCAGAAGCGCCATGACTGGCGCACTACGAACAAGATCATCGCGCTCGGCAGACGACCGTTCGTAGTCGGCGAGTCATCGCCGCTCTTCTCAGAAGCGCCATGACTGGCGCACTACGAACAGCCAGCAAAGTGGTCGTTCTCCCTCTTCCAGGTATGACTATTTGAAGGTCACAGTGCCGAAGTACGAGGGCACATGGAAGTTCGCGTAAGGGAGGGACCAGGCTGTGAGCTGCGGCTGCGGCTGCGGCTGCTCCTCGCCCTTTGCCTGCCGGTTACGGCAGATATTGAATCCCCAATTCTCACCCGGTTTCGGTGCCGGTACTTCCAGGGTTGCGAATGGAATGGCGAACTCCACCACAAAGGCCTCGCCACCCACGTTCACGGCCGACTTCCAGGCGCCGTTCCACTTCAGGTCGCCATATGGGCCGTGGGCAGGCCCGCCAATGGCGTCGTACTGGATGTTCTTCAGGTTGGCGGAGAATTGGTGATAGGTCTTGCGGTCGAAGGTCGCATCGACGAAGACCTCAATGCCATCATCCTGCCAGGTCTGGCCGTCGCGCTCCCGGACTTTTGCCGTGATGGCCTCGGGCGACTCCTCGGCCGCCGTCACGCCGACGTACAGGGCCTTGTCATCATAGGCCACCACGAAACGGGTGTCCTGATTGGCTGATCCCTTGCCCCGGTACTCCACGAACCCGGCCGTAGTAGCCCTGGCCTTGCCATACTCACCGGCGGTGATCCTGCCGTCCCCGACGGGCGGACGTGAAATCCGGGCGGCCGTGGTCGTGCGTCTGAGCAGCGGCTGCAGCTTGCGGGCAACCTTGAGGGGTTTCTCGCCGGGTATGCTTAGCTCGGCCTCGATCACAGGAACCGGCACGAGATTGGCGCGGTCGAATACTGCGGTGGCTTGCAGCAGCGCCTTCCCTTTAGCCGGAATCCTGATTTCACCGGTTGCGGGCGTGAGCTGCCATTTCGTGTCCTTGTTGACCCATTCATAGGTGACCCGCAGTTCCTCGTCCGTGGGGTTCTTGAGGGTGTTTTTGATGACCACCTTGTTGCCTTTTTCGGGCAAGTCAAAACCAGCCAGGGCGACGACTCCGGGGAGGCGCCCGTAAGCCATGATCCGCTCGTGGTCCACGATGGAATCCCCATACAAGCGCCCGTCGGATGCGACAACGACACTGCTGACCAGTTTGCCGACCACCGTTGTCACCATGAAATGATGAAAACTGCCGTGCGCGATGCCACGTCCTTTTCGAGCCGATACGCCGCCGCCGCCGCCACCCGTCACGTAGTACTGGATGCCGTCGTGTTTGCCGTAGTTGATGAAGTTGTGGAAGTGACCGGCGTAAACGGCACGGACCTTGTACTGGGCCAGCACCGGGTGCACTTCCTTGTCCCAGTCATTGTCTTTGACGCTGCGGATACGGAGACTGGGCCACAGCGGCCTGTGCAGGAAGACGAAGGTGTGCGCCGCGTCCTGGTGCTTTTCAAGATCCTGCTTAAGCCAGTCCAACTGAGCGCCGGTAATCCGGCCCGGATTGCCTTCAACGTATTCTTCGGAGTTGAGCACGATGAAGTGACCTTTCCTCCCATCGCCCGCCTTGTAACTGAAGGAACGGTAGGCGGGGCCATAGCGTTTCGTGTAGGCCGCGTAGCTTGGCAGATCCCAGATGTCGTGGTTCCCGGCCACGGGGTGAAAGAGGGCCTTGATCTTGCGGGTCACCCGGTCGAATTCGTCCCATTCCGCTTTGAGCAGCTTGGGGTCATTGATGGGGCCGCAGATCATGTCGCCGAGGTTCACCACCAGTACCGGTTGCGGCTGCAGCCGGTTGATCTGGTAGATGTTGTCACGGAAGGCTTGGGTCTGCACCGTGGGCTTGTCTGATTTGGAGTCGCCGAGCACCACAAACGAGTAGGCGTCTTCGGTTCCCACTGTCGGCTGCGGCAGCTCCGCACAAACGGCAACCGGGGCGACTAGGACGACGAGGGCAACGAGCTGGATCTTCATGGACTTCTCCCTATCCGGGATTTGGTGCTTCCGTCATCAACTGTTGTTGACTTGTCCGTAAGTTTCTTCACCTCAATTCAGAAAGGAAGATCTCAGGGCGCACCCGGAGTGGCTGCAGAAGGAGCATCTTCGCTACTAACAAGACACTCAACAAGAAGATAACTTCACATTTTGCAGTGACTGAATCTTCGGTTGGCGCGTGGCGATGTTCTCGGTGAGCAGGCACAAACCAGCTCAGGCGGCCCAGCAGTGCGCGAGCTTTCTTCAGCCGATCACATCGGCGGCGATGGCCCAGACTGCCTGTCTCGCACAGGGCACGCGCACGACCTTGTGATTATCTTCCTTCAGCACAGACGATCCGCGTTGTGGGGGTAGCGCCCGCCGCGGTAAAGAGGTACAGCTTGCCGTCCTCTTCGATGAGAAATGGATCGGCGACGCGGCCTTTGGGTAATTGAGTCAAGCATTTCTGGTCAACCAGAAGCTGGGGTTGCCCGGCCTGGGTCAGCTCAATATTCACTGGAGATGCGTAAATGGGCGTATACAGTTCGTCCCCGTGTGTGTGGCCAGGGGAGGCAAAGTCGACGTGGTAAGCCATGAACCATTGGCCACGCCATTCGATCAGGCACGGCGACCAGGTGTAGGTGCTTCCCGGGACATCGGCAGGTGTAATCAATGGTTTCGGGTCGATCGTCCAGTGGCGGGCATCGTGGGATCTGGCGATGTAGAGACCATGCCGACTCGGGTGGTACTGAACGATCGTCTGAACATACCGGCACGTCTGGGAAATCTCATGTCGGTAGACTCGGTTGTACGAAATCGATTCGGATGGCGGCAGATCATCGACGGTCAGGGACACACCCTCGTATGTCCAATCAATGCCATTCTTTGAAGATGCATACCGCGTGGTCGTGTTTTCGCCGTGGAAGAAGCAGAAGAATTGAGCTTCTTCTTCAATCCAAAGTACATGGGGACTGGAGACGTGACTCACGCGGTAGTGCGGCGGCCAGTCTCTGGGAATGATGGGATTCCTGTTGTACTCGGTCCACGGTCCGGTCAACGCCGGGGCCGTCGCGACGCATATGTCTGCCGGTGGACCGTGAGGGGCGTAGAACACGTAGTACCGATCAATGGGATTACGGATATGTTTCGCAACGTCAACCACGCATGGGAAAATCACTTCACCGGTGGGGTTGTACGAGCAGTCGGCGATATCGATGACGACATTGGCCGTATCAAACGAAGGCAGCCCCACCCGATCAGGCCGTCCGGCGTGGTCTGGGGTATCGTCATTCACGGGCGAGTCCTTTGTGCATGATGTTATTGACGGGTTGCCCACGAAATCGGTCGGTTATCTGTGCAACTTACCTTTGGAGAACGCTAACCATTCAACGGGGGGCGTTCAAAAGTGTTAGGTGGCGGTACGAAGACGGAGTTTGAGCACGGGTTAGAAAGCTACCCGTGGCACAGGAATGCCTTGCGGTCTTTACCTGGATAGGGTCCAATCGGAGATATAGTTCCTTTTCGGGTGGGAGAATATTTAGCATGAAGATGATCGTTTGCTTGTCAGTACTTTACCTGGCCGGAAGCACGTTTGGCCAGGCGGATGAGCTGACTTTAGCCGAGCACGGGAAGAGCGATTACGTCATTGTCACGAATGATGATGTAACCGAATTGGGAAAGCTGGCCGTAGCAGAATTCAGAACACATTTTGAGAAGGGAACAGGCGTAAAGCTGGGCGTTGCAAAGGAAGGTACGAAACGAATTATCATCGGGCTGACAGATGAAGTGGAAGAGATGCTCGACGAAGAAATCCTGCAGGACCAGGAAGCCATCATTAGAACGAACGGTAACGACCTGATCCTTGTCGGCGGGGGTAAGTACGGAACCATCTATGCGGTTTATAGTTTTCTTGAGAGATATCTTGGCGTCCGATGGTTTTCCATGCATGCGAACGGAACGTTGATTCCACGGCATCAGAAACTCGTGGTGGCAAACATAGACGACAAGATCGCGCAGGTTTTTCAGTACCGCATGGAAAGAGACAATACCTTTGAGTGTTCCGGGAATGAGATCTTCTTTTTTCGGAATCGAGTGAATCTGCGCGAGGGGAGGCAGCGTCCTGACCTGTCCTCATTGAAGCTCAGGGGGCCACAATGTCACACCTTGTTTTCCTATATTGGGCCTGAGAAGGACTATTTCCCCCCGGTCTTTGACTTTGACTGGGAGAGCGACGAGGAGGAAAACCGGGTCTATTTTGCGGAACATTCCGACTACTTCTCATTGAATAGTCAAGGAAAGCGCAACAAGCGCATGCAGCTCTGTTTCAGTAATCCTGAATTGAGAAAAGAACTGACTCGCAGGCTTGAACTGCAGGTCAACCGGCATGGCAATACAGGAGTCTTCAATATCTCAGCGCAGGATTGGCCCGGAGTCTTTTGTCATTGTGATGGATGTGACGCTCTCACGAAGAAATACAACTGCACGGGCGGGCCCATGTTCGATTACTTGATCGAGGTGGGAAATGCCTTGAAGGACAAATATCCGGACGTCTATGTTTCCACACTGGCGTATCGGAAAGGCCAGTCTGAATCCCCCCCGGAACATGTCGAAAAGCTTCCAGACAATATCGTCGTCATTTTTGCACCGGTGGACGACGATGTGACCAAGACGTTGGATCACTCGAACAACAGGGATACCTATAGGAACCTCCAGAAATGGACCGCGATGTCACACCAGGTGTGGGTGTGGTATTACGTGTGGTACGGGGGGACAGCAGGGATTGTTGACCGTGTAGCGAAAGACATCCGATTGCTGCAGCAGGCTGGTGTATCCGGAACCTTCTTCCAGCATGTGGAAAGACCATACGGCCTGCATTTCAGCGATCTATTGACCTACATGTGCCTCAAGCAATACCAAAGCCCGGAAGGCGATCCGCGTGCGCACATGCAGGAATTCTGCAACTTCTATTATGGAGAGGCCGCCCCGGAGATTATCGCATGGCTGGATGAACTGGAACAGCACAGGAAGGGCTTGAGGAAAAAGCTGATCGTCGGCGCGAGCGCATTCGATTGGGGATATTTCACGCCGGAGAACATCGTCAAGACGGAGCGGATGTTCGAGAAGCTCGAAGCCAGAACCCTGGAGAGCCCCGTTATCCATGGAAATATTAGAACGCTTCGTATCGGAACGGATTGCGCCCTGCTGGAGAACTTCCCTTCTGTCAGGATGAAATATCCCGACTATGCGGGTAAATCAAAAGACGTCTATCAGAGAGTAGAAGAGAACTTCTATGATACCCTGGCACGTCGCCGGGCAGGGACGCGGCGCGGCAGCAAGCCCCAGTACCTGAAACGTGACTGCAAGCCTTTCCTGAACCGCCTCAGTGACAGCATGACGATTGCGGAATTGGACCCGCCGCCTATCCCGAAGGAGTTTGCAGATCGCGGGGATCGAAGATTCATCCGAATGATTCCCAAGTCAGGAAAGATAAAAAGAGAAATGAAGGATGCCGCGTATGGTTTTGCCTATGGACGACCCGTATCCGAGCCCGAGAAGAAATTCCCGTTTGGGGTATACAGTTTCGATGACCCGAAGCATCCGAAAAGACGAAGCGATGTCAGACTGGCTAAGGGGGATCTGAAGTTAGACGGATTCCATTTTTACAGCGCTGGAACGGTTCAACTCTCCGGTCACTGCATTGTGTGGGCAACACCATCCTGGTACCTCAACTGCCACCCTGGACGATATTTTGATGCAGCCGATCCTGAAAAGGAATGGGATATTTACGTGTCTCTTAAATTCGTAGGGCCGAGCTATGAACTGCCGGCCGAAGATGGTAAGGATGCTGTGTTTATGGATCAGGTGATTCTCGTGGAACATAAATAGTTCCTGATGCGGATTGGCGTCACTGCGTAGCGTGGATGCCAATCTGCGCTGAAACAGTCGCTGGCGCCCATCTGACACCGAATCGACAATCCGGCCTACCATAGAACAGCAATCCGTAACAGGAACTGATTAGCGTTGCGCCTCCCGAGTTCTCGGAAACATAAACATGGTGAGGTTTGCTGTCCGCCGGAAGGCGCCGCCCCAAGAATAGGAACTAGCCGCCCTGCACCAAGTTCCCATTAATCTCCCTTGCCGGGGCGATGGGCCAATTGATCCAGCCGTTAACGGAGCGACGAGGACGACGAGAGCAACGAGCTGGATCTTCATGGACTTCTCCCTATCCGGGATTTTGGTGATTGCCGTCATCAACTGTTGTTGACTTGTCCGTAATTTTCTTTTCCTCTCCCGCATAAGCCAGCTTAAAAGTGATCGCAAAGAGCCGTCGAGAGATTATGCCCCTGAAAAACTCATTTCTCAGCGGTTCGTGCACGACGGACACTCCACACTATCGAGTTCATGGGCAACCCTTCGAGAAATCCTGAGGAAGTTCGAGAACCGGTAATAGTCTGACCCCATTGGGGATCTTCCCAGCCGGCAAAGTAAGGGCATCCAATGACATTGTGAAACATGAGAATTCCACGTAAAAAAGTGAATTGCGCTCCCCCACTCTCCCATACTCCAACACTCCATTGTTCCTCCTCTTCCTCCTCCTCACCCCCTCAGCCGCAGAGCCCACGCCGCGCGCCTTCACCACCGGCCGTCTCGCCATCACCCTCGGCGACAACGCGCTCCCGGCCCAAATTTACATCCATCCCACAGGCGATGACCTGCCTCTCGAACTCCGCACTAGAAAAAAATCCGCACCACTTACGGATGCCCAGCTCGTCCCAATCGGCCGCGGCCCCCAGCTTGCAGCCCCCATGCGGCTCGAAGCCATCATCAAGGGGAAAAAGATAGAGCTGAAATCGACAGCCCCCGCGCCCATCGAGACCTCCAAGAATAATTTCTACTCCCGCGCCACCCTCACCGGCGGCGGCGTCACCGCCAAGATAGATGTCGCTTACACGCCCGGCGGCCGCATCATTCCCAAGCTCGCTTACAGCGGCGGCGAGGTCGATTCACTCTCGCTCATCATGCAGCTCCAGGGCATCACCGATACCGTCGTCCAGGGCCAGGCCCCATTCGCAGGCACTGATTACACCCTCTCGGATGACGAAGGCATCCTTTGGGGCAACGCTCGCCCGCAGACGAGTCAAGCGAAGCGAGACGAATCGCCCCTCACCCGCGGTATTCCAGGCGTACTCAATCATCTCTTCTTTGGCAGCGGTGACCGAGGTTTTACGTTCCTCTCGAAATCAGCCGACGGCTGGACAGTCACCCCCGTCGCCCCGGTCATCACTCTCTCTCGCGATAAGGTTGGCAACGTCACTTTCCGCGCACAGCTCGTCAACCACCCCACCAAACTCGCTGGCGAAAAGACCGCCTCATTTACGCTGCTCGTCCATCCCACAAAGTCATCCGCGCCCGATCGCCGCAAAGCGTCCTGGCTGACCTGGCCCTACAAGAAGTCCACGCCCGCAGACCGCGCCACCGAGCAGGAGTGGGTCGTCGAATCCATCCTCCTCCAGGCCAATGCCGGTGGCGATGCCAAGTCCGCCGAGGCCACCCTTGCCGATACCTACCCACTCTCACTCTTCCGTTATCTCGCCGGCACACACACAGGCCTGCCGGTACGCCTCATCACCAATTCGCGCAGCCTCTCCACTCCGGGCCGCGTGCCCGCTCTCGATCGCATGGCTATCGGCCGCGCCTTGCTCCACGACATCGGATTCGATCCCAAGGGTGCCGTCCACCTCGCATCTCTGGGTCGGCTCGTCAGCGGACTCGCGGAATTTGGCTACTTCGAGTCAGACAACAAGACCGAATTCATTCCTTACTGGCGCAGCGGCGAAGTCATCCGCTACGGAGAAACATTCGATGCCAACGACGCCTTCGAGACCACAACCACCGACCCCATGGAACGCGTCCATGTCTCCGTCTGGCGCCGACCCGGCAAAGCTCTCATCCTGATCGTCAACGAAGGCACCAGGCCGGTCCGCGAGCAACTCTACGTCCCCGGCGCTAAACGTCTTTTCGGCGGCAAGAATCGCATCCAGCGCGGGGACATCGTCGACCTCTGGGATATGTCCCTCATTCCCGAAGACAGCGACTGGTCATACAAGAAGGTTCGTAACGAGAAGATTGGTACCACCGAGAAGGGCGCGCCAAAGCGTGGTAAAAATGTCTCTCCGCCCCCCTTCCTCATGGACGCCGAAGACAAAGGCGGCGTTGCCCAGTCTGTCGCCGTCAAAGGCCAGGAGGTCTACCTCCGTGTTTTCGTCCCTGCCCGCGGCCTCAGGCTATTGGTAGGAGGGAATCTGAAATGAGGCATCCGATCCCTGTGCGCTCCGGCTCCCAGCCGGCTGTTCAATCAGATCTTACTGCTTCGGGGCCGGCTGGGAGCCGGCGCGCCCAGGGAATGACCAGCCAGCTTGTGGGCTTTCTCTGCTGCTCCCTGTTCGCCGAAACCCCATCCTTCGACATCGACGAAACCGAAGACACCAAATCCAAGGACCGCACCTACATCGTCGCAGCAGTCGATGACTTGGCGCTCAACGGCATCACCGGCAAAGGCGCCGGCGATGTCGCACGGGCCTTCAAACAGGCCCTCAAAGACAAACCCAAAGGCACCAAGGTTCGTATCACCGTCAGCGTCGCCACCGAGGGCTCCGTCCGCTGGACGTATTACTATCCCCGCTCCGCAGTCGCCCTCGACGAACGGGGCCGCCCCCACGGCACAGAAATGCTCGCCGTTAATGTCGTCCTTACCGTCGGCCGCATCGTCGTCTACCGCGAGATTCCCTGGGTGCACGGTGTCCGGCACGGCATCGAAAGAGAATTCAAAAAGCAAAACATGTGGAAGCCGGGCGGGCACGTCACTGCCGAGATTCCCTGGAAAAACGGCAAGATGCACGGCCTGCGCAAAGGCTTCTACCCCAACGGTAAAATCCAGAGCGAGACCCACTTCGTCGAAGGCATATCAAACGGCCCATCCCGCCTCTGGGATCAGGACGGCAATCTCACCAGCGAAGGCAGCATGAAGAACGGTAAGCGGGAAGGTCAGTTCACCGAATACTGGCCCGGCACCAAACAGCCTTCCCGAGTCATCCACTTCAAGGCCGGCGTCACCCACGGCCTGATCAAAGAGTTCTACCTCAGCGGCAAACTCAAACGCGAACGCTCATTCAAGAACGAAGCCGCCCACGGCGAAGACCGCATCTACAACGAAGCCGGTAAAATCACGCACACCCGCCATTGGTGGGATGGGGACATTGTCAGCAAGAAAGAATTCGAGAAAAGATCGAAAAGTGTCCGAACCGATTGAGCAGGAGTTGGAGTAACGGCTTTAGCCGGGTCTTTGGTCATCGTTGCGCTGAGCCCGGCTAAAGCCGTTACTCCAACCCCGTCCACGAAATTCTGGAAGTTGTATTCCTGCAATTGTTCCCATGAAACACATCGCCCTTATCCTCCTCCTCACCACCATCCAAGCCGAGCCCTGGAAGCACATCACCGAGGCCGACGGACTCCCCACTATGATGGTGCAATTCATGGAACGCCACGGCAACGACGTCTGGGTCGGTACGCTCCAGGGCCTCGCAGTGTTCCGAGGCGGCAAGAGCTTCAAAGTCATCGCGGGAAATGCCGCCTGGGATATCCAGCCGATGGGAAAAGGCCGCTATTGGGTCGGCACTATGCGCGGGCTGATGCTGTTCGGCGGCAAGGCTCAGCCGGGCACCGACCACGCATGGAAAGTCGGAGACCTCCACGCCAGCTTCAAAGGCTACTCCATCGGCTCGCTCGAATCCTTCGGCGACAAATCCCTCCTCGCCTGTGCCGAGCGGCGCAATTCCATCAATCTCATTCAGTTCAAAGACGGCGACTGGAAAGCCATCCCGCGTTTCAAAAGGCAAAGCGTCACCGACCTCTTCAAGACCCGCGAAGGAAAAGTCTGGGCGATCATCGAGACCGACGGCATCGTCGCTGCCGACCCCGCCAGGGATTCCAAAGAATGGACGCACCACCTCAAGGGCCGAAACGTTCGCTCATTTTGCCAAGACAAGAAAGGCCGCATCTGGTGCGGCACATTCTCCAAAGGCATCATGCAACTGGCCGACGGCAAATGGAAGCGCCACCTGTCCAGAGAAGAAGCCGCCATCACCACGATCAAGCAGGACTCCAAAGGCCACCTCTGGGCCGCGACCAACGCCAACGGCCTCTGGCAGTACGACGGCGCCAAATGGAAGAACCACCTTCGCGACGAAGGCACGATCAACTTCCTCGAATCCGTCGGCGGCAACATCTACATCAGCAGCCAGTCAGCCCCCGCCCTCCGCACCTGGACTGGTAAGAAGTGGCAGACCATCCTCGACATCCCCGGCCAATTCCGCGCCGTCGTCAAGGGCCCTGCCGGCAAGCTCTGGGCAGGCAACACCATCACCGGCCTCTACGTGCAGCCATAGAAATCCACGAAGCGAGCTCAGCGAGTCGGCCGCTTTCTCCCCCAAAGGATCGTCCATGCTCATCATCGAACCCAGGAACAGCTCTCATCCGGCATCCTGAACTCTCATTAGTATTTAACCGATGACTCCTAAGAGCTTTCACACAGTTTCCAGTCTCCTCGTGGTCTGGCTGGCCCTGGCCTGCTGCAATCCGGCTGCAGGCCAGACCTCGGACAGCATGGGCCTTCGGTGGGATTTCGACGATGGGACGACTCAGGGCTTCAAGGGATGGCACTCCGCGCTGGAAGTCAATGAGGGGATTCTCACCGCGATATCGGACGGGAAATACCAATCGCCCACCATCGGGCTGATTGGGAGGATGATAGCCGCTGACGAGTTTGACAGGATCGAAGTGCGGGCACGTGTCGAAGGGCCTACCGCAAAGTGTGCGGGCATCATTCTTCTCGTTAACGGCCAGTCAAACCAGCGGTCCCTTACGACGACATTTAGCGAAGTGAGCTTCGAACTCGAAAGGTGCCGGGGATTTGGCGAGTCGATGGCGATTCTCCTCCGCTGGCCCTACTGCAATCCAAAAGCACAGGACAAGATCCATATCGACTGGGTGCGCCTCGGGCGCTCACGACAGAAGCGCCTCGACAACGCGTACCAGCCGCTTGCGATTCCGCCTTTCGAACGCAAGACCGAGTGGAGAGAGAAGCAGCCGATATTTGAAGAACCGGCGCGTTTGTATCTCACGGGACAGGACGCGCTGGAAAAGACTGTCGCCGAGAGCGCGGACCTCACGGATGAGCGGCTCATCGGGCTGGTGCCCGAATCCATCGGAGTGCCTTATCAGAAGTGCCCTCGTTGCGGCAGAAGGAAGTTTGACTGGA
>Ga0187827_10005336_pt1 | contig 15265 bp, 14 predicted proteins | sample ETNtaG_39_FD_167969 | JGI IMG/M metagenome (GOLD analysis project Ga0187827, IMG submission 167969) | Marine microbial and viral communities from oxygen minimum zone, Eastern Pacific Ocean - ETNP2014_SV_150_PacBio MetaG (Illumina Assembly) | ecosystem: Environmental > Aquatic > Marine > Hypoxic...
TAAATTACATATCAAGGACGGCAGCGTCCGTTTCTTCGTTCCAGCTGACGAAGATGAAATAGGCCCCAAAGAAGAGGACAATCAGGATCACGGCACCGGGATAGGACAACCAATCAGGGAGGAAGACCGGGACCCCAATTAGACTCTGCAGACCCTCAAATTGAATGATCAGGGTACGGAAGAGGAAATTTGAGAAGGCGAAGAAGATCACGGCGAGAATCAGTTTCAGCTGGCCTTCCCCGGCTCGCCAGAGAGAACCGCTGCCGCAGCCTCCGCTGAGCAGCATCCCAAAACCGAAGATGAATCCGCCCAGTAGGCTTCCCAACCAGAAAGTACTGCTGACGAAGACTTCTTCACTGCGGAGCCCGGTCCATTTGAGTGCGGCAAAACCAAGCACGCTGATGATGACACTGACGGAAACAGCACGGCCAACCTCACTTTCTCCGGTCATGAAGGGGTCCCGGAAAGCACGTACGAAGCAGAAGCGGGTGCGCTGGATGATGATCCCAAAGGCCAAACCGCAGAGCAGTAACCCTCCGGTACGGGTGAGAGCCATCGAACGATAGATTCCGGAAACAAAGAATGCTGCTAGAAGAACGAGTGCCCCGAGCCAGGGTGAGTATTTTTTCCAGTTCATCCCGCCTTCTGTTTCTGCAGACCCTCCGGCAGTTCCCTGGGGCAGGTGTTCGAGTTCCCAGTAGAGGTAACGCAGACCCAGTATGGCTCCAAGGATCAGTCCCAACATCATCACTAATCCTCCCAGCGAAAGTGCACTGACGGCAGAATAAAAACCACCGACATTACAGCCTCCAGCCATCGCCGCTCCGAGACCCATCAGGGTCCCGCCGATAACTCCCTTGACCAGTTCCAGGGGAGGTGCCATCTGGAAACCGAACTGCCTTGACATCAGCGCCGCACCGAATGCTCCCCAGAGGAGTCCCAGCGTTATGATGGAGTTGGTGGAAAGCAAAGGCGAAAGGGGGGCCTGATCGTACCAGCCGACCTGGAAGGAAAACCACTGTGCCCAGTTACGAAGACCTCCAACAACCCCCAAGGGACGACCCCAGGCAAATGTGATGATGCTGAGGATGCCGATCAGCAACCCTCCGGTCATGATTGACCACTGTTCCTCAAAAACCTGACGGTATCCCCGCTTCAGCAGCCCCGTGATCACCCTTTCTTCAGCCTCTTCGCTCATCGCCTTCCTGCGTGCATGGTCAACAGCCTTCTTCCTCTTCCACTTCCTCCTCTTCCCCTTCTTCTGCCAAAGGCATCAGCGGTGCAGCCGTTTGCTCTACCTGCAAATCCGGAACAGTTGCCCCGGAAGTGGTCAAGGATCTCCCGGGTGCCAGCAACCCGCTTCCCTGCTCTACTTTTTCGGCAAGGGCAAAAATCACACTGCGGTCATAATAAAGCCAAGCTTTGGAATTTGTCCGGTCCGCCTCGATCGCCTGACGGAAAAACTGTTTGGCGTCCTGATAGCGTCCACGCTGAAAGGCCTCCCGACCGAAACGGATCATGCCCGCACAGTACTGGCGGTCCGGTTCTGTCGGTTCAGAGCGTTCGATGCCAGCAGCTTCGGAACTGGGAGTTCCTGCAGCAGCCATTGACGGGAGAACAAAAGCCAAACTCATAAAACATGCGATCATCGGGAAAAAGCTTGTTATGCGTTTCATCATCCTGATCCTTCTCATGATTTTCACTTCAGGTTGCCAGAATCGGCATGGAATGGATTCCCAGAGGAACCGGGAAATTATAAAAAGGAACTCGCATCGAAGGCATCGCAGGAAACAGACTGATTTTCCTGAAGTGGATCCTACCTTCAATTACAGTATTTTTTTGCCTTTTTCCCGTTTTCTGGAGTTACCAGAAATCTTTGCAGGCGTTACCTCAGAACACCGTGGAATCTAGAAAAATCAATATCGCCGCCAGCCCGAGGACGCTGACAGACCATATCACCAGTCGGATTTCCATTGCTCCTCTCTTGATTGAAATAAAGAGGAATTCTGGCGGCAGCCTTACGCCGTATCCTGTTTGTCATTATGTTAGACTTTTAGACTGTAGATCCAATTCGTAAAACTACTTGGTCCTAATGTGGCACAACATCTGAAAACGATGCAGACTGGTCAGCAACTGAGCATGGTAAGGCGGTGGATTATAAAGATCTGAAAACAAGAAATGGATTATTATTCAAAAGAATTCTCGAAACCGACGATAGAAAAGAATCTCATCGGTTTTTCAGATTCAGATAGATCTGAATTGCTGGGATCGGTGGATCGGGTTGGAGCCGATTGAAGAAAACGGACCGAGTCAGGGAATAAGGGCCCTGAAGTAGGGAGGGATTTTTGAACTTCCGTGACCGCTTACGACTCTTGCTTTGAGCCTTCTTCCACGCACCTCGATTTCCAGATCCGTGCCTATCTGTGTCCGGGCACTGAGCAGTGCGAGACCGATGCTCCGTCGATCTTGCTGATCGGTGATTTCGGAAGATTCTCCCAAACCAGAAAATTTCCAGTAAGGAACGACGGTTCCGCTGGTCACGGTTCCCAATCGAGTTTCCCCCTTGAAAACAACATCACCCTGACGCATCACTCCTCGGTCCAAAAGGTGGAGGGCAAAGATTTTTTTTGGAAGAGAAGGAATTTCAGTAGAATTTCCGGAACGCAACTGCTCGAGATCCTGGTATTGACGTGCCAGTGCTTCCCTACCAATGAAATTTCCTTTGGATTCGGCAAAACTCACGGCATAGGCAGTGAGGGGGAATGCATAGGCGGGGATTTCTACTCCTTCCGGATCGATTCCCAGTTCATGCCCATAGAGTGGGAGACGAGCCTCCAGTCTCAAGGTATCTCGTGCACCAAGCCCAACTGCAGTGAACCCACTGGAAATTCCTGCATGGTGAAGCATTTCCCATATTCCAGAGACCTTCCCGGCGGGAATGAACATCTCAAAACAATGAGGCTCTCCCGTGTATCCTGTCCTTGAAATCAGGATGTCTACACCCATCATGGTGATTTTTGAAAGACTGTTGTGTCTGCGCAAGGGAAGACTACCTTGTTCCAGAAAACTTGAAATCAGGTCTTCTGTCTGAGGTCCCTGGACAGCGATCATTGCCATTTCCTCGGTCAGATCCAGAAGCTCCAAATCCTGGAATTGCCGTGCCTCTTCCTGGAAATGATCCCAGTCCTTTTTACGGTTAGAAGCATTAACGACGATCAGGTATTCTCCTTCCGGGTGATAAAGATAGGCATCATCGATAACCCCTCCCGTTTCATTCGCGAGCAGAGTATACTGAGCCTGCCAGGGTTCTAGGATGGAACTATCATTGGTCAACACCCTTTGGAGAAAAGCCATCGTGTCCTTGCCTTCCACCCGGAAACGTCCCATATGGCTGACATCGAAGAAACCTCCGCTACGACGGGTAGCAAGATGTTCCGTAAGGATTCCCTTTTCATACTGGACAGGCATTTCCCAACCTCCGAAAGACACAATCTTCCCACCATGATCACAATGCCATGCATGAAGAGGGGTTTTGAGCTGACCGGAAGTAGGCATATTTTTTTATGATTTGTTGAAAGATTTACTATTATAAATTGATATTTTCACAAAACAATCCGCTTAGCATTTGCATTCTGGCTCCATTCATCTGCTTACCCTCAAATCTGTTTTAAGCAGATAAAATGGATTTAAATTAAAAATGAGTGTGTTCGAACAATAGCGTCTAAACATTGAAGTTTTGTTTAAAATATATCCCACTCATGTTTCTGAAACTGTCTGTGGTCATCGGAATGGAACAGGAAAAAACGATTAACGACGCTCTCCCTGTTTTTTCTCTGGAGAAGGAAGATACATCAACACATAGGACGGAAATGGAAGAGGGGGCAGTTCCTTGAGGAGACGAGGGAAAAAATTCCTCAAAAGATACCAAGTTGCATGTCCCATTTTCAGGAATGGAAGTAAATGGCCATAATCAGGTAAAACAGGGTTTCAGAAAGCTGCTGTGAGGCTCCAAGACAGTCTCCTGTCACCCCTCCTATTCTTTTTCCAAAAAAACGCGTCAGTACCCCACCGAGGATAAGGATGGCCGCCACTGCGGAAAAAGCTTCTATACCTAAAAACACAAGAGGCAGGATTCCAGAAATCCCGGCGACCAGCCAGTCCTGAAAATCAAGCTGAACCATTGAGGAGGACTTGTTGTTGGAACCTCCAAGGTAATTCAAAGGAAGCAGAAGTCCGATCGATGCCAGCCTACTGAAGGCATGCCCGGCAATCCAAACCAACGGAAGCTGCTCAACCTTCATCGAAAGCAGAGCCTCAAATTTGATGAACATCACGAACAGCAGACTGAGCACTCCATAGACCCCGATCCGGGAATCTTTCATGATCACACGGATCTGCTCAGGATCCCATCCTGCTCCAAAACCGTCGGCACTGTCAGCCAGACCGTCTTCATGTAATGCCCCTGTGATCCAGACTCCAAGTGCCAGTCCAAGTAGAATTGAAATTTCCTTGTTAAGGATCTCGTTCGCAGCGAGAAAAGCCAGACTACAAACTAGACCTACCAGGATTCCTATCAGCGGGAAATAGCGACTGGACTGTTGAGGGGCTCCCTTTTCCATAGGATCCGCCTGCAGGAACAATGAAACAGGAATCCGGGTGTAGAAGATGATTGATGAAAGAAAACGTTTCTTCTCCAGGTTCCAGTCAGGCATCGGAACGATCACTAACCCCTGCAGATTCGAAAGAGGCCATCTGGTTGAGAAAACCAACAGCAGAAACCAGCAGTGGATACGCCAGTACGGCGCCGGTCCCCTCTCCCAACCTGAGATTCAGATCCAGGAGTGCCTCAACTTTCAAATGCTCTAGAAGCGGACGATGGCCGCGTTCCCCAGACACATGCGTAAAAACGGCATGATCCATGACTTCAGGGAAAAATTCCCTTGTCAGCAGTAAAGCTGTTGATGCGATGAATCCGTCGATGAGAAGGATCCGCCCCATCCTGGAAGATGCCATCATCGCTCCGCACATCATGGCGATTTCAAACCCGCCAAATGCGGACAGAACCTCTATTGCATCTTGTGCACCGTTATGAATTTCTGAGGCCTGCTGAAGTACACTCAGCTTTTTGGATAGCCCCTGATCATCAAGCCCGGTCCCCCGTCCGACGCAGGATTCCAAAGGAATTCCTGTAAGGCGATGCATGATCAGCGCGGATGAAGAGGTGTTTCCGATGCCCATCTCTCCAAACCCAATGACATTGCAAGAAGGATCCGGCAATGTTTCCGCAAGCGACTTCCCCCTTTCAATGCATTGTTGAACCACCTCTTTGTTCATTGCCTTCGATTCAAGAAAATTAGCAGTGCCGTGGCCTATTTTTGCATTTACCAGTAAAGGATGTGCTTCAAAATCTGATGCAACCCCAGCATCGATGACCTTCAGATCAAAGTCATGCTGCCTGCAAAAAACATTGATCGCCGCCCCTCCAGACAAGAAGTTCATTACCATCTGTGCTGTCACCTCTGATGGGTAGGGACTGACTCCCTCACAAGTGATGCCGTGATCTCCTGCAAAGACCAGCATCGTAGGGTTCTTGAGTTGCGGTTCCAGGGCTCCCTGGATCATACCGATCTTCCAAGCCAATCCCTCCAGTTCGCCAAGCGAACCGGGAGGTTTGGTTTTTCCATCAATCTTCGTTTGAAGTTTTGAATCCCACTCTTTGTTCATTATGAATCCATTTCAATTTGAATTAAGGTCTCAAAATTCTAGAACGAACTGAGGATCTGTCAAATGGAATTCAATGCTTACAATGGAACTGAAGCTTCAGACTGGCTTAACCTCTAAAAAATAATTTGGTGGAGAATGATTAAGGAGAAAACAATATTTAAGAGCTGAAAAAAAGTGACTAGGGAATACTTAATATTTTTATTTTTTTATAGTTGATTAATTATTCCATACTTCTTCCAGAAAATTTAACCAGTTTTGTCCCATAATTTTTCTTATTCTATCCTCAGACCAATTTCTTCGCATCATAGCATTAGTTAAATTGGGGTATTCTGATAGACTTTGAAAACCTATAGGTTGGGGAGCAACCTCCCAGTCTCTATGAAGTAAATTTCTGCCATGTCCATGATTCAAACTCAACCAATCAAAAAATTGTTTCGTTTGCCCTTGTGTAAAATCGGTTCCAATACCAACATGGTCTTCTCCAATGAGATTGATTACATATTCAAAGGCAACCAAACAATCATCAACTGTTGTTTCGGATCCTTTGGGCAAAAACCAAGGATAGGTTGAAACTCCTACAAACCCTCCTTTATCAACGATATACTTAATTTGTTCATCTGATTTATTTCTAGGATGATTTAATAGAGATCTTGGACAGCAATGTGAATAGGCAACAGGTTTTTTTGAATGACGAATAACTTCTTCACTGGTTTTTTCTCCAACATGTGAAAGATCAATAACAATACCTGCATTATTCATTTCATCAATTACTTCTCTTCCAAAATCAGACAATCCTCTGTCCTTACTCTCATAACATCCACTTCCAGAAAGATTTTGAGTGTTATACGTAATCTGCATGACTCCAATACCAAGTTCTTTAAAGACAGGAATGAGATTGATATGATTTTCTATTCCACTTGTATTTTGCCATCCAAGGATTATTCCCACACGATTAGTTTTTTTTGCATCCAGAATATCTTCTTTTTTATAAATCTGAACAATTAAATCGTTGTTTTCCCTGAACCAGGTTTTCCATTTAGCGACATTGACTAAAGAATAATTTACACCTTCCCAAACTCCACAGGTACAATTAGCAGCCGTGATTCCACCTTTGTGCATATCTTCAAATACTTTACGATTCCAGTTAGAAATGATCAGTCCATCGACAATAATCAAATCTTTATGAAATTGTTCCATATTCATTGAATCCCCCTAGTTGCAAACTGGATTTTTCAATAAACACCCTGTCCTAGAACCTGTGCCTTCTCCATTCACCCATGCAATAGCACCATTAACAATGACCGTGTGAATCCCAAATGCTTTTTGAATTGGTTTTTCAAAAGTAGCACAATCCCTAATGGTCTTCGGGTTAAAGATTACAACATCTGCAAATGAACCTTCTTTCAGAATTCCTCTATCATGAAGTTTAAAATTTGTTGCAGGAATACCAGTCATTTTATTTACGGCTTTTGCCAAATTAAAAAGTTTCCTTTCCCTCACAAAGTGACCTAACACTCTTGGGAAAGTTCCCCAAAGACGAGGATGAGGATGCACATCATGAGGAATACCATCAGAACCAATCATCGCCATAGGATGTGAAAGGATTCTTTCAACATCTTCATTTTTCATTGAAAAATAAATTCCACCACCTGGTTGCAAACGGCTCATTGCTTCTTCAACAGAACAATTCCATTCTTTTGCAATTTCTGAAAGGTCCTTTCCCCCGGCCTCAGGAAATGCTTTTGACCAAGTAATGATGATTCGAAAAGAGGAACTGATCATTTCCTCCAATAAAACAGTAGAACCTGCTACATAAGGATACACATCAAAACTTACTTCTTGTTGTTCGTTTGCTTTTTCAATACGTGCTAGAGAGTCGATACTTCTGCCCCAATTTCCACTACCCTGACATTTGTGATGAGAAATAACTACAGGACATCCTGCGCGTTTTGCAGTTTCAAAAGTTTCATCAAGTGATTCTAAGAGTTGGTCTGCTTCGTTTCTCATATGTGTCGCATAAACACCTCGAAAAGGTTTCAATTCACTGGCTAAAGCCTCTACTTCAGAAGGCGGTGCAGGTTTGTTAGGTTGATAAAAAAGTCCTGTTGAAAATCCTCCGGCTCCTTCTTGGAGGCTATTACGTAAATGTTCTTTCATTATCTTTATTTCAGGCTCAGAAGCGGGTCTATCTATATCCTTCATCGCACAACAACGCAGTGTTGAATGACCGATTAATGAAAAAGAATTAATTGCAGCAGGGTGTTTTTCAAGAGCCTCTGAATAGGATGAAAAAGTTGGGAAACGGTATGATTCATTATCTGAGGGAATAATTAGATCTAAAGGAGGTGGAGGCGGAAAATTAGAAAGCCATGGTGAAAGACTTGCTCCACAATTTCCCACTACAACAGTAGTCACACCCTGGCTAAGTTTTGGGGTGACTTCAGGATTAGACAAGAGGAGTCGATCATCATGGGTATGAACATCAATAAATCCAGGAGCAATCATATGGTTCGTTGCATCAATAGTTTGTTCTGGATTTTCAACATTCACAATTCCGATTGCAACGACACGATCTCCATTAATTGCTACATCAGCTTTCATTGAAGGTCGCCCTGTACCATCTAAAAAATCACCTCCTTTAATAAAGAGATCACATTTGTCCAATGTCTTTTTCATAACAATTTCAAGAAGATATTATTTTTTAAACATTAAATCGGATGAAGACGGGTCACAGAATTTACTGGTGCAGCTTCTGCGAGATAAAGATTACCATTTAAATCACCACTTATTCCGTGTGCACCAAATAATACTGGCCTACAGCGTCCTACCAATTCTCCTCCTAATGACAGCATAGAGAGCCTTGGGATCTGATCACTGACAAAAAGGTTTCCATTCTTGTCTCCGTATATATCCATGGGATGATAAAAATCATACCATGACTCGATGTAATGACCATCAAGATCAAATAGTTGGATACGGTTATTCTCTCTGTCTGCTACTAGGATTCTTTCTAAGGGGTCAATCCAAATGGCATGTGGTGTTGAAAATTCTCCTGGCCCTGAACCTTGCTTGCCCCAGGAGAATTTATACTCCCCCTCAAAAGTGAAACAGTGGACATTTGAGTTTCCATATCCGTCTGAGATATACAAATCGCCATTAGACGCTTGCACAATGTCCGTAGGATGATTGAATGGTTTATTAAAATGAGGATGATTCCTAGTTCCTATACGAAACCGGATCTCACCCGAAAGTTCACATGCCAAAATTTCATGTGCGTCACGATCGACTAACATCATTAGATCATCTTTATTTATAAAAATCCCATGCGCATCTGCAAATACTCCTTCACCCCAACAATCAATCCGTTTCCCATTATTACTAAAAACTAATACAGGAGGATTGGTTCTTTGAAATACGTATAGATTCCCACTTGAATCAAGAGCAAGCCTGCTAATTTTTCCAAAACATTCATTGTGGCTGAATTTTGCCCATGAATGATCAACTTTGTATCGTTGTTCACCCATTAAAACAATGAGCTCATCACGCATAAGCGATCAAAATGGCAAAGGTTTTATGAAAAATGACAGGAAGTGTAATGATTCGATTTAATCTCTTTGAGCGTGGGGATTTCTCTTCGACAGATATCCTTTACATAAGGACATCTAGTGTGGAAGGCACAACCTGATGGAGGATTGATGGGACTCGGAACATCACCTTTCAGGATCATTTTATTCCTTGGCTGATTGGGATCAGGGATAGGAACTGCAGAAAGAAGTGCTTTAGTGTAAGGATGTTGAGGAGTTTCAAAAAGACTTCTTTTGTCAGTAAATTCTACTATTTTCCCCAAATACATAACTGCAATACGATGACTGATATGTTCAACCACTGCCAAATCATGGGATATAAATAGATAAGCAAGATTTAATTCTTTTTGTAAATCTATCAATAGATTAATCACCTGAGCTTGAACTGAAACATCCAATGCTGAAACAGGTTCATCTGCAATGATTAATTTCGGGTGTAAAGCAAGTGCTCTTGCAATTCCTAAACGTTGTCTTTGTCCACCAGAAAATTCATGAGGATATTTCACCATCTGTTCCGAACGTAAGCCAACTTTCTCAAACAAAGAAGCAACCATTACTTCTTTTTGTTTTCCTCTCTGAAGATGATAATTCTCAAGTGGTTCGCCTACAATTTCACCAGATGACATTCTTGGATTAAGAGAAGAGTAGGGATCTTGAAACACCATTTGCATCCCTTTTCGTTGTTCACGTAGATTTTCACGAGGAATTTTTGTGATATCTTCACCTTCAAGATTAATACTTCCTGAAGTTGGGTCCAATAATCTTAAGACTGTTTTTCCTACGGTCGATTTACCACATCCACTTTCACCAACTAGCCCTAATGTCTCACCTTCTTCGATTGAAAATGAAACATCATCGACCGCATAAACACGTGATATTGATCTTGAGAATAAACCATTATCGACCGGAAAATATTTACAGAGATTATTAACTTCAAGTACTTTGGGAACAGTTTTTAATTGATTTATACTTTTATCCGAATCACTCATGAATTCAATTTGTTAAGCTGTTTCCCAACAAGACACCCAATGATTAGGTTCGTTTTCTACCAAGGGGGGTACATTTTGGTTGCATTTTTCAGCAGCTAAATGACAACGTGGTGCAAATGCACAACCATTAATTTTTTCTCTGAGTGATGGAACTGTTCCTTTAATTTCTTTTAAACGTGGAATAGCTCCTTCACGAATAAATGAATCATTCAAACGAGGAACGGAACCTAGTAATCCAGAGGTATATGGATGTTTAGGATTAGAAAAAAGTTGTTCAACTGTTGCTTCCTCAACTTTTCTGCCTGCATACATGACAACCACCCTTTGAGCCATTTCTGCAATAATTCCAAGATCATGGGTGATCAGGATGATTGCAGTACCTAGTTTTTCTTTGAGATCGATCATTAAATTTAGGATTTGAGCCTGAATGGTGACATCCAGTGCAGTAGTAGGCTCATCGGCGATAAGCAATTTGGGGTTGCATGATAAGGCCATTGCAATCATGACACGCTGGCGCATCCCTCCGGATAACTGATGAGGGTAATCATTAACCCTTTGCTTGGGCTCAGGGATTCCAACCAATTCTAAAGCATTAATTGCTTTAACCAATGCCTTTTTTTTTGAAACATGCTGATGAAGTTGAATAGATTCAGCTATTTGCATGCCAATGGTAAGTACAGGATTTAATGAGGTCATGGGTTCTTGAAAGATCATTGAAATTTCATTGCCTCGAATTTCACGCATATTTGATTCAGACAACTCCAGCAGATCTTTATTTAAGTACCATATCTTCCCGTTATTGATTATCGCTGGAGGAATTTTTAGTAGGCGCAATATACTCATTGCGGTGACACTCTTCCCGCATCCTGATTCTCCAACAATACCAAGGGTTTCTCCTTCTTTTACTTCAAAAGAAACCCCATCAACTGCCTTAACGAGTCCATCATATGTATTAAAGTATGTCTGTAAATTTTCAACCCTGACAACTGTATCTTTATCACTCATACTTTTTTATCGCATTTGTCGTGCAATTCTAGGATCTACTCCATCTCGCAAACCGTCTCCAAGGAGATTTACTGACAAAACAGTGATGGCTAAAAACAGTCCAGGAAAGAAAATAATCCAAGGTGCTCTTTGAAAGTAAACCCTACCCTCAGCAATTATGTTCCCCCAGGTTGGAATATCAGGAGGCGTACCAGCTCCTAAAAAGCTCAGAATTGCCTCCCATATCATCGCTGAAGCACAAACATATGTAGCTTGAACGATAATGGGTGCCAAAGTATTCGGAAGAATGTGCCGGAAAAGTATTTTATGTAGTTTTGCTCCAACCGATATTGCAGCATCTATATAAGGCTGTTCTTTAATTGTAAGTACAACACTTCGAACTAATCTAACAATCCGAGGAATTTCTGGAATACTAATCGCTATAATGACATTTTGTATACTAGCTCCTGTTAATCCGACCAAAGCAATAGCAAGTAAAATAGAGGGAATTGCCATAATTCCATCCATGACTCGCATAATCAACCTATCGAATAGGCGATTGTATCCTGCAAGTAAACCGATAAGCAGACCAAAAAAAGTACTTATAGAAGCTACACTGATCCCAACAAAAAGTGATATCTTTGAGCCATGTATTGTCCTTGCAAAAATATCCCTGCCAAACATATCGGTGCCAAACCAGATCCCGTCCCCAGGAGGTCTTAAGCGATTTATCGGATTTAGTCTCATTGGATCTGGTGTTATCTGAGAAGCAAACAATGCAAAAAAGATCATACAAATTAATATCAATGATCCAATAAAAATGGTTGGATGCCTCTTTAAAAAACGCCAAATTAAATTATGCATCTTTTGTTAATTTTGATCCAAAAATCATGATGAAAGAATTAATAATATTTAGTATCTAATTCTTGGATCAAGAAAGGTATAAGAAATGTCAACTAAAAGATTGATGACGACATAAATTCCAGAAAAAAATAAAATCATACCCTGAATAATAGGGTAATCTCTTCTAAGTATTGAATCTACTGTAAGCCTACCTAGACCGGGTATATTGAAAACACTTTCAGTGACAACCACTCCACCCAGAAGAAGCCCAATTCCAATACCAATGATGGTGACTATGGGGACAGAAGCATTTTTAAGTGCATGTCTTAAAAGTACAACTTTAGAGGCTAAACCTTTTGAATGTGCCGTCCTTATATAATCCTCCGTTAGTATCTCCATGACACTTGCACGTGTTATACGAGCAATTAGGGCAATATAGAAAAACCCTAATGCAACTGTTGGCAGCGTTATATGTCTAATAAATGGAATAAAACCATCCTTGAATATTGATTTGTATCCTTGTACAGGAAACCAATGGAGTTTGATCGAAAATCCCCAAATCATTGAATAAGCAATAACAAATATAGGTACTGAGAAACCTAATACTGCAAAAATCATAATCACTCGATCAACCCAAGTACCTGACTTCCATGCAGCAAGGACTCCAAGGGGCACTGCAATGGCAACAGCAAAGATGATTGTGGTTAAGGCAAGTGCAATGGTCGGCTCAATACGTTGTGCAATTAGGTGCGAGACAGGTAATTGAGAAAAGATTGATGTTCCAAGATCACCATGAAATAAACGTCCAACCCATTCAATAAATTGAACGTGTAAGGGCTCATTCAACCCTAATTGTTCCCGGATTCTTTCCACATCGGCTGGGGATGCATAGTCTCCGGCAATAACCGTTGCTGGATCTCCTGGAGTTAAATGTAGTAATAGAAAAACAAAAATAGCCACCACTCCCATTACCGGAATGGTGGCTATGATCCTTCTAAAAATATAGGCTGACATCTAATTAAGAAATATTAATTATGCCTAATATTGTTTCTACTTTTTTATGTTCCAAAAAAATGGGACTGGAGAAATCAAAACACCTTTGAGCGAAGATCGATACGCAACAGGTTGAAACCACTGACCATAGTTAACATACGGAACTACTGAATATGCTACTGCTTGAAGTTTTTCAGCAATATGCTTCTGTTTAGATGGATCAGATTCACGGCTAAAATCATCCCTGAGTTGCTCAATGGTATTGTCACATGGCCATCCAAACCATGCCTTTTCTTCACACCCACCAGAAATACCAATATTTGCTATTGGTGAAGCAGCATCTGCACCTGTTGTATAGGTATGGAATATATTCCATCCTCCTTCAGAAACAGGTTTTTTCTCTGCACGACGAGAAGTTAATGTACTCCAATCCATTGCTTGCACCTCAACTTTGGCACCGATATCGCGGAGCAATTGTGCCGTCACCAAGGACGCTCCATGAAGAACAGGGATATCGGTGGGGTCCATTAGGATAAGTGTTTCGCCATTATAGCCACCTTCTTTAAGAAGCTGCTTAGCTTTTTCCAGATCTTGATTCATGAGAGGTTCGGAACCTACATCTGAATCTAGAGGAGTGTTACACATGAAAAACGTGCCACAAGTGCTCCAAAATTTTTCATCTCCAACGATTGCCCGCAGATAAGTTTCTTGGCTCGCTAAATGGAGTAATGCCTGGCGTGCTTTGGGGTGATTGAAGGGAGGATTAAGATGATTTGGCCTTAACCACCCTTGAGTTCCCAATGGATCTATCACCTTGATGGTAATATCTGAATTCCCTTCCATAGATGGAACCAAATCCACAGCAGGAGTTTCCCAAAAATCGACTTCACCCGCAATCAGAGCATTCATTGAAGTTGCAGGATCTGGGATATAAATCCATTCTACGGTATCAAAATGTACTCTTTTACCTCCTGCAGCATAACTAGCCGGTTCAGATCTGGGTTTATAATTCTTGTTCTTTCGATAAACAATTTTACTTCCAGGAACCCAAGCATCCTTATCAAAAACAAATGGACCCGATCCTATATTTTCTGGCACAGGTTCAAATGCATCCGTTTTTGCTAAACGTTCTGGCATCATAAATGGAACGTTAGATGATATTTTTCCTAAGGAATCAATTACTAAACCATAGGGCTCTTTAAGTTTTAAGGTGAATTTTTTGTCATTATTTGCCGTCCATGTCTCAGTAAAATCAGCTAATTTCTGCCCCATACCATCACGTTTTCCCCAACGTTGTATACTTGCAATACAATCTGCCGATCTTACGGGTTTTCCGTCATGCCACTGAAGACCATCCCTCAAAGTGAAAGTATAGGTCATACCATCACTACTTTTTTCCCATTTCTCTAGCATTTGGGGCTGAGGTTTTAAATTTGAATCTAGTGCAATTAACGTGTCATAAATCATGTAGCCATGGTTACGTGTAATGTATGCAGTAGTCCAAATTGGATCTAAATTCTTTAAATCTGCATGAGGAATAATTTTAAGAATTTTTTCTCCCATTGCAGAGCCTGTTGTTAAAAACATAAATACACTCATTAGGCTAAACAAGAGAATGGATTTAATCATCATTTTTATCATTTAGTTTCCTTTTTTAGAATTTATGAATTCCCTATACAGACATTCTGAGATAGGAACATTTAACATAGTTGATAAATACTACAGATTAAGTTTTTCTTTTTTTATTTTTTATACAGAACCTCAATAAGCTCAAATTGATGCCTGAATTTTCAGCAAAGCCCCTGTTGCCAATGGGGGAATGACATTTTCAAGTAGAAAGAATATTTTGAATTCTTTCACCAATTTTGTTCACGATTCCTTGTTTTGATTCTACTTGACTTAGTTAGGGATCTAAAAGGGACGATTTTTTTTGATGGAATAAAAGGGTGTATGTATCATCTAATAGGTATCATTGATATAGATGAAGGTCCATCAGAATAGAGTTAATTTTGAAGTCATCAAATTCATTTATGTAAAAAATCCTGTTAAAATTTGATATTTATTCCCAAATGCCTTTGGGTTTCTTCCATTTGACTTGAGTTGTTTTAGCTTCAGATAATAAAACCTTGAATGATTCTGCTCTAGAAA
>Ga0187827_10005338_pt1 | contig 15258 bp, 17 predicted proteins | sample ETNtaG_39_FD_167969 | JGI IMG/M metagenome (GOLD analysis project Ga0187827, IMG submission 167969) | Marine microbial and viral communities from oxygen minimum zone, Eastern Pacific Ocean - ETNP2014_SV_150_PacBio MetaG (Illumina Assembly) | ecosystem: Environmental > Aquatic > Marine > Hypoxic...
TGATGGAAAAAGATTTTAATTTTCGGAACGTCGTCTGGTTCGCCATGATTCTAGTAAGTGCCGGCAGTGTGTATGGCATGCTGTCACAAAAAGTAGCAGCACTAGAAGAGAAGCAGCGAACAATAGAACAAGTAGTACTACGAGATATTCCAGAAATAAAGGAACGAGTGATAAAATTGGAAGTAATGCTCGACATATTGATAAAAGCCGACAACAAGCGAAACGACTGATTTCTGCCAAAATTTTTATCATTTTAAGGTACCCTCAGGGCCTTTGTAGCATGTGAGTGGTATGATTGTACCCCCTAAAATAATATTTTTTTTGGATCCTCGCCCATCACCTGGCTGGCGAGATCAATTTTGTTATTAAGCGCTTTTACAATGCGCTCATCAACTGTTCCCTCCGCGATAAGATCAACATAAGTCACTTTGCTTGTCTGACTGATTCGATGCGCGCGGTCCTCGGACTGCATCCGCACTTCTAAACTGTAATCATTAGAATAATAGATGACAGTATGAGAAGCAGTAAGAGTAAGCCCATAGCCTCCTGTCTTTGGATTTCCAACAAAAAAGCGGAGAGAGCTATCACTGTCCTGAAAGCGATCCACAATATGCTGACGATCAGTATCCTTGGTATCACCATAATAAGACGCCACACTTTCCTTACCATAGATGTCACCGATAGCTTTTTCAATGGCCTGTATATCGTGGCGATAAACAGCCCATATAATAACTTTACCATTTGTCTCCTCCAGTATGTTTAATAGTTCTTGAATGCGGTTATTTTTTATCGCCATCACAATGCCATCGTCCGTCTTGACGTGTCCGCACGTTATTTGATGAAGCCGTATTAACTGCGTCAGGACTGTGGCAGCTGTCATCATCTTTTCATTCTCCAGGAAAGTCATTGCGGCTTTTTTCATTTCTGTGTAAGCTTTCATTTGTTCCATCGTCATAGCCACTGTTCTTTTTGTATACAGCTTCTCTGGAAGATCCAGACATTCACTTTTTAGGATCCTCGTGGAAAAACTTTTTATTTTTCCCTGCAACTCATCGAGGCGCTGATACTTCACGACATGCTGAAAGGAATGTGATCCGACATTGCGCTGCACGACCACCGCGTACCTGGCCCTGAAGCTGTAGTAGCTTTGCTGATCAATCAACCAGGGATCAAGAAACTGCAACTGGCTGAACAGGTCTAAAGGAGATTTAGTGACGGGTGCTCCCGTCATGATGCGACGATACTTCGCCATAGGGCGTAGTTTTAAAATATTTTTTGTACGGGACGCGTTATGATTCTTTATGGTAGTGGATTCATCCACGCACAATAAAGCGCTATTGCGCAAAAGAAAACTGTAGGCGAACTGATATCCTTTCTTAGTGGAGAACGCCTCAATGTTCATAATCAAGATGGACAGGTCATCACTGATCACGGACAACTGATCAAGTTCCTCTTTCTCCGCTTTTCGTGGAGAGGAAGACCATATTCCCACTCTGTAGGAAACATGATCCGCCATATGAATTTGCAGTTCATTGTGCCAGTTGCGTTTAATTCCGTTGGGAACAACAACTAGAGCCGCATTAATTTTTCCTTTATCATATAAAATGGCCACATTATCGATGCATACCTTGGTCTTACCGGTACCCATCTCCATGAATAAAGCCCATACTTCCTTGTTCCAGCTCTCATCCAAAGCATCTAATTGATGTTGAAAAGGCTTGGTTTTAAATCTATAGTTCATCATAACTTTCTAAGACAGCTATATAATACTTGCGGAAACAAAAAACAAGAGATAAAGGACTCGCAGAAGGATGGAATTCAAGCAGGATAAAGAAGAAAAAAGACCCACGGTATTTTTAGTTCAAGAAAATCCCTATATAAATGTACTGAGCGCCCAGGAATACGGCGACATTGTTTTACTATTTGAGAGTGGACAACAAATCATGTTTAGTCCACAGCCAGCCATAAAAAAATTACGCAGAAAACTTAAAGATTTTGACGATAATGACCATTTACTTATGATGGGAGATCCAGCTGCAATGGGTATTGCATGTTGCATCGCTTCTGATATAAACAGGGGCAGATTTAAAATACTAAAATGGGATAAAATCCAAAAGAGATATTATTCTGTAAGTGTTAACATTAATGAGAAAGGCGAAATTAATGAGCAGGATAAACTTTGAAGGTGACGCAGTAACGAACATAAAGCAAACAGGTCTAGAATCTGTAGCTGAATTGCTAAGATCACAGTTAGCACTAGAGGCTTCAATTGAAGCACACGAAGATCAATTAAAGAATTTTAAAGAACAGTTGCGTAAATTATCAGAGGAAATTATTCCCGAGAAAATGACAGAATTAGGAATGACATCAACAGAAATGTATGATGGATCAAAGGTAGAGATTGTAGAAAACATTCACTGCTCTATTCCAAAAGAAGATTTAAAAAGACAAGCTGCTTGTTATGAATGGCTAGAAGATAACGGTCTAGGAGATATAATCAAGAATCAAGTAGCTATGCGTTTCGGTAAGGGAGAAGGAAATAAAGCAAAACATCTCGAAGAGACAATTAAAGAGATGGGTTTAATCCCTGAAGTAAAAGTTTCGGTGCACGCTGGTACACTGAAAGCCACTATTACAAAGTGGCATGAAGAAGGCAAAAGTCTGCCAGAAGAGTTATTTTTTCTGCACTTTGGCCGAAAAACAAAAATCAGCCGACAAAATAAAAAATAAGGAGAAAATATGGCAAACGCTATAAAGAAGAAGGAAAAACAAACGAACATCATTGAATTTGATTCTGGTATCTTTGAAAAAGATGCAAACGCGGGATTGAAAAATCTAGGGATGGACGATTTAGCTATTCCTTTTCTTCGTATTCTGAGTGACACGTCACCCCAGATCAAGAAAAGGGATCCTCTTTACATAGAGGGGGCGGAGAGTGGAATGATCTACAACACGCTTACAAAAGAAATATACGATGGCGAGGCGGGAGTAAAAGTTATTCCGTGCGCTTACCAACGTCAGTACATTGAGTGGATGGATAGAGGAAAGGGAACAGGTGCGCCTGTAAACATTTATCCAGCTGAAAGTAATATTCTTTCGCAGACCACTCGCGATGATCAGAAAAAAGATCGATTGGACAACGGTAACTACATTGAAGATACCGCCAATCACTTTTGCTTGATTCTTGGCAACGATGGAACTCCTTCCCAGGTTCTTGTTGCCATGAAAAGTACTCAGCGTAAAAAATCAAAGAGATGGAACTCTTTGATGCTGGGTCTTAAAATGAAGGGTACAAAAGGTTTATTCACTCCTCCTTCATACTCCCACCTCTACCTGTTGAAAACGGTTGCGGAATCGAATGATCTAGGTAATTGGTTTGGTTGGGACATTTCCCGTGTGGGACCTGTCGAGGATGCTAACATATATCACCAAGCGAAAGCGTTTGCTGAAAGCGTGGACAAAGGTGAAATAAAAGTCAAGCATGAGGAAGACGAGGTTGACACTGGGGAAAAAACTCCTTACTAAACGCTTAAGTTATATATTCTTTTTTAACCTTTAGAATGTGTAATTTATCTGCATAGATAAGAAGAGGCGAGTCTGATTCCTCGCCTCTTCAATAATGAATGAGAAAGATTTATGGACGACAAAGAAAAATTTATACAAATATTCAGTGGACTCGAAAGAGCCTACGGTCAGACGCAAAGTCGAGCTAAAAATGACGCAGGTAAAATTGAAGCCAAGTCCTGGATCCAAAAAGAACAACTTACAAAAGAAAAATGGTACGATCATCTGGAAGGTCGTGAACCCAGTCTAGGAATCATTCCTATTCGTGAAGGCAATACCTGTAATTGGGGAGCCATTGACATAGATTCCTACGATGGGCTGGATCACAAGGAATTAATTAAAAAAATTGTCGAAAAGAAACTACCACTGGTTGTATGTAGGTCAAAAAGTGGTGGCGCACATATATATTTATTTGTACGTGAACCAGCAACCGCCAAAGATATGCAGCTAAAATTAACAGAGATAGCTGCATGGCTGGGCTACGCTGATTCAGAGATATTCCCAAAACAAATTGAGCTGAACCCCAAGGCCACAGGTAATTTTTTAAACCTGCCCTATAACCATGAAGAACACCCAACAAGATATGCGTTTGATGATGAAGGTAATGCATTAGATACGTTAAGAAAATTTATAGAATATTATGAAACAAAAGTCATATTACAAGTCAGTAAGGTTGATATTCCTAAAACAGTTGACACTCGAGAAGATTTCAAAGGCGCTCCTCCGTGCATTGTAACCCTGGCTGAACAAGGATTCAGTGAGGGATCCCGCAACCAATGCCTTTTTCAAGTTGGTATTTATCTGCGGGAACGATTTCCTGACGACATAGAAGCCAAATTGGATGAGTACAATACAAGATATTTCAGGCCTCCTCTTCCCTCACGCGAGGTTCTGACCATTTGTAAACAAGTCGGAGATGATAAATATTTTTATCGGTGCGAAGAGCCTACTTTTAAATCAGTATGCGAAAAAATTAAATGTAAGACCCGCAAGTATGGAATTGGAAACTCGGCAACAGATGACATTTCCAGTCTGAAGAAATGGGTGTCGGATAATCCTATGTATGAACTGACTCATAACGGACAGGTCATTATTCTCAACGTGGATCAACTGGCGGATCACCCCGCTTACCGTAAAGCGTGTATCGCACAAGCGGATACAAGCCCACGGCCCGTCGGCCCTTTAGTTTGGGCGCAAAGAGTGGATGAACTTTTAGCCATAATGAAAGAGAAAAAAGATTATGTCATTCTTCCAGGAGAAGTGACAGTGAAAGGACAGTTCCTTTCTCATCTTCAAACATTCATTAGTAACACAAAAGGAGCTAAAGATCGTGATGAAATTCGCCTCGGCCAGACATATGAACACGAAGGATATTTTTATTTCAAACCACAATCCTTCCGAGAATTCTTAAAAACCAAACGCTTTACTAAAATAAATGAAACACACCAGATGAAAATATTTAATGAACTGAAAGGATCAACAGACAAGCTTAAGATTGAAGGACACTCCACTCATTGTTGGAAAATACCAATTGATATTCAAGAGACTGAATACGAACTGAAGGAAAGAGATTTCAAAGAAACGGATGAGGTGTATTGATGCTAAGACATCTGGATCTGTTCAGCGGGATTGGAGGCTTTAGCCTGGGAATGGAGGCCACAGGTGGCTTTGAAACAGCGGCGTTCTGCGAGATTGAAGAGTTTCCAAGAAAAGTGCTGCAAAAGCATTGGCCTTATGTTAAAAAATATAAAGATATAAAGGAGCTGACTTATGACAAGATCAAAGAAGACGGACTCGGACCCATCGACATTATCACATGCGGTTACCCTTGTCAGCCCTTCAGCAACGCGGGAAAGAAACAGGGTGAAAAAGATCCGAGACACCTCTGGCCAGACTGTTTTAGGCTTATCAAAGAATGTCGGCCGTCTTGGGTGTGTGGAGAAAACGTTAGTGGGCATATTAAACTCGGTCTGGACTCCGTATTGTCGGACCTGGAGAGTGAAGGTTACCGAACAAGGACATTTAGTATTAGCGCTAGTAGCGTCGGCGCCAACCACAAAAGAGAGAGAGTCTGGATATTGGCTTACTCCGAGCGCAACAACGATCAGCAAGAGATCCAAGGAGTCAATGGAGAAAAGAAAAAAATATCGCGAAAGCATAGGAAGGAAGACAGTGACACCAGGAAACCTGGCGGAACAGATTCAATACGGAAAAGCAGTGACAAACATGTGGAGGACACCAGACGCTCATTGCGACAGGGGAGCGAGTTCCAAGGAAAGAATGAAAATGAAATTGGACAAGGGAATGCCAATCTCACTGAACGATCAAGTGAAGCATCCCGATCTGATGTGGCCAACACCCTCAAAAGGAATGTGGAAACAGGATGTGAACGACAACGGGAGGTACGCGAGGGACATCAAGAAGAAGGGATTCCAGGTGATGCTTCCAGCGGCAGTGAAACTGTGGCCGACACCGAGAGAGTTCATGTACAAGGACAGCACGACGGACAGGGGAAAAAGCAATCTTGGGGAGAAGGTTGGTGGGCAGTTGAACCCGAATTGGGTCGAGTGGCTCATGGGATACCAGACAGGGTACACAGACTTAAAGCTCTAGGAAATAGTTTAATTCCGGCCATCCCTTATTATTTAGGGCTGGCTATCTTAGAAAGCATGAAAGATGCATAGACACGTTATCATAGGACCTCCTGGCACAGGGAAGACAACTTATTTGAAAGATAGAGTGGAAGAGCTCATCAAGGCGGGCGTATGCACTCCGAAAGAAATCGGCTACTTCAGTTTCACCGTGAGAGCGGCGGAAGAAATACGTGATCGCATTGTTAAGGACTCCAAGCAAAAATGCACGAAGGAGACGGTTAAGATCCTGTATCCCTATTTCTCCACGTTGCACTCCCTGGCGTATCGTCGGTTGCAGCTTCAGCAAGCGCAGATCATGGACGATCATGACTATGAAGAGTTATCACGGATCACGGGCCACGAATATGTCAATAAAATGAAAAAAGGAAACGGTGTTGATATCTCTATGCCAACAGCGAAGAGTGAATACCAGGACATTATTAATCTCTCATACGCTAAATACCCTGATGACAGGGATCGCTTATATAAAGTTTTCAGAGACAATACCTTGAACAATTACGGAGCACGCAAGCTCATCGAACAAATGGATTTAGATTTAAGAAAATTTAAAGAAGACAGGGACAAGTATGAATATGTTGATTATTTTGTTAATTTTTTAAAGAAACAAAACCCTCCTCCCTTGAAATATCTATTCATTGATGAAGCTCAAGATCTCAGCGCCCAGCAATGGCAGGTGGTGGATATGATTCAGCAACGATCTGGAGCAATTGAAACCTACATAGCAGGGGATGATGATCAGGCTATTTTCAGATGGGCTGGCGCAGACATAGAACACTTCATAGCTATGGCTAAGAATTATGACAACACTATCATTCCTCTGACTCAATCATTCCGCATTCCTATAAGCGTACACAGTCTTGCCACAAAACTTGGACAGTCAATATCCCAACGCATCCCAAAACAATATAAACCAAGAGATGAAATGGGGATAAGAAAAGTCTTAAATATCAGACCTTTGAATCAAGGATTGCAGGAAGGTGAGTGGTTGATTTTATGCAGGACTCACGAAGTTGTAAAGCAGGTGTGTGAGGCATTGGAAACATACGGATGGCTTTACAAGCGATACGGTTTTCCAACCATAAGTTTTAAATACATTGAGGCCATCAGGGCGTGGACCGATCTTCAAAACGGCAAGTCCATCTCAGGAGTGGCATGTGATGTCATTTATCATCATATGGACAGCACTCGGATCAAGAGAAATTACGGAGTGTTCAAGGGACAACCTGAAGGGACATACAGCCTGGAAGATCTTATTAAAGAGTATGGCCTGCGGGAAACAATTAAAATATCCAAAGACAAAACCCTCAGTGTGAGGGAAATAGCCTGGTATGACATGCTGAATTCCAAGGGATTGCAGCGTCGTAAAACCTATCTGCGTGCGGTAATGCGCTCGGGCAACAAGCTTGACGCTGTTCCTCGCATTGAAGTGTCAACCATTCACGCATCCAAGGGTGGTGAAAGACAAAAAATTATGCTATTAACCGATCTATCCTATGCCCCTTACAGGTCATATACAGAAAGCCAACAAGGAAGAGATGATGAAGCAAGAGTTTTCTACGTCGGTGCGACAAGAGCCAAGGAAGAATTATATATTGTTCATCGAACCGAAGGACAATATGAATATGAGCCCATCTTTCATTATGCGAGCAGGGTAGCATGATCTCACAGGATATTTTAAAAGAATCAAAAAAATTAATTGGTGGCAACCGCCATAAGGACTATGGCGACAAGCTCACTAATCACACGAACATTGCGGCGTTGTGGTCTATTTTCCTCCGAAAAGAAGTAACCCCCCATGACGTCGCGGTGTGTATGGCCTTGGTGAAAGTAGCACGGCTCATGCACCAACATAAAAAAGACAGCTACGTTGATATGGCGGCCTACGCTGCCATTGCAGGAGAGATTGAAGCACGCTCCGATAAAAAGAATCGATCATTTGAATCAGAAGGAGAGAAAAGAGGACGGATCACAAAAGAATATGTAAAATCATTAAAATGAAACAATCACCGCTAAGAAGTAAGGACAGAGAAATAACAGTTGGAATGCTTCCTAAATTTTTACATGAGGTAAAATTTAAACGTAATCGTTTTTTAGAAAAGCACTATGGTTGGATAAGTCGTAATGACTTAACCGAGATGCTGGAACACGAAAATAAGGAAACTGAATATTATTTTCAAGTAGGGAAAGCGATGCATGAATACTTAAAAAATGTTATTGATAAATTAAGTAGAAGAAGATTAGAGAATCATCCTGTGGATATGGGTAGTTATTTTAAAGAAACTTCCCCCGAAGCAAGAGAAGAGGCAAAAGACAAGGCACACCAAATTTTATCACACGGTATTGTTGGTCAATTAGAAGAAGTATGGGGAACGGAATGTCCTCTTTATTTTGATAAGAACGAAAGAAGAGTTATTGATTTAGTAGGAATTCATAAAAATAAATTAACAATAATTGATTTTAAATCCTCTCAACATATTTTTGTTGAACGTGACAAAAGTAAAGAACAGGTTATTAATTATGCTTGGTTACATAACCTTTACTCAGAAAGAAAAATAGAAAAATGTATTGTAATGATTTGTGATAAAGGTGGATATCGAGAAATAATTGTAAAGGAAGAAGAATTAAATTTTGATTATGAGAATGTACTTAAAAGTCTTTTCCACCAAAAAGAAGATCTTAAAAAAGCCTATGATACTACCCAGTATAAAATATCTAATTTGCTTGAACATAAAAGGAATTCAACAAGATGAAAGAACAGCCCAATTGGTTTCCTAAAGTGCATATGATGCCCAGTGAATGGGTGATGCCTGATCATTTTCCAGATCTCTCAGAGTACACGGAAATAGCCATTGATGTGGAGACACGGGACCCTGGACTGAAAACCACTGGACCTGGCTGGGTAGCTGGTCGAGGAGAAATCGTAGGGATCGCCGTTGCGGTAGACGGCTGGGAAGGATACTTCCCCATAGCTCACGAAACACCGCCCAATATGGATAAAAACATTGTGACTAAGTGGTTGAAAAAACAGTGTTCTTACGATTATATGAATTACGTCTTTCACAATGCCTTCTATGACCTAGGGTGGTTATCCACTTTAGGTATTGACATTCGAGGCAAAATAATCGACACTTTAATCGCCGCACCATTGGTAGATGAAAACAGGTTTAGATTTGATTTAAACTCATTAACAAAGGATTACCTTAAAGAATCGAAATCGGAAACCCAACTCTACGAGGCGGCAAAAATGTGGGGCATCGATCCGAAATCGGAATTGTGGAAGCTTCCCGCCTCACACGTAGGCGCATACGCAGAACAGGACGCGGCTGTAACGCTACGCCTATGGCATCATCTTAAAAAAGAAATCATATCACAGAACTTATTAAATATTTTTGAATTAGAAATAGACCTCTTTCCTGTTCTATTCAAGATGAAACAAGAAGGAGTACGGGTCGATCTTGACAAAGCGGAAAGAATAAAAAATGATTTACTATCTAAAGAGAATAAGATTATGGCTTCAATTAAGAAGCTCACAGGTCAGAATGTGGAGATATGGGCTGCAGCATCAGTTGCTCAGGCTTTTCAAACCCAGAACATCCCTTACGACACCACTCCAACAGGCAAGCCAAAGTTCGATAAAAACTTTCTGGCAAGTCATGAAAGCCCCCTGGCGAAGATGGTCGTGGAGGCGAGGGAGATTAACAAGGCGAGAACAACTTTCATCGAAAGCATCCTCAAGTTTTCACACCGAGGACGAATTCATTCAGACATACACCAAATGAGATCGGATCAGGGTGGTACTGTCACAGGACGGTTTTCCTACTCGAATCCGAATTTACAGCAGATTCCCGCTCGCAACGCCATACTTGGTCCATTAATTCGTTCCATTTTTGTACCAGAAAAGGGGTGCGAGTGGGGGATCTTTGACTACTCGCAACAGGAACCACGGCTCGTGGTCCACTATGCTTCCTTGCAAGAATTCACAGGAGCATCAAAATTTCTAGACACTTATGAAGAAGATGACACCACTGATTTTCATCAACTTGTAGCGGACATTGCCAATATACCCCGCAAGCAGGCTAAATCAATTAATTTAGGACTGTTTTATGGTATGGGAAAAGGGAAACTTATGTCACAATTAGGCCTTAATTTAGAAGACGCTGAAGAAATACTAGCCACGTACCACGGCAAAGTTCCTTTTGTTAAGCAGCTTATGAAAGACACAATGTATAAGGCTGGAAAAAAAGGATACTTACGCACACTTCTGGGAAGACGATGCAGATTTGATTTATGGGAACCTGTCAATGAATGGGGCCAGAAAGCCTTACCTTTGAAAGAAGCGAAAGACGAATATGGCGAACATATGATTAAACGCGCCTGGACTTATAAAGCTCTCAATAGACTGATTCAAGGATCAGCTGCGGATCAAACAAAGAAAGCTATGCTGGAGCTTTCCAAAGAGGGATACGTAGCACACATCCAGGTCCACGATGAATTGGATTTTTCCATCAAGAATAAAAAAGACCAGGAAAGAATAAAAGAGATTATGGAAACTTGCGTTGAGTTGGCTGTCCCAAGCAGAGTGGACATAGAAACAGGAAAGAGCTGGGGCGATGCCGGAACGTAAGAAAAATCCTGTGGCTAAAGAAGTTCGCACTCCTAAATACAAACAACGTATTGTGAAAGATAAAACTTTATATGACCGGAAAAAGACATCTATGAATGAAATTTTAGAAGTATGTTCCTGTAAAATTGGGAGAGCCTGCCCCTGTGAAAAAATAAAAAATAAATAATGAGCTACTTGAAAGCAAAGAAAGTTGACTATCCTTCCATCCATAAGATAGTTTCTCTCCAAGAACTAAGAGGAGTAGACTGGTTTGATTTAATTAGATGTTTAATATCTGATGAACCTATTGTAACCAAGACTCCTCTGTCTAGATCAATCCGAGAGTTAAGCTTAGATATACAAAAGAACGGTCTTACACACCCTATTCTCATCTTAAATGATGAAGTTGTCTATGGAATGCAGCGCTCGGTCATCGCCAAGCACCTGCACTTTACTCACATCTCCTGCTACCACTGCCAGGACAAGAAACAACTGGAGAAAATTCATAAGGAGCAAAATGACTAGTATAGAACATTTAAAGCTACTGTTGCCGTACTACGTTAAGGAATACCATAACATTATTTCCCCTGATCTAGCTGAAGAAATCATAAAGCAACCTGATTTAAAATTCTTTCCCGCGACTGCGGGAGGGGGTAAGAGCAGTGAAGCTCGGCGTTGTTATGTTAAGCCTCTTGAATCACAGTTTAAGGAAAAGATTTCCTCTATTTTTAGTGATATCTTTAAATCATATATTCAGGAATTTAAATTCTTTGACAGCTTAAAAATGGAGAACAGTGGATTTGATCATCTTCTATACAAAGGCGATGAGTCTCATGAATACAAGGAGCATGTTGACCATTCACAATTCAACAAGCCGCGAATTCTAACTTGTTCATTACTTCTTAATGACAACTACGAGGGAGGAAACTTTAGTTTCTTCGGAGGGGAACATGTGATCTCCAGACTGGCCCACAGTGCCATCGTGTTTCCGAGCAATCCGTGCTTTCCTCATTCGGTTACTCCTATTCATCAAGGGGACCGTCATTCCATTGTTAGCTGGGTACACTGATGAAAACAAATTATCTTCCATACGGGAAAGACATATTAAATCCAGAGTGGCCCGAAGCCACCTGGGATGTGGGGACGTTGTTTGTTCATGATGATAATATTATAAATTTTTATGATACAATAAAAAAAAGATTTGGTTTTCCTTTATCTATTAAATCAGTATTTGGTTGCTATAATGTTATGTGGAGCGGAGGAAGATCCTCATTTGGCGTAGCTCCGACAGTTCATACTGGAGGCTGGACACCAGAAGTTATAATCAAGGAGTATAACAAGAGAGGGATAGATGTTACTTATACTTTTTCAAATCCTTTACTCAAAGAAAAACATCTTACGGATCCAAGCTCTAATTATTTGTTGGATTTACTGGCAAAACAAAAATATGAAGGCAACGCTGTTACTATCACTTGTGATGTTTTATCGGATTACATCAGGAAGATGTATCCTAATTTAAAACAAAAAGCATCGATTGTTAAATCAACAATGGAGATGCCGAGGAGGAGGACGTTTGAATATTATGACAATCTGTTTGAAAAATATGATCTGGTCTACCTTCATCCTGATGATAATTTCAATCTTAAATTATTGAAAAAAATAGCCGCGTCTGGAAAAGTTGGCAGTTATACACTTCTTATAAACGAAAACTGTGCGAGAAACTGCACTATACGAAACAGTCATTATGAGGAACAGTCAAAACCGGTAATTGATGGGTGGCACGGAATGTTCAGTTTTACTGATGTAGATCAGATCCATAGTCCCGAACATCCCAATAGCATATGTGAAAGACACACAAAACCACAAATGAAATCATGCACTCTTTCTCATTCTGAGTTTAAAGAAATCTATGATCTGGGCTTCAGAAGATTTAAGCTGCAAGGAAGAGATTCTCCTTGGACTAATATGTTATTTGATCTGGCTTTCTGGTCGGTTGAACAAGACGCCATGGCATATAAAATATCCCACTACCCTCATTTATAATGAAGGCCGTGAACATTTTTTCACAGCATGTGGAAGAGATAAAAAAGGGGCAGTTGGTCCCCGTTGGAGGTAGAAAAATGAACAAACACATAAAAAGAGCAAAGGCAGCATTAAATTTTGGTACTGCTACTGGTACTGAAGAAGGTGCATGGGATAGAGTTTGTGCTGCTGAGATGGCACAAACTGGTTCTTCACCCACTGGAGATGCTGAATTTGATAAGGTAGGATATAGGATTGTCCGGAATATTTGCCCACCAGAACTATTAGTCACTCCTGTTCCTGATGTAAGGGGGCAACTCAATTATTTTGATAAGAACCTTAATAATTTCACATATGACTCAATGGAATCTCAGGTTCCTGGTTCTGTTGCGCGGTATAAGTATCCATTCTTTTATGAAGCATATACTACAGTAAAGCATAATATTGAGAAAGCAATCAGCACACCATTACATAAGACATATTATTATGATAGGTTTTATTTTCCAGGTGAGGACTTAAAGTATCATTGTGATCGTGATGCTTGTGAGTTGTCGTGTACTATTCATTGTAGTACTAACCTTAAAGATGTATATCCTGTTTATATTAAGGCAGTTGATGGGTCAGTAACAGCAGCAGATTTAAAACCTGGTGATGGTCTTGTGTATAAAGGATGTGAGAGACCACATTGGAGATTAAAGATGCCTGGTGTAAAGAGACAGAAAATCCGTAACCTTCTTGGTAAGGATGAGTTATATTATCATCAAATCTTTATGCATTTTGTTCTGGCTAATGGAAGTAGGTCTCATTTTGCAGGAGATAGTAATAGGAATAATTGGTAATGATTGAACATTTGTATGCAACACCAGTTTATTATAATTTTGCGAAGGATTATCAGAGTTTAAACTATCATATTGATAAGGTAATAGATAAAGTTGACTTTAATTATAATAAAGGATGGGGAGTAACTCATTATATTTCAACAGATTTTATGAAAAGAATTAATATCATAAAAAAACTTGGATTGAATAAAATAGAAAAGGAGATAGATACTCATTTAAGAAACTATTGTAATGATTTAGATTTCACAATGCGAGATTATGCATTAGAATCATGGTTTGCAAAATTTGAGAAAGGAAATTATGCACATATTCATAATCATAACCCTGCGGATATATCAGGTGCATATTATTATAAGACAAATGGCGAGGATGGAGATTTCTTTTTTGAATCACCAAACCCATATTTAGACATTACTAAATGTTATACACCATTATCGCAGAGATGGGCACATAAACCACAAGAAGGTAAGATATTATTATTTCCTGGATGGTTAAGGCATGGTGTAACAACTAATACAGAAGATAATACAAGAATAAGTTTAGCATTTAATATATTTTTTAAGGATAAATGAAAGCACCACTTTAAATAATGCCTATATTATTGCATAAGGAATCTAATAAGAGGGTTTTCTTTATTCATATTCCTAGAACAGCAGGAAGATTTATTTATGAAAATCTTTTATTAAATGGTTTTGTAACAGAGCATGAAAATGATATGGAGGTTATTGATGGAAAAGAGTTGGGACATTTTCATAAAAAATTATATGAGAAACATTTGAATGTTGAAAATATTTTACATTTTGCAGTTGTTCGTAATCCTATAGATAGATTTTATTCTGGTTCAGGATATTTAAAAATTAAAAAGGGTTACCCACCGAAAGATTATGATAAATTTTTAAATATGATTAATAATTTTATTAATGTAACTCATAATAATTGGTTTAGACCTCAATATGAGTTTCTTTCAACTGATATAGAAATATGGAGATTTGAAAATAATTTTGGCCAATCTTTTTTTGATTGGTTAGGTAGTTTGTTAAATATAAAATTAATAAAGTATGATGTTATTACTAAAGTGTTACCGTGGGAGATTGAACAAATAACTAAAAATAGTGTTATTGATAATAATATTAAAAAATTTTATGAAAGGGATTATGATATATAAAATTATAAAACAAGAAACTTTTGAGACTGATAGGCAAACCAATAAGAAAACATATCTCCATTACTTCCAGGACTTATTACGACCTGAACTTGATGAGTTTTGTAAAGAAGCACAGGTTACCTCTACCTTATTATGATCAACTTTTTGATTGGATGGATAAGTAGAAACCTTTTTCTTTTGCTGGAAAACAGGAAGTCTCTCCATATCCCTTCTTGTCATGTCCGACAGTATTTCAATCCCTGTTTTCATATTTTTACAGTATTTACAGCTTAACAAGAAAGCAATAAAAATGTAAAGCGTGCAATGTAAAGTGTGTTATACTTGTGTGGCAAAAGGTGTAAATTTGTAAAGTATGAATATTATTTCAGGATTTTGTGCGACATTGCTGGTGCTTTGCCAGACTGTTGTCAG
>Ga0187827_10005341_pt1 | contig 15251 bp, 12 predicted proteins | sample ETNtaG_39_FD_167969 | JGI IMG/M metagenome (GOLD analysis project Ga0187827, IMG submission 167969) | Marine microbial and viral communities from oxygen minimum zone, Eastern Pacific Ocean - ETNP2014_SV_150_PacBio MetaG (Illumina Assembly) | ecosystem: Environmental > Aquatic > Marine > Hypoxic...
AATTTCCGCTAAGAGTTACAGCGCCATGATCAGCGCGGGCAAAATCGGCGCGCCGTACTGGTATGAAGCGTCGCTGGGTCGATTCACATCGAGCAGCTTCTTCATGGCCGACTTGCCCGATTGGGTGAAACAATTCAATGCCCGAAAATTGCCCGACAAATCCTTCGGACGTACCTGGGAACGTCTGTTGCCCGAGGCGGAATACCTCAAACGGGCAGGCCTCGACGACCGGATCGGTGAGGAGGACAACCGAAAAAGCGGCGTCACGTTCCCGCATGTGACGACCGGCGGACTCGATGCGCCAGGACCGGCCTATTACAATGCCTTTAAACACACGCCCTGGTCCAATGATCTGGAACTTGAGTTTGCCCGGCAGGCCATCATCGAGGAACAGCTCGGGCAGGATAACGTCCCCGATGTGTTGATCATCAGCCTCTCAGCCAACGACTATGTGGGACACGATTATGGGCCGTTCAGCCAGGAGGTTATGGACATGACGCTGCGGACAGATCGGCAACTGGCGGATTTCTTCGGCTTTCTCGACCAGCAGGTGGGGCAGGACAACACGTTGCTTATCCTGACGGGTGATCATGGCGCCCTGCCGTTGCCGGAGCAGACGGCTTTAAAAGGCATCCCGGCAGCAAGGGTACCGGATGGGCCTCTGACCGAGCGTCTGGAGTCGGTCCTGGATGCGACCTATGGTGAAGGGGAGTGGGTAGAGTACCTCAACAAAGTCGGTCTCTATCTCAACTATGACACGATTAAGAAGTACCATTTGACCAGAGCGGAAGTCGAACAGACGAGCGCCGATATCCTGATGGCCGACCCTGCCGTCTGGAAAGCGTTCACCCGAACCCATATCGAGCGGGGCCAGTTGCCCGATACCAACCTTTCAAGGGCCGCGTACCACAGTTTTCATCCTGACAAGAGCGGGGATGTCATTCCGATATCCACCCCGTATCATATGCTCCTAGACATTGAATACAGCGTCACCAACTATGGCACGACGCACGGCATGCCCCACGATTACGATATCCATGTGCCACTCCTTTTTTACGGCCCGTGGATCAAGCCCGGCAAATATCGTCTCCCGATCGACATGGCGGACGTCGCGCCGACCATCTGTGAGCTGTTGGGCATTACCATGCCGGCAGGGCGGGATGGGCGGGTGTTGGGGGAGATGATTGGTGATGGATGATTCCCATTGGGAACTCATCGAGCCCTTCAGGTTTGAGTGATTGATGAATGGTAATTGGTGAAGACCGTTCCGACTTCCAAGAGACATGTCGCATGTCGGCAACCTTTGACGCGTGGTCATCATACGCCTTCGGGACGCCGAAGAGCCCCATGATGCTGTCGCCTTCATAGTTGTCCAAAACGCCTTCGTACTGAAACAGAATGCCGGTCATATGGGACATGTATTCATAGAGGGCGTCTATCCACACTTCCGGCGGATAATCGGTGGTAACACCGGAAAAACCGGTTATATCGGAGAAGAACATTGTGATGTCACTGACTTGAAATCGTTCCTTGGAAACAGGTGAAATCCTCTGCCTTGAATGTGTCCGTTACCATGTTTCATGTGTCCTTTTGCAATTGTTTTCTGGCGCGATGAATGGGCATCTTGGCAGCCTGACTGCTTGTGCCCAGAGCGCGTCCTACCTCTTTTATCGATGATTCACCGAGATAGTACATGGTTAGGGCCTGTCGGTTGGGTTCGGGCAGACGGTTAGGCGCCATGAGGGTTGCGCTTTTCAGATCTTCATGTTGTTGCTGTTATTTGGTTTTAACGATTCACCAATCACCATTTTATTCTCCCACCCTCAATAAGCTCGACCACACCGCCCCAATCACGCAAATCAGACCTGCTGAAAGGAACACACCGCTCAAGCCAATCCAGTCACCGAGCATACCGCCGAGCGCGGGGCCGCCGAACATGCCGAGAGCATAGACGGCCTGATAGATGCCCATGGCCGTACCGCGTTCCTCCGGTGGGATCGATTGCACCGCCAGGGTCATCAGCATGGGTTGGGTCAGTCCTCTACCGAGGCCGCCGATGAGCTGGGCAATATAGAGTACGCCTACGGTCTCACTATACGGAATCATAACCGTACTAAGGCCGATAATGATAAATCCGAGAATTAGAACGGACCGCATTCCCCATCGTGGTGCCAACCAGATACCGCTGGCGTAAGCGGCGACGGTTGTCCCTGCCAGACCGATCAACGTCATCGTCCCGAGTTGTGCACTGCTGGCGCCGATTTCGACCGCATAGACCGGAACGAAACCAAAGATGGTGATGAAGGTGACATATTGTCCCAGGGCGGAGACCAGGGATACCGTCAACAGGCTGCGGGTTGTGCCGATGGCGGCGATACGGTGCCAGGTCAGCTTCCGTTTGCGGATTTGAACAGGTTCCGGCACCGCCATGAGGACCAGCATACTGAGTACCGGTAAAATCGCACCAATATAAAATGGAGTCGTCCAGCCGTAGAGATCGGCTATCCACCCTCCCGCGTATGTGCTGACCATCTGACCCAATGCCGAGCAAACGCCCAGGTGACTCATCGCCGCCGCCAAACGTTCTTTGGGGAAAAACCCGGCATACATGACCGACCAGACGACCCAACTGCACGCCGCCAACCCGCCCAGCGCTCGGGTCGCAATCATCCATTCTGGTGTCGGCGACAAGGCCAGGCCAAGTGCACTGCCTGCCAGCATCAACAGACTTGCATGTAGAAACGGCTTCCAGCGCCCCGACCGATCTGACCAGATCCCAAGAGGAATACGGAACAGCAACTGCATAAAACCATATGAGGCGATAATCAGTCCGACCACCGTCATCGAGCCCTCCATATGCCGCGCATAGGGGGCGAGAATAGGCACATAAACGTACAAGGCCGTCCAGAATAGAAAGGTGCTGAAGAGGTACAACTGGGACCTGGACAATTAAACTCCGTTTGTGGCGAATGAGCCTTTATGCATGGCATCTACCTGCCGTTTTGTTGCGATATCGGCACGGTGGCGTCCCAAAATCGGACATTCTATTTTCATGTCTGCTTCAGGGCTCTTCAATAACCTGAACAAACACGGGAAATCACAGGGCCACCTCACAGTGGGATAGCCCTTGCAATGAATTCGCACCGCAGCACATAATATATCAAGCAGTGTCATAAAAACCATGTAAAGATGTTGGGAGGGAATGATGGATAGCCCACGTCCATAGAATGCAAGAGCAAAGCACATACGCCGTATTCTCTATGCGGGGGGAAGTATCGTCGTCTTGTTGCTGATTACAGTGGGCCTTTCTCGGCTGAAACCTGCGGCGCCTACCGCGGAGGGCGCCACGGTAGGCACAGATGTGGTTAAACGCGGGACTATGTTACGCAATGAACGGGGACCTGGGACGCTGACACCGAAGGGAATACTGTGGAATCCGGCTGAAACGAGTGCCAGGGTGGATAGAATCGTTATGCTGCCGGGGACGGTGGTCAATCCTGAAACGGTGAACCTGGAAATGAGCAATTCGGATCTGGGTTTTCTCTCGTGGACGCCCGCTGGCAGCTTCGGCAGGGGGAAGCCGGCTAAGCGAGTACAGAAGCACGCCTGCAGACCGACCTGTTGAACTAGCGGGCGACGACCGCTGATATCGAAACCCGGTATCAACAATCTCTTCTTCAGGCCGAAACAGACGAAATGCTGGCCAGAGAAGGGACCGGCGCTGAGCTGAACGCCAAGTTGTCGAGACTTCGTCCGGTAGGACTGAAAAAACGATTCGATATCAAGCAGGAGCGGTCCGTCATCTACCGCCAATCCGTGGAAGCCCAATTAAATGAACAATTTGCAATCAGTATTCTATTCCTGGGCTGTGTCGACATTGATCAGCCGCAGATGGCGAATGAGCCCTTCTTCCTTCAGCTCCTGGAGGTAGAACAGACAGTCCAGGTAACTCGGATCTTAATAAACCCAGGTGTGGAATTGTAATACGTCCAGAGTATCTGTCTGCATCCGTTTCAAAGATGATTGGACCGCATGCCTCACGTCCTCACGCGGCTTCGGCTTCGTCCAGGCCGATCAGGTCCGGACGCGCAAAGGTATGGCACTGGATATCAAACAGTGGGTGGCCGAGAACAGATCGCAGCCCAGGTCCGGCAATTTTCAACAATTTAGCCACGAGAAAAAAAGAGAGCGGGGCTTCCCGTTGAAGGTGCGCTTCGGCGACCGACCGCACACCGGCCAGAAACTCATCAATACGTTCGGGCGTAAAACTGAACCCATTTTCGCGATACGAACGCTCACCCTTCTCCCACCAGGGATACAAGGCTTCCGTATCATAGGCGGCTACATAAAAAGACATGGCCTCACTCCTTAAATATATATTTTATTTCTCATATCTTTCCCAAATGTTCAACCGTGCCGCCGCCGATCATCCAGGCCGTGAATCCGCCACCGAGGTAGGCCACCTCCTCCAAACCCATATTCATTGCCAACCTGGCGGCCAGGACCGAACGACCGCCGCTCTCACAGTAGAAGACGATCTTTTTTTCGGAACTGAAGAGGGCCACGTGCATTGAGCTCGTTTCATCAATATAGAATTCCAGCACGCCGCGCGGCACGTGTACCGGTCCAGGGATCTTTCCTTTTCTAATAAGCTCATCCCCTTCACGGACATCGACAAAAACCAGAGAGGTATCCCCACCGGACGCTATGGCATCCGCAACCTGTAGCGTGTCTACGGTAGCGTACGCTCTGGCCAGATAGTCTTTGACGCCGAACTTCGTTGCTTCTTCCGGCTTCGGTTATTCGGCGCAACCGAACCCTGTTACACCCCATAGAAAAACATGTAATCCCCAGCGGCCCATGATTTTCCCTTGTAATTTGGACATTATTCTAGGCACGTATTATTATACATTTAAACGTACATGGCAAAATGTTTCTATCATACATACAAAAAGGCTCGATAAAGATGATGCCCATAGACCCTTTGTACTTGCGCATCATATATCCTTCAACGATATTGGCGGAAACGCTCTTTGACGATCGTGTACTCAGTCATTATATCACAGAAGGAGTTCTCCATGCCCATCGGAGTATGTGCCTATTCTTTCAATACCGGTTATGACGCCTGTCAGCTTATGGACATGGCTGTCGAACAGGGTCTGTCGGGCGTTGAATTTCCACCGGATGGTTGCCTGCCGGACCTGAAACTGGAAACGATTCAGAATGCACGGGCATACGCTGAAGAACGCAATCTTTTTATCGTGACGGATGGCGGGCAGGTAGAACTTGAAATGCTCCAGAGGCTCATCCCGGTCGCCAGCGCCCTCGGCAGCAGGACCTTACGCGTGGTGATGAGCGGGGTATTGGGCGGTGACCGCAGACCGCTGGCCGGGCAGTGGCAGTCCCATCTTTCAAATTGCCGGGATATCCTGCGTGACGTCCTTTCGCTCGCCGATGATCATGGGGTTTCTATTGCTATAGAAAATCATTCCGACGCCACCTCCGATGACATGCTCTGGATGTGTGAGGAACTCGACAGTAACAATATCGGCATCACGCTTGACGTGGGCAATGTCCTGGCGGTCTGCGAAGAGCCTATGGGGTATACCGAACGACTGGCACCCCATCTTCGCAATATCCACCTCAAAGATTATACGCTGCACCCGACCGATGAAGGCTATCGTATGGCGCGGTGTGCGCTGGGCAAAGGGGTTGTGGACTTTCCAACCTTGTTGTCGGTAATTGATGCGACCCATCCCAACATCACCAAAACCATAGAATTAGGCGCCATTTATGCGCGCCATGTCCGCATGCTGGCCGATGACTACTGGGCTGAATATCTCGACAGGGACATCAAAGAGATGTTGCCCTTTCTGCGTCTGTACTGGCAGCATGTTCAACCCAGGGACCAAGACTGGCGATCACCGAAAGAAAAAGAAGAGTCTCAGGACGCCCTGCTCGCCTACGAAACGCGGGAATTTAAAGAAAGTGTGGCGTATTTGAAGGAGATCGGAGCAGTTCAAAACCATGGCTAACCCTACCCAATTCAAACGCCTGGACCCCTCTAATATGTTCGGCTCCCTCGGGGCGATACCGGATCAGGTGGAAGCAGCCTGGCAGGCTATCGCTGACCGGACTTTTCCTGCCTCACTTCGGGATTGTAAACATCTCATCGTAGCGGGGATGGGTGGCTCCGCGATCGGTACGCATCTGATACAGAGCGTGTTTCGCGATCGGTTATCCCTGCCTGTCACCATCGTTTCGGACTACCGGTTGCCGGCGTGGGTCGATCGGGAGACGCTGATCCTGTTGTCCAGCTATTCAGGGGGTACGGAAGAGGTCATGTCCGTAGCTGAATACGGGCAAGCGCATGACCTACCCATGATGGCTCTGACGACCGGCGGTGATCTGGCGGCGTTTGCTGAAAGACATAAGGTACCTGCGGTCCTCTTTAAGAGTGAACATAATCCATGCGGACAGCCTCGCATCGGATTGGGATATGCTGTGACTTACCAGCTGGGTATATTCCGACAACTGGGATATATCGATCTGACGAATGAGGAAATGGGGGCGGCTCTTTCCCTGCTTCGTTCCGTTAATGCCATCTATGCAAATCTTTCCGTGACCAATCCGTCTCTCGATCTGGCCTATCGCGCCCGGTTGCGGGCGCCGCTGATTATCGCCTCCGAACACCTGACGGGCAATGCGCATATCCTGGCCAATCAATGGAACGAGAATGCCAAAAACATGGCGGACTGGTTTGCCATACCGGAGTTGAACCATCATCTGCTTGAAGGCTTGACTGCCCCCCCCGCCGTAAGGAATCGGTTGCTGGCCGTTCTATTGCATTCCAATCTGTACGACGAACGCAATCAAAAGCGCTATGACATAACCAGGCAGGTGCTCGATGAACAGAATATCGCCTCTATCTCCATAAATCCCCATGGGACAACGCCCCTCGAACAGGCCTTCGATACGCTTCTTCTGGGCGCGTATGCCAGCTTTTACCAGGCTGTGCTCCTTAAGATCAATCCCTCTCCCATCCCCTGGGTGGATTATTTCAAGCGTCTGATGAGCGCGTAAGTTTGCGGAAGACGTTGGTTGCAGTCGTATTTTGGCACGGAGTTAGTCCGGGTTTTAGACGAGCAAGTTACCATACACGGGCTCGCTTGAAATGGTTTCCGACGGCATAGTACGTTATTCTACAAGGTCGAAAAAAGCGCCATAATTCCGAACAATCACTTTCCTTTTTATTAACATAATCGTATAATAGAAATACTCCCTATATAGCTTATACTTATAGATATATGCGCCCCCGATAGGCTGCTACATTTTGAATTATTGTACGGCCCCTTGCGCGGTGAACGGCCGGTATCAGGATGAAGACTACGAATCGTTGTCTTCGATAGTAAGGCATCCCGTCTTTGACGAGATATTGCAAGCCCACTCGCTCACCACGAAGTACGTGCATCGTGTCCGGAGGACACATGCCATCACTCAATCACCAACTTTGAGGTTCGCATGCCGTTTCATGTCGATTTGCATCTTCACTCTCATTTTTCGCGCGCCACGAGTAAGAATCTTAATTTAGAATATCTGTCCAGATGGGCCCAGTTGAAGGGAATTCGGGTCGTGGGTTCGGGGGACTTCGTTCATCCGGCATGGATGGAGGAGCTGGAAAAGAAGCTGGAACCGGCGGAAGAAGGGCTTTTTAAACTGAAACCGGAGTATGAGCGTACGATGCAGGACGAGGTGCCGCCGGCCTGTCGGGCGCCGGTGCGGTTCATGTTGACAGTGGAAATCTCGAACATCTATAAACGTCTTGGCCGGATTCGGAAGGTCCACAATGTACTGTTTGCACCGGGATTTGACGCCGCCAGAAAAATTCAAGCCCGGTTGGACACCATCGGTAACATCAGATCGGATGGGCGGCCTATACTGGGGCTGGACTCAAGAGATCTGCTGGAGATCACCCTCGAATCCGATCCGTTGTCCTATCTTATTCCCGCGCATATCTGGACGCCCTGGTTCTCCGCGTTAGGCTCGAAAGGTGGTTTCGACCGTATGGAGGACTGCTTTGGCGACCTGACTCCGCACATCTTTGCCGTAGAAACCGGTTTATCCTCCGACCCGATGATGAACTGGCGGCTTACCCAGCTCGACCCCTACGTGGTCGTATCCAATTCAGATGCCCATTCGCCGCCAAAGTTAGGTCGTGAGACCACGATATATGATACCGAATGTACTTATCCTTCGATCTATAAAGCGTTATCCGACCCCGATGATCCGGGGCTGGTCGGTACGGTCGAATTTTTTCCTGAGGAAGGCAAATACCACTACGACGGTCATCGCAAGTGCAGCATCCGCCTTCATCCGAGAGAAACCATCGCTCAGGACGGGCTCTGTCCTGCGTGCAACAAACCGGTTACCATCGGCGTTATGGCCCGGGTGGAAGAACTCGCAGATCGTCCTGAAGGGGTCAAATCTCAACGTTGGCGCCCGTATCACAGCCTGATTCCACTGCCGGAAATTATTGGAGAGGCAAAACAAGTAGGGCCCAAATCCAAGACGGTCGATACGGTGTTCCAGACCATGCTCGCCCGTTTGGGCAATGAGTTTCATATTCTGATGGATACGCCGCTTGAGGACATTGACCCGGTCGCCGGTTCTCTTATCGCCGAAGGTATTCGGCGTGTGCGGGCTGGTGAGGTGGATATATTACCGGGGTTTGACGGTGAATTCGGGATCCTCAAACTATTCGAAGATGAAGAAAGACAATCCATCATTGGGCAAACCAATCTGCTTGGATTCTTCGGGGAAAGGACAGAAAAACCGGCTAAAACAGAGCTGGCAGCCCCGTTGTTTTCTGCATCACAAACGGCTGTTGACGAGACCTCAGTGGCTGACCTGCCTGCCGATGTTCTTTCCCAGGCAACAGAACCGCAGCATGCTGTCGAACCGGAAATGCCGTCTGAATCCTTTTCTGAGCCGAGTGTTACGGAAGAATCTACAATGAATACCCCGGGAGTCATAGCACAGGCGCCTTATACCGACCTGTCTGAAACCACTGATGCATTACCGGGCATGCCGGAGTTACTGCGTGAATTACCGCTTAATCAGGCTCAGCAGCAGGCCGTCGGGTATCTCGACGGACATCTGCTTATCGTAGCAGGACCAGGTACCGGTAAAACACACACGCTGACCCATCGGATCGCTTACCTGGCCCAACATGCAACAACACCGGCGCGTATGCTCGCCATGACGTTTACCAACAAAGCCGCGGAGGACATGCAGGCCCGATTGGTCCGTCTCCTGGCCGCTCAGGCCGGAGAAATTATGGTGGGCACCTTTCATAGTGTCTGTCTCTCTATGCTGCGTGATTGGGTGCAGCAGTCGGGGGTACCTGTGAACTTTACCCTGGCGACGCCCAATGATCTTGACCGGCTGATGCGTACGTTGTGGCCGGAGGACACCAACGCCCAGCGCCGACAGCGGTTGGAAGAAATATCTCAGTGGAAGGCCAAAGGGCGTACGGAAGAAATGCCGGAAATCGTGTCGGCATATACCCGTTTTTTGCGTCAGAATGGATTACTGGATTTTGATGACGTGATTCTGGAAACACTCAAATTATTGCAAGCCAGTGATCGATTCAAAGCGGAGGTCCATGGCCGATTTCGTTACCTCTTTGTCGATGAGTATCAGGACATTAATCCAGCACAGCATGCTCTGCTGAAGGCCCTGGTGGAGGACGGTGTGCAGATGACCGCGATCGGGGATCCAAATCAAGCGATCTATGGTTTTCGGGGAGCGGAATCAAAATTTTTCCATACCTTTTCAGATGATTTTCCCCATGCCCGGATGCTGTATCTATCCGAAAACTACCGGTCGGCGCCAGCCATCCTGAATGCCTCGTCGCAGGTCATAGGGGCGTCCGACGCCATGCAGATGCCGGCTCTGACAGCGACCATGTATGTCCAGGGACACCTGACGATCCACGAAGCGGCGACCGACAAGGCAGAAGCCGAATATGTGGTGCACCAGATCGAGCGGCTGGTCGGGGGTACCAGTTTATTTTCCCATGATTCGGGTCGTGTGGATACAGATTCGGAGACAGAACGTTCTTTCGGCGATGTGGCTGTTCTATATCGTATGAATAGTCAGCATACTGCGCTGGCGGAAGCACTGGAGCGCAGCGGCATGCCCTATCAAATCGCCGGGGACACGCCGCTCATCGATCGGCCGGCGGTCCAGGAGATCGTCACCATGTTGCGGCTAAGCTACGGTATGCCCGTTACTACCGGGGCGGGAATTCAATTACTGTCATCCACGGTAGACGGTCTGGGAGACCGAACAGCAGAGCGAATTGAGCAGACATGGCAGCGGCGGACACAGATCACCACAGAGCATATCCGCCTGTTACTCAACGAACCGCGTCTGCTGATGGAACGGTCTCGCAGCGGCCTGGACGCCATCCTTGAAGATATAGAAGCGCTTACCACCGAACTGCTTAAAAAGGACGCCGCCATTATTCTCAGCCATATCATGGATACATCCATCTGGTCCGGCTTAAAGCTTCGATTTCCTAAGGCAGAGGATTATTTGCAGAAACTGATCCGCTGTGCCCGGCTGGAAACAAACCTCCTCGTGCTTCTCGACAAGCTACTCCTCAGCCGGGATTATGACGCTTATGGGGGAGAGTCGGAACGGGTTATGCTCATGACGCTTCATGCCGCCAAGGGGTTGGAATTTCCTGTTGTTTTCATCGTAGGTTGCGAGCACGATCTGATCCCGCTTCAGTATCCGGGGATGGCATCGGATAAAGAAGAGGAACGCCGGTTGTTTTATGTGGGGATGACACGCGCCAAGGAACAATTGTATTTTGTCCGGGCCAAACGTCGGATGCTGTTCGGTAACGTCTATCAGACGTACCCGTCATCTTTCCTGTCTGAAATAGAAGATCAACTTAAGCAATACGAGAAACTCGAAAAGCAGCCCGGGAAGCGGAAGAAAAAAGCCGCGGCGGCGAGTCAGATGGATTTGTTTGGGTAGCAGGTGGCAGGTGACAGGTGGAACACCCGTTTTGTCGTGGCAGGACGACGATCGGACCCACCTGCATACTCAGTAAATAAATTGACTTCTATATACATCTGGCACATTATCAGAGTGTAATTGACCAACTATTTTACTACTGTTTCGATATATAAAATAAAGGAATGTAACATTCCCTTATTTTCCGAAGGAGCGAATCATGTCTCACAAAGCATTTATGATCCTGACTATTTTAGTAGGCCTTGGCCTGGCGACTATAAGCGTCTATAGCCTGGCGAGCAACGACACCGATCAATCGGCCGCCTTACAGACGGGTGACGGGTATGCGGTCGCGACGTTTGCAGGGGGCTGTTTCTGGTGTATGGAACCACCGTACGACGAATTGGATGGGGTCATTTCCACGACATCCGGCTATATCAGCGGCAAGGTGGATAATCCAACGTATGAGCAAGTATCTGCGGGATATACCGGACATACCGAGGCTGTAGAAATTCTCTATGACCCTGGGAAAGTCACCTATCAGGAACTGTTAGATGTCTTCTGGGTCAATATCGATCCGACGGTCAGGGACCGTCAGTTCTGCGATGGCGGGAACCAGTATCGAACCGGCATTTTTTACCACAACGAAGAAGAGAAGCAATTAGCCGAAGCATATAAACAGAAGCTGATCGACTCCGGTCGCTTCAATCAGGTGGTCACTGAAGTCACCGCCGCGATGACCTTCTACCCGGCGGAAGAATACCATCAGGACTATTACATGAAGAATCCGTTACGGTACAAATACTACCGATACAGTTGCGGCCGAGACAATCGCCTGGGAGAACTCTGGGGGGATGCGTATAAGAAATGAAATTGGTGATTTAGTAAATGGTGATTGTTTAATCGCCCTTCGTATATTAATCACCATCCACCCATCACTAAATCACCAATTCTCAAACAGTCTGATGATCTCCTCTTTTTCCGGACGTCGTACCCGGCGGGCTATTTGCTCCGGCGTACGGCCCTGATTATCCTCATGATGCCTAACGGATAGTTGATATCCTCACCGTGCGATAGCACGAGGTCGGTGATCTCCAGATGTATTACCCATGGCCCGGGCCGATCCGGGTTGCATCCTCGCCATGGGTCAAAAGCAGGCGTAACAGAGATATCTGAAAATCCGTCACGACGTCCATATCACCGAGAAAACAGGCACTGAAAATGTCGTAAAGCGCGCCCCGCCGGATGCGAAAATCCACCAGGGCATGCTGTTTCATGCGCTCATTGGTCAGGGGACGGGGAAACATGGGGCGCAGGGCCGGATCTTCTTCAATCCGGTTATATAATTCGTCGATCATCCGGTCGATCGCCGATACGACGAAACAGGGTCTAATCCGGGTGGGTCTTTTGCACAAGACCACCACGCTGGGCCAATGCTCCAAACACCATTTTCACATCCTTGTAACAAGGTACAAAGGACGAAACACCTCACGCATCCTTTTGCGTAATATCTGTTGTCACAATACATTTTTCCCTTGACTTTTCTACCGAAATTGTATGCTTGTACGCGCACCTGTGAATTACCGGTTACTTAGAAGCTATCCGAGTACGCCTCGCTCTACGCCACCTGGAACCCGCCTGATTCTGTATATCAGTCAAAGGACATCAGATGAAATCGTTTGAAAAAATGGACCTCCAACCGGCCCTGTTAAAAAGCATCACTGAAATGGGATTTGAAAAACCAACGCCCGTTCAAGAAAAAGTCATTCCCTTTCTATTAAAGGTACCGAACGACCTGGTAGCACTTGCTCAGACGGGGACCGGCAAAACGGCGGCCTTCGGCTTGCCCATCATACAGCATACCGATCTTAGTTATGTCGGCACACAGGCATTGATCCTCTCACCGACCCGTGAACTGTGTCTTCAGATCTCCGGCGACATGAAAAATTTTGCGAAATATATTCCCAATTTACATATCGTGTCGGTATATGGCGGCTCGGATATCAGCCGACAAATCACCGCCCTGAAAAAAGGGGCGCATATTATCGTTGCTACGCCGGGAAGAATGAATGATCTGTTGAATAAACAACGGAAAATTGACCTGTCTCACCTCCAGTTTGCTGTATTGGATGAGGCGGATGAAATGCTGAATATGGGGTTTAAAGAAGATCTGGATGCGATTCTTGATAAAACGCCGGATACCAAGGTCACCCTGTTATTTTCTGCAACCATGCCGTCGAATGTGCAGCGCATCTCGAAAACCTACATGGATAATCCCCATGAAATAACCGTCGGTACCCGAAATGCGGGGATTGAGACGGTGGATCATGGCTGCTATGCCGTACGTTCTCATGATCGCTATCTGGCTTTAAAGCGAATCGTAGATTATCATCCGGAGATCTACGGTATTATTTTCTGCCGAACGCGTGTAGAAACCAAAGATGTGGCCGCCAAACTGATTCAGGACGGATATAACGCCGATGCGCTTCACGGCGAATTATCCCAGTCGCAACGCGAAACCGTTATGCACAAATTCCGGATTAAAAATCTTCAGATTCTCGTGGCTACAGATGTGGCCGCCCGCGGTCTAGATGTGAAAGATATTACCCATATCATCAACTATAACCTGCCCGATGAGGTTGATCTTTACATCCATCGCAGCGGCCGGACAGGCCGTGCAGGACAGCATGGCATATCCATCGCTATCGTTAATCTGAGAGAAAAAAATAAAATCCGAATGATTGAAGCGCGGCTACGAAAGAAGTTCGAGCAGAAACAGGTTCCCACCGGCAAGGAGATCTGTGAAAAACAGCTCCTTAATCTGGTCGATAGGATGCAAAAAATAGAAGTTGACCACAAAGAGATCGATAAATTTCTCCCGGTCGTCGCTGAAAAACTGGAATGGTTAAGCCGGGACGAACTGATTAAGCATATTGTGTCCCTCGAGTTCAACAGATTGTTGGATTATTATAAAGACGCCAAGGATCTGAATCCGCCGGAAGAAGACCGCGGCCGTCGAAAACGTTTTGATAAAGAAGGATCCCGAAACAATGACAGTCGACGCACGACCGAAAGAGGATTTACCCGTTTCCGAATTAACCTCGGGCATAAAGACAGCCTGACTCCACGAGATCTGATTGGTTTGATCAATCGATGTGCCCATAAACGGTATATGGATATCGGCAAAATTGAGCTAATGAAAACCTTTTCATTTTTTGAAGTCGATCAGAAATTTGCCGGTGATGTCCTAGCTGGTTTCAGTGGGATCGAACACAATCAAAAAAATGTTACCGTGGAGATGGAAGAGGCGGGGGCGGAACCGCGAAGAGCAGATACAAAACGACCAAGCTCCGAATCCCGAAGGGATAGAAAGCAGAGCGAGTATGGCGGTTCACGTTATAATAAGTCATCGAAGAAGAAGTCGACTTTTTCGAATGACCGTGAGTTATATTCACGGGAAGGAAAGCCGGCAAAGCGACAAAAGGCAAAACGGGCAAAACGACCGACCGATCGGTAGAGTCACTTTTTTCGCCGAATGGCCTGGATGGTTTCATCCAGGCGCTGCAGGAAAAGAGTGCGGTCTTTTTTCGCCAGGGGCGGCGGACCGCCTCCCGCAATAACACCGGTCTCGCGCAGGTGGGCCATGAGGTCTCGTTTCGCCAGGGCATTTCCGATGGAATCACTGGTAAACATTCGTCCGTGCGGCGCAATGACTATGGCTTCTTTCTTCAGGCATCGATCCGCAAGGGGGATGTCCGCGGCAATGACAATATCCTGTTTGTCCACATGCTCTACAATCCAGTCATCTGCCGCATCGGGCTGATCATCCACCACGACCAGTTCCAGCCATTCTTCCCGCGGAATACGCATCCACATATTTGCGACCAGGGTCACGTTAAGCGCGTACCGTTTTGCAACCCGGTAGACTTCTTCTTTTACCGGACAGGCATCGGCATCGATGAAGATGTTGAGCAAGGGAATCCTTTCAGTTGGTAGTGCAATGCACAGCGGGAAGAGTGCAAAGAAGATAAATCGGTTTCACGCTTCCCCCTGTACTCTTCTCGCTGTACTACTCCGTTCTCATTATCGCCTTCATCTACTCTATATCCAGATGCAGAGGCTGTTATTCAAAGGGCGGGGCATAGGGTTTGAGCCAGGCATTGCCCACGGCCGTTGCACCGGGAAAAGCCTGTGGATCTTCAATAATCTTGTAGGTTGCAGGC
>Ga0187827_10005342_pt1 | contig 15249 bp, 15 predicted proteins | sample ETNtaG_39_FD_167969 | JGI IMG/M metagenome (GOLD analysis project Ga0187827, IMG submission 167969) | Marine microbial and viral communities from oxygen minimum zone, Eastern Pacific Ocean - ETNP2014_SV_150_PacBio MetaG (Illumina Assembly) | ecosystem: Environmental > Aquatic > Marine > Hypoxic...
AGTGCTTGAATTTGATGTGTCCAAAGAGACGCTAGATCGCACGAACCTTGGGCAACTGAAAGCGGGAAACCAGGTCAACCTTGAGGCCTCCATGTCGGCCGAGTCGCTGTTCGGTGGACACTTGGTGGCCGGTCACGTTGATGGCCTCGCTACTTTGATGAATGTGAAGGAAGTGATGCGCTCGCGATGGATGGAATTCAAGGTTGCGTCGTCTCTGGCTTCGTTTCTGGCAGAAAAGGGGTCGCTCGCACTAGATGGTGTTAGCTTGACAGTCAATCAGGTTCGCGATGAGGAGGATGGCGTTTGGGTGAGTGTTAACGTTATTCCCCATACGCTCGAGATGACAACGCTTGGGCAGCGGGTATGCGGCGATAGTGTCAATGTGGAAGTCGACTTAGTGGCGCGTTACCTTGAGCGAGCACGGCAGGTCGAGCAGACTTACGCGTCAACAAATAACCACCACACACTGATAGGTAACGATACGCTGTGACTGATCCCCAGCATTTCACGTCGTCCTCGAGTGAGGTCAGCCCGATTGAGGATGTTCTCGAGGACTATCGGCGTGGCAAGATGGTGATACTGGTCGATGACGAAGATCGTGAGAACGAAGGTGATCTTGTTATCGCGGCTGAATTCGTGAGTGCCAACGACATTAATTTCATGGCTGGACAGGGACGGGGACTGATTTGCCTTGCGCTCACAGAAGAACGCTGTAGGCAATTAAACCTGTCTTTGATGGTTAACCAGAATAACTCGCGATATAGCACTAATTTTACCGTTTCAATAGAAGCCGCGGATGGCGTCACCACGGGGATTTCGGCTGCGGATCGCGCGAGAACCATACAGACGGCCGTGCGGGAGAATGCGGGCGCAAAAGATATTGTGACGCCAGGCCATGTTTTTCCTATTATGGCGCAGCCTGGTGGCGTCCTGACACGGGCGGGACATACAGAGGCGGGAATAGATCTCGCACGGCTCAGTGGGCTCGTGCCGGCCAGCGTTATATGTGAAATTCTCAACCCCGATGGCACGATGGCACGCCTGTCTGATCTAGTAACGTTCGCGAGCACTCACGACCTGCGAATTGGAACCATTGCCGATTTGATTCGTTACCGGTTGGGGTCAGAACCGACCGTATGGCGAGTATCAGAACATGCGATCTCGACGCGGTATGGTGATTTCAGAGGAATTATTTACGAGGACAGCGAACTTCGCTCGACTCACCTTGCGATTGTCCGGGGAGTGATTGATGGGACCGCTGAAGTCATGGTTCGTGTGCAAAGTCATCGGGGAGTGTTTGATCTTCTTGGCGAGGCGCGTGGTGTAGTGCGTTGGACGGTCGATCAGGCGTTGCGGCGGTTGTCCGAAGAAGAGCAAGGTGTGCTCATTCTGCTCGAATATAGTGAAGATGCAGGTGGTTTGGAACGGCGCTTGCGCGGTGAAGGCAACTTGGGCGCGGTACAAGAAGAGGATAGGTATGACCTTCGTATGCTCGGGGCCGGTAGCCAGATTCTGGCGAATCTCGGAGTGCGGCAAGTTCGGGTATTGGGCACGCCCAGGCGAACGCATGCCTTGTCAGGGTATGGTCTAGAGGTCACCGGGTATGTTGACGAGCCCGGGGCGGGTTAATGAGCGGAGGACGACGCCATATGGCGCGACGCCGCGCGGTCCAGGCGCTTTATCAAGGGGAGATAATGGACCAGAGTGTCAATGAGATCAAACTCAATTTTCTCGAGGATTCCAAACAAGCGGAAGTGGATCATGCTTATTTCTATCACTTGTTGGAGGAAGTCTCCAACCATCGCGATTCGATAGATGCGCGACTGGCCGGCTGTCTCGATCGTGATCTGGCGACGGTGGACCCTGTCGAACGAGCCGTTCTACGTTTAGGTGCGTATGAGTTGGAGTATCAGACCGATACGCCGACGCGTGTGGTGCTGGATGAGTCGATTGAGATGAGTCGACTCTTTGGCGCGGAGGAGGCGTATCGATTTGTGAATGGTGTGCTGGATCAATTGGCTACGGTGCTGGGACGGAAAACAGGTTCTGACGTCTAGCCTTGCTTCGTGTGTCGAGGAGACCAGTGAGGGAATTCGAGCTAATTCAGCGGTTTTTCGATAGACCGACAAGGCAGGGGCAGGTCCGTTTGGGCATCGGTGATGACGGTGCGATTCTGCAGGTGCCTGAGGCGCATGAGTTGGTGGTAGTGACCGACACCTTGGTTGAAGGGGTCCATTTCCGCGCGGCTGATGGGGCCGATAATCTGGGCTACAAGGCCCTCGCCGTTAATCTTAGTGATCTGGCGGCGATGGGGGCGGTTCCTATCTGGGCATTATTGAATTTGACTTTGCCTGAAGCCAATGAGCGTTGGCTTGGCAAGTTCAGTGAGGGTTTCTTCAGCCTAGCTTCCCAATACGATGTGGCTTTGGTGGGCGGCGACACGACGCGTGGACCCCTGTGTGTTAGCGTAACCGCAGGTGGCTGGGTTTCAGCCGGCCAGGCTTTAACACGGTCAGGAGCTGGAGTGAGTGATCGAGTCTGGATAACCGGCACTATCGGTGATGCTGCCCTGGCGCTTGCCTTGGGCGAACAGTCGCTCGCTAGTGGCGGTAGCGAAACCAGATGGCTACTGGATCGATTGCATCGTCCCACGCCCCGGATCGGTATTGGCCAGGCGCTGTATGGCCTTGCTTCGGCAGTGATCGATATTTCCGATGGTTTGCTGGCAGATCTTGGACAGATTGTCGCTGCGAGCGGTCAGGCTGGGGCGATCATCGAAGCGACATCGTTGCCACTGTCGCCTGCCGGCGAATCCTATCCCTTGGACGATCGGATGACTTGGGCTTTAACCGGTGGAGATGACTACGAGCTTTGTATGACCGTTCCGCAAGCGAAGAGTGACCGAATGCGTAGGCTGAGCAAAGAAGCAGGAGTTTCTCTAACGGATATCGGCTGCATCACCGATCAGGACGGCATTGTGTTGACCCGTGCGGGTGTACCCATTGCGGGGCCTAGCCGAGCTGGTTATGAGCACCTTTGGCCTGTTATCGGGGAAGGGGATTCTTGAACCGGCCCGTGCGCATGGGTCGTAGCCCGGTTCGTTGGGTCGCGTTTGGATTGGGTGTGGGTTTGGTGCCCATGGGTCCTGGTACTTTTGGCACGCTGTTAGCGGTACCGCTGGTGTTGGTGTTGGCGTTCTTGGGTCCTTGGCTTTATGCGATCGGGTGCGTGGCGCTGGTGGGGGTGGCAATAATGGTTGCCGATCGTGTCGAGCATCAACTTGGCCAGGAGGATCCTGGCGTTATCGTCATCGATGAGGTGGCAGGTTTTGTGGTGGCCATGGCATTTCTACCGGCTAAGTTATGGGTGGTCGTGATTGCTTTTGCCATTTTTCGTGTTCTTGATATTTTTAAACCGCCACCCATCGATTGGATAGAACGGCGGTTCAAGGGGGGGGTTGCCATTGTGGCGGACGATGTCGTGGCTGGGTTATTGACCAACGCGGTGGTGCACTTATTACTGCTGTTGGTAGGTTCGCCGTAATCGCTGTACTCGTTGCACGTAGACGCGAGTTTCTGCGTAAGGCGGTATACCGCCGTGGCGTTTGACGGCAGTTTCACCGGCGTTATAGGCCGCTAACGCCAGCGTTTCGTTCCCATTGAAACGCTTCAGAAGATTCCGAAGATGACGGGCACCCCCAGTCAGATTTTGTTTGGGATCATAAGCGTTGCGCACGCCGTAGTGTTTCGCTGTCCTCGGCATCAACTGCATGAGTCCTAGGGCTCCGCGCTTGGATCGTGCGCGCGGGTTAAAACTTGATTCTGCATGAACGACGGCCTTGAGCAGGGCGCTATCCAAATTATTTCTGGTGGCGGTTACCGCTATTAATTGATCAATATCGGTTTGCCCGCGACTTTTCTTGCTTGGTCGTCGCGAAGAACGCTTGAGTGTTTCCCGCGCGGCTCGTTCGGTCAGCCGAGTGTAGTCGGGATAACGGTCGGGCCGATCCGTGTACAAGGTGCGACCGAGGTGATCGATGAGCACATAGATGGCTCCGGACTGACAGGCGAAGGGTGCACTCGCCAGGGCAAATCCGACCACGGCCGCAACGAAGGAGCGTGCAGAGCTCCGGTGTGATGTGCCTGTGAACACCCCGGTGATGTCTCGATCTAAGGTGACCGGTGTCAGGGGCTGATCCGGGTGGCTGCCGACAACGAATGTCAGGTTAGTGCGCGATCCAGGTGCTGAAGTTTATCTTTAACCTCGCGCCAGTCGTCCGCGTCATCAGGCGGGGATTTCATTTCGGTGATCACCGGCCAGTGTTGGGAGAGTTCAGTGTTGAGTTGGAGAAAATTTTCCTGGCCTTCGGGGAGGTCTTCTTCTGCATAGATAGCATCAACCGGGCATTCAGGTTCACACAGACTGCAGTCAATACATTCTTCCGGATCGATGACGAGAAAGTTAGGTCCCTCATGAAAACAGTCGACGGGACACACTTCGACACAGTCGGTAAGTTTGCATTTAATACACGATTCGGTAACGACGTAAGTCAACGTAATCTCTCCTGGATGAATGCAGGCAATGGGTCATAATGGCGATGGTTCACGACCCCGCAGACCCGATTCTAATCAATATGCTCGGTGAGTGTCAGTAGGACTGGTACGAGCGGGCTCGTTCTTGGGGTCATCGATTAACGCTCTGAGCTCATACAATAATGCCAATGCGTCGCGTGGGCTGGTGGCATCTGGCTCAAGTTGTCGAATTTTGTTCAGAAATTGTGCCGGTAAATGGGTCGTCATTTGCTCAAATAGGTGAACTTGTTCGTTTGGCTCAACGAAATGAGATAGCGGGTGTGCGTTGTGCTGTTCGAGCAGGGCAAGACGTGTCCGGGCGTCGTGGAGCACTGGTTCTGGCATGCCTGCCAGGCGGGCAACCTGGAGCCCATAACTCCGATCGGCCGGTCCGGGCTGGACCTGGTACAGGAAAGTCACCTCGCCGGCATGCTCAACCGCCTCTAGGTGAACGTTAGTGGCTGATGGGGCCAGTTCGGGTAACTGAGTTAGTTCAAAGTAGTGAGTGGAAAACAAGGTGTAGGCCCGCACGCGGGTCGCAAGATCCAGTGCACAGGCGTAAGCCAGCGCGAGGCCGTCATAGGTGCTAGTGCCACGACCGATTTCGTCGACCAGCACCAGGCTGGATGGTCCGGCGTGCCGCAGTATATAGGCCATTTCTGTCATCTCAACCATAAAGGTTGACCGGCCGCTGGCGAGATCGTCTGAGGCGCCGATGCGTGTGAATATACGATCAATGGGTCCGATCCGCACCTGCTCGGCCGGGACAAATGCACCGGTATGGGCCAGCCAGGTGATTAACGCGCACTGGCGAAGATAGGTGCTTTTGCCGCCCATGTTGGGGCCGGTGATCATCAGCATTCGATGATCCTGATCTAGATCAAGGTCATTGGGAACGAACGCCGTGGCGAGTGAGTCTTCGACCACGGGATGGCGCCCAGCCTTGATTTCAAGAACCGCTTCATCGGTGAACTGAGGTCGGGTTAGTCGCAAACGCTGTGCGGTGATTGATAGATTCACCAACGTGTCCAGTTGGGCCAGCGCTTGAGCCAAGCGCTGGAGTGGTGTGACATAGTCTGCCAGCATCGTCAGAAGCGCGTCGTAAAGGCTCCGTTCGAGCGCTAAAGATCGTTCCCGCGCACTGAGGGCTCGTTCTTCGAAACGCTTCAGTTCATCGGTGATAAAACGTTCAGAGTTTTTCAGGGTCTGACGGCGTTGGTAATTATCCGGTGCTTCATCGGATCTTGACCGTGGCAGTTCAATGAAATAACCATGGACGCGATTAAAACTGACCCGCAAATTACGGATGCCGGTGCGTTCCTGTTCGTTGGACTCCAGCTGCAGGAGAAATGCACCGCTGTCCTCGTTCAGATCGCGTAATTCATCGAGTTCGAGACTGTATCCAGCCCGGATCACGTTGCCTTCGCGCAATTGGGTTGAAGGTTCATCTTGAATGGCTCGTTCCAGGAGTTGTTGCAGATCGGGCTGCCGTTGGCAATCGGTAGCCAATTCACTCAGTCGTTTCGAAATTCGGTCCCCCAAGGCGTGTTCGATGCCGGGCAGTAGAGTCAGGCCCTGACGGAGTCGAAGCAGGTCACGTGGTCGAACACTGCCGAGGGCTATCCGCGCAATAATTCGCTCGATATCGCCAATTTGTCGTAAGTCAGCGCGTAAGGTTTCGCCTATCGCGTCGTGGCTAAGGTCGTCGATGGCATCATGTCGTTGTTTCAGTTCGTCTTGGTTGCGAACTGGATCGCGTAACCATCGCCCCAACTGTCGGCTGCCCATCGCAGTGGCGCAATGGTCGAAAAGATGGACCAGGCTTACTCCACCGGATCCTGCGATGACCTGGTCAATCTCCAGATGCCGGCGTGTGGCCGGGTCAACCAACAGGTAATCGCTAGGCTGGCGCATAACGAGGTCTCTTACGTGCGGCATGGCCCCGTTATTGAGGTTCTGTACGTGTCCAATCAGTGCGCCCGCTGTGGCGGTTGCCAGAGGAAACTCCTCACAGCCAAATGAGGCCAGGTCCTGAGTTCCAAACAGGGTGCAAAGACGGGTCACTGCTTGTTCATGATCAAAATGCCACGCTGGAATCGAGCGATGCGTCGTAGTGTCGGCCACACAAAGTGTCTGTGCAGCTACGCCCTCTCCAGTAATCAATTCGGCTGGCTGCAGGCGAGCCAGATCATCAAGGGCCGCATTGGCATGGTCGAATTCTTGTGCGCAAAAGCGGCCACTGGATAGTTCGAGCGTGGCAATCGCCCAGCGCGGTGAATCGCACCATAGGGCCGCAAGAACATTTTCATTCTTGGAGTAAAGCAACCCTTCGTCTGTTAGCGTTCCGGGCGTGATTACTCGAACGACTTTGCGCTCGACTAAGCCTTTGGTTCCGGTCGCCGGCCCAAGCTGTTCACAGATGGCGACGGTTTGTTGGGCTTTTACTAATCGAGCGAGATATTCGGTAGCGCTGTGCGCCGGTACACCGGCCATGGGTACTGGCGTACCCGCCGATTGGCCACGGCTAGTGAGCGTGATATCCAGTAATGCAGCGGCTTTCTCTGCATCATCATAAAAAAGTTCGTAGAAATCACCCATACGATAAAACAATAGATCGTTGGGGTGCTGAGCCTTGATGGACAGGTACTGTCGCATCATCGGTGTGTGTGTTGTGGAGGACGAGTTTGCGTCCATGCTGTCAGGATTTATTGAAACGGTCGTTGATTCGGTGCAGAAGCTCATTAAATATGTAGGGGTTGGCACTGACCACATTTCCTGTGCTTAGAAAATTCTGGCCACCATCGAGGTCTGCAATGAGGCCGCCGGCCTCACGGACTAATAAGGCACCGGCTGCCATATCCCATGGGTGCAGACCGAATTCCCAGAAGCCATCAAATCGACCGGCAGCCACATAGGCGAGATCAAGAGCTGCCGAGCCGGTACGTCGAATGCCCCCCGCTTGGGGCAACAAGGCGCGAAAGGTTCTCATCCACGGATCGATCAGGTCAGATCGTCGGATAGGGAAGCCCGTCACTAGTAGGGCCTCGTTCAAGCGCTTATGGCGAGTGGTCCGAATGCGTCGATCATTGAGCTGTGCACCGCCACCACGACTGGCGCAGAATAAATCGCCTCGGTGGGGATCAAATATCACACCATGCTCGGGCTGCCCGTTACGCAGGACTGCGATGGAAACGCAAAAATGTGGGTAGCCGTGAATGAAGTTGGTTGTGCCATCGAGCGGATCAATGACCCAAGTGTATTCGCCACCAGGCTTTTCACCGCTTTCCTCTGCGATGACACCATGTTCGGGGTACGCGCTACAGACAACATCTAATATTGCCGCTTCGGCGTCCTGGTCGGCCCGGGTCACGAAGTCCCGTTGCCCTTTGCTAGAAATGTCGTGACTGTCAAGGCGACCGAGGTAGCTGAGAATGATTTTCCCCGCTTCTCTAGCAGCCCGAATAGCCGTGTTCACCATGGGGTGTGAGGGCATGTTTTTGTAATGAATCGGTTAGGATAACTAGTGGTTGATCCGCCATCGGGGCATCATGCGCCAGATGGTGGATAGGATAGTCAAGGGTTGGCGTTTGGATTGTAACGTGCGGTGGGGGAAATTTTGTTATGGATATGGAAACGAATACCCCGTTGGACTCGATGTTGGGATCCATTTGTATCGTACTGGTAGAAACAACGCATCCCGGAAACATCGGTGCGGCAGCGAGAGCGCTGGTGAATATGGGGCTCAGCGACTTACGGTTAGTGAGGCCACAAGGGTTTCCCTCGCCAGATGCTACGGCGCGGGCGGCGAGTGGTGAGGCGTTACTATCAGCGGCACGGGTCTTTTCGAGTCTGGATGATGCGATTGCCGATTGTGGTCTCATAGTGGGTAGTACGGCTCGCACACGATCCGTGTCATGGCCGGTGATGAGTCCCTCAGAAATGGCCCCGGTGGTACTGGATGCGTCCCATCAACAACGGGCGGCTATCTTGTTTGGGCGGGAGTCTCGGGGATTGACAAACAGACAGTTGGACCGCTGCCAATTGTTTGTCACCGCACCGGTGGACGTGAATCATGCCTCGTTAAATCTTGCCAGCGCGGTGCTCTTATTGGCTTATGAGTTGCGTAAGACCGCGTTGTTGCGGGATGGTTCGGCGGCATCGGATAGACCAACCATGGGTAAGGATCTCCTTGCCACATCGGGTATGGTCGAGGGGTTTGTAGCGCATTTCGAGCGGGTGCTGCACGCTGCGGGCTTTCTGGAACAGCCCTCGGACAAGTTATTTCGAAAAATTCGACGTATTTTTACTCGCCGTGCGCTCGAGGAGGATGAGGTCAATATACTTCGGGGGGTGTTGAGCGCTATCGAAAAACGGATTGAGGGGGCTGTGAATAATCGCTAAACCGTGCGATAAGTGACATTAGGCATGATAGAATCCTAAGCAATAGGGTAATGACGCAGGCTGCTACGGGGTAAGCGTACGACGATGGCCATCACACTGACTGAACCTGCCGCTGAGCAAGTGCGGTCGAACTTGTCGTTAAGAGGTCGCGGAGAAGGATTGCGGCTGGGGGTTAAAACGACCGGTTGCTCAGGGATGGCATACGTAGTTGAGTATGCGGACGAGGTCTTAACCGGTGACACGGTCTACACAAGTCTGGGCATTAAGGTGATGATTGACGTCGACAGCCTAGGCTATCTGGAAGGTACTGAAATTGATTTTCAAAGCGATGGGTTGTCCTCATCATTTAAGTTTAAGAACCCGAACGCGGCTGATGAATGTGGTTGCGGGGAGAGCTTCACGGTAGCGTGAGGCATACTTTATTCGGGCACGGGTCGAATGGGGGGCGCTTTAGCGTCCTTTTTTGATCGGGGTCCAGAGAATTCCCGATTTTGCATCAACAACACCGACGGCAGCAGGACCGAGGAGCACGGAGCGATGGACCCCCCGACCTGATTGGACGGGCGGCGATCGCAACTCTCGGCTGCAAGGTCAACAACCACGAATCGAATGCCATTGCCCAAGGTTTTCGCGATGCCAATTGGTCCGTGGTCAATGCGAGCGAGGTGGCAGACGTTTATGTGATTAATTCCTGCACTGTGACAGCTGAGGCCGATCGCCAGAGTCGCCAACAGGTTCGGCGGTTGGCGCGGCACAACCCACGGGCCAAAATCGTGATCACCGGCTGTTATGCCGAGATGCAGCCAGAAACGTGTGGAGAGGTTTCAGGCGTCGATCTTGTGGTTGGAAATGCGAACAAATTCAATATCCCTGCTTTGGCGACACAGCTACTCGAGGGGCGGGTTAGTGCAGGGAGCGAGGAGGAGCTGAAAGGCCCGACGCCGCTCCTGTACGGTTACGAGACACGGACCCGCGCGAGCGTACAAATTCAGCAAGGCTGTGATCAGGCATGCACATTTTGTGTCATTCACACCGCCCGTGGCCTCAGTCGGTCGTTTCCCCAGGGAGACATCGTGAAGCAAGTCAGGCATTGGGTGACTTCAGGCTATAAGGAGGTGGTGATTTGCGGTGTTGATCTGGGCGACTACGGTACTGATTTATCACCGCAACCCGCGCCAGGGCCGTTGGAGCAGTTACTGGCGGAGTTGAGCGCACTAGAAGGTGATTTCCGTATTCGACTGAGTTCGATTGACCCTATTCACCTGAGTGATGCCTTGCTTGAGTTTGTAGGCCAAAGTGATCGGTTTTGCCCTTACCTGCATTTATCGCTTCAAAGTGGCAATACGATGATCTTGAAACGGATGAAACGACGCTATACGAGCGAATGGGTGGATGAGCGAGTCGCGATCGCGCGGCGCCTCATGCCTGGTTTGGTGCTAGGCGCTGATGTGATGGTGGGTTTTCCGACAGAAACTGAAGAACAGTTCGCTGACACGTTGCAGGCAATAGAAAGTCTGGAGATTTGTTACCCTCATGTGTTTCCGTATTCGGCACGTGATGGGACCCCGGCGGCTCGCATTCCCCGGCAGGTAGACCCAACAACTCGAAAACGGCGTGGGGCGTTGGCCCGAACGCTGGGCCAGAGAATTCGAGAGAGGGTGTTTGTTCGCCATTTGGGCTCAGTTGCCAGTGTCTTGGTTGAACGATCGGTCCGTCCAGATCGCTATAACGGCCGCCTGACAAACTATCTGCCCGTGCGGGTCGAAGTCGGGGAGTGTATGGTCGGGAAACGCCTACCGGTGCGCATCGTTGGAACAAAACCGGATTATCTGATTGGTGAACCCCATGCCGCGGGAATACTATGACTTTGGACAAGGCGGGCGCATGATGTGTTCGTATCGGTTTGTTATTCACTCTTACTTCGGAGCATTTAAGTATGGCTGTAGAGCGCACGTTTTCGATCATCAAGCCTGACGCGGTGGCAAACAATGTCATCGGCAAGATATACGAACGTTTTGAGTCTGTCGGTCTTCATATTATTGGTTGCAAGATGTTGCGATTGACCAGGGGGCAGGCAGAAGTATTTTATGAGGTCCACCGGGAACGACCGTTTTATCGGGAACTGGTCGACTATATGGTGTCGGGACCTGTCGTGGTGCAGGTGTTGGAAGGAGAGGATGCGGTCGCTATGAATCGACAAGTGATGGGGGCAACAAACCCGGCCGATGCCGCGCCCGGAACCATCCGTGCTGACTTTGCTCAATCGGTTCAAGCCAACGCTGTTCACGGGTCCGATGCCAAGGAAACTGCCGCCCAGGAGATTGCATTCTTTTTTTCGGCTGATGAAATATGCGATCGCAGTGATTGAGTGATTTATGCCCTCTCCCCTCATTAATCTTGTTGGTTTGGATAGGAGCGCAATGCAGGACTATTTCACCAGCATTGGTGAGCAGCCCTTTAGGGCGGATCAGGTTCTGCAATGGGTTTATCACCATCGCGTGACGCGCTTCGAGGATATGACCAACCTCAGCAAAGTGCTGAGGGACTCATTGGACGGGACAGCGGTGCTCGCGTTTCCTGAGGTTGCAACTGAGCAGAGGTCATCAGATGGCACTATTAAGTGGCAACTTCGTTTGCCAGATGGGAATCAGATTGAGACGGTGTTTATCCCGGAATCTGAACGGGGTACGTTATGTGTTTCATCGCAGGCGGGCTGTGCCTTGAATTGCAAGTTTTGCGCCACAGCGCAACAGGGATTCAGTCGAAATTTGTCCACCAGTGAGATTATCGGACAGGTGTGGCTGGCTCGACAGATTCTCCAGGATAAGGGCTTTGGTGTTCGCCCGGTGACTAACATTGTCCTGATGGGGATGGGCGAGCCGTTGTTGAATTATGATGCCGTGGTCCCCGCATTACGCCTCATGTTGGATGACCGGTCGTTTGGATTATCGCGAAGGCGCGTGACGTTAAGTACGGCAGGTGTGGTGCCAGCTCTCGATCGCCTGCGGTTAGATTGTCCGGTCAGTTTGGCGGTTTCATTACACGCACCCGATGACGAACTGAGAACTCGTCTTGTCCCATTGAACAAGAAGTATCCGATTGCTATGTTAATGGACGCCTGTCGCCGTTATATTGATGATGATCCTCGGCGCCAAATAACCTTCGAATATACGATGCTAGATGGAGTAAATGATTCAAGCGATCAGGCCGTTAGTTTGGTACGACTGTTAGGTGATATGCCTGCCAAAGTGAACCTGATCCCTTACAACCATGTGGAAGGGCTGCCGTTCCGGTGTTCTCATGACGCGCAGATTGCGGCATTCCAGGATGTTTTAGCGACTGCTGGCATTCTGTGTATGACGCGAAAGACCCGCGGTTCCGATATCAGTGCGGCTTGTGGCCAATTGGTCGGTAACGTGATGGATCGCGTCAGGCGAGGTGTTGGCCAGCTGCGTGTGCCGGGTAAAGGTATTTCCTGATGAGGGGGTGGCTCGCACTGATGGCCTGTGTTGTTCTCACGACCGGGTGCGTGAGCGTTAATTCATCCGCTAATAAATGGACTGTTGAGTCCCGAGTCGATATACAGACTCGCCTGGGGCTTAGCTACATGAAGCTTGGGCGTCTTGAACCTGCTAGCCTGGCGTTAGGGAGAGCGTTGGCGTTGGCGCCTAATAACTCGAAGGCTAATCACGCGATGGCACTTTTTCAATTACGTCTCAGTGATCGGGCCGCGGCCGAACCATACTTTACCCAGGCAGTAAATACGAACAAAGACAATTTCTCGGCGCGTAACGATTTCGGTGGTTATCTATGCCAATCGGGTCGCATTGAGGAAGGGTTAGTACAATTCAACAGTGCATTGCGTAATCCTTACAACGATGCGTTATATATTTCGCAACTTGGCACGGGAGCTTGCTATGCCACGGTCCTGAATTGGAAGGAGGCCGAGCGCTATTTCTTGCTCGCGCTTGTGGATCGGCCGAACTTTGCGTTGGCGCTTTACCAGATGGCGAAGGTTGCTTTTTCCCAGGCTGACCACCTTAGGGCTAGAGCTTATCTACAGCGCTTTTTTGATACCGGGACCGTGTCTGCTGCCAGTCTGTTGCTCGCTGTGCGAAACGAACTCCAGTTGAAAGCGTCGGATTTGGTGTTACTGCACGCCAATCGTCTAGGGGCTGAATTTCCAGGATCCAGTGAAGCGAGTGATATGGCGCGGTTAATGACGAATGCCAATGACTGACCAACAGCCCCGCACGATCGCTACACCCGGGCACCTTTTGCGGGCGGCCAGACGCCGTTACGGTTGGAGTGTTGAAGATATTGCTGAAGAACTTAATTTGTTGCCGCATGTTGTCGAGGGGTTAGAGAACGATGACTACAGCGTGGTTGCGGGGCACACCTATGCGGTAGGGTATGTACGAAATTACGCACGCCTTGTTGGCGTGACGATCGAAGAGGCACTGTCTGCACACAATGAGTTGATTGCACCACGACGGTCGAGGCCCACGCCACGGACTACCGCGCCCAGTTTGCTGTCGGCTATGCCCGTGCCAGTGAGTTGGGTCGTGTCGACGTTAGTCGCATTGGCTGTGGTAGTGGGCATCGGTGTCACTTACCTGAATAGGGCTGAACAAAGTGGAAAAATCGCCTTAACAGGATCGATTACAACGAACGGTTTGTCGAGAGAAAGCGCATCCGATGCGAAACAGTCAGGTACGGCGCGAACTTCGGGAGTCGGCAAAATGGATAACCAGTTAGCGACGGACATTTCCCAATCGGGTGCTGTCTTGAGCGAGCCAGTCGAGGGAGACGCTGGTGCAGTAAATGACTCGACTCTTGACGGGTTGGGAGCTGATGGTCTGGTTATTGATGCAGACTTGCCAGCATTTGACCCCGGCACACGTCTGTATGCCACGGCAGATGACAACCGGGTCAAAGCCCTCGGCACGCGGGAGCTAGAACTGTACTTTCTGGGTGCTTCGTGGATTGAAGTTCGAGATCGGGATGCGAAACAACTCATCGGGAGAAGGGTCGAGTCTGACGTCCTTGTCAGGTTGGTGGGGGATCCACCTTTTAGTATTTTTATTGGTACGGCAACGTCGGTTCGTTTGCGCTACCGTTCACAGTATCTTCGACCGGAGCCGAAACAGGGCCGTCAATTTGTTCGGCTGATGGTCGGGGGTTCGCAGTCCTGAGTGCGCGCGACTGTAGTCAACAGACGCGATATATAAGGTAGTCCAGATGTCAAAACCCATTCAATCGGTCCGAGGAATGAACGACCTTCTTCCAGAGCAGGTCGCTCAATGGCAGGGGGTGGAGGCTGCGATCCGTGATGTGACGGCCAGTTATGGGTATCGTGAGATTCGAACACCTATTGTGGAGCGGAGTGAACTGTTTTATCGATCGATTGGCGAAGAAACGGATATCGTTGAGAAAGAGATGTATACCTTTGCTGACCGCAACGGCGACAGCCTCACTTTGCGGCCTGAAGCGACGGCGAGTTGTGTGCGAGCCGCCATCCACAGCGGGCTGGTTCATAATCGCAGTGAGCGATTATGGTATCTGGGGCCGATGTTTCGTCATGAGCGGCCGCAGAAGGGTCGGTATCGGCAATTCCACCAGTTCGGTATTGAGGCGCAAGGTTGGCTCGGCCCAGACGTCGATGCCGAGGTGATTCTTCTAGGGGATCGATTGTGGAAACAGTTGGGCCTTGATGACGTTCAGTTGGAAATCAATACGCTCGGTTCGGGTCGTTCCAGGGCGAGTTACCGTGAGGCATTGCGGGCGTTTCTGATTGGGCATAAAAAAGATTTGGATGAAAACAGTCAGCGTCGTCTGGACACCAACCCATTGCGAGTGCTTGACAGTAAAGACCCGCAGACGCAGGCGATTTTGCAGAACGCACCGGATCTAATGAGTTATCTCGCGCCGCAGGAAGTCGATAACTTCCAACGACTGTTAGCCCTCCTAGACGCTGGTGGAGTTAGGCCGAAGATCAATAAGCGATTGGTTCGTGGCCTTGATTACTATACCGGTCCTGTTTTTGAGTGGGTGACTGATCGCTTGGGTGCGCAAAACGCAATTTGCGCGGGTGGGCGATACGACGGTTTATTTGCTGAACTCGGGGGGCGTGAGGTTCCTGCCGCTGGTTTTGCCTGTGGCATGGAAAGATTACTGGAGCTAGTAGTTCAGGGCGGGTTGGATTTCAAGATGGAGATGGCGGATGTTTGGCTGGTTCTCTTGGGTGCCGATGCGGAATCTGCTGGATTCACCCTGG
>Ga0187827_10005345_pt1 | contig 15245 bp, 17 predicted proteins | sample ETNtaG_39_FD_167969 | JGI IMG/M metagenome (GOLD analysis project Ga0187827, IMG submission 167969) | Marine microbial and viral communities from oxygen minimum zone, Eastern Pacific Ocean - ETNP2014_SV_150_PacBio MetaG (Illumina Assembly) | ecosystem: Environmental > Aquatic > Marine > Hypoxic...
ATTATTGCCATAATTCAATAATAGATATATACCTTTTTTAAATTATGAAGCGGAAAGCAAAAATAAGCAGAAAAACTAAAGAAACCAACATCAATGTTGATTTAAATATTGATGGTAAAGGTAAATATAAAATAGAAACTGGCATAGGTTTTCTAAATCATATGCTTGAACAATTATCAAAGCACTCGTCTATGGATATAAATCTTAAAGCAAAAGGCGATACTCATATAGATCTTCATCACACAACAGAAGATACTGGAATTGCTATTGGCGAATGTTTAAAAAAAGCATCTAAGAAATTTGTAGGAATAAAAAGATATGCTCATGCATTAATTCCAATGGATGAAACATTGACTCGAGTTGCAATAGATATGTCAAACAGACCTTATTTAATTTGGAATGTTAAATTAAAAGTCGAAAAACTAGGTGAGATGGATACAGAACTATTCAAAGAATGGTTTCAAGCATTTTCACAAGCAGCGGGAATTACTATGCACATTGAAAATATTTATGGTGACAATAGCCACCACATAATTGAGTCTTGTTTTAAAGGATTAGCAAGATCATTAAGAGCTGCATTAGAAATGGATCCAAGGAATAAAAATGCAATTCCTTCTACAAAAGGTTCTTTATAAGTTTAATGAATGTCACAATTGTTGACTATAACTCGGGCAATATTAGCTCTGTAATAAACTCCTTTAAGGAAGTTGCTAAAGATAAAGTAAATATCGAGGTAACCTCAGATTTAAAAAAGATTAAATCAAGCGATAAGGTTGTTTTACCAGGACAGGGTTCGTTTAAGAGTTGTATAGATGCTCTTAACAACATCAATGGTTTAGTTGATACTTTGAATGAGTTTGCAGTTAATAATAAAAAACCTCTTCTTGGAATTTGCGTAGGTTTACAAATGTTTGGAGATATTGGTTATGAGGAAACAGAAACAAAAGGTTTAGGTTGGATTTCAGGAAAAGTATCAAAGATAGATAATCAAAACGGAAAATATAAACTTCCTCACATTGGCTGGAACCAAATAAATATTGTTAAAGAAAGTAAGATTTTTAAAGATATAGAAAATAAATCGCACATGTATTTTGTTCACAGTTATGAATTTATACCAGAAGATAAAAATGTAATTTCTACAACAACAGATTATTCATCAAATATTGTTTGTTCTATTGAAAAGGAAAATATTTTTGGAACTCAATTTCACCCCGAAAAGAGTGATAAAATTGGACTTAAAATAATTGATAACTTTATAAAATTGTAAATGAAAATTTTTCCAGCAATAGACATTAAAGATAAAAAGTGTGTTAGATTAGTCAAAGGAGATTTTGATAATAAAACTGAATATGAAATGTCCCCAGTTGATCAAGCTGGAAAATATAAAGATCATGGTTTTAAAAATTTACACATTGTTGATTTAGATGGAGCTTTAACTGGAAAGATATTTAACATTGATATTATTGAGGAAATAGTGGGTAAATTTGATCTTCAAATTGAAATAGGTGGAGGTGTTAGAACCTTTGAAAGTATTCAAAAATATATTGATGTAGGTGTTGAAAAAGTAATATTAGGAAGCGCAGCTATTAAAGATAAAAATTTTTTGCAAGAAGCATGTGAAAAATTTCCTAATAAAATTGCCCTAGGTTTAGACGCTAAAGATGGGTATTTATCCGTGTCTGGTTGGAAAGAAAGTTCAAATCAATTAACCTTAGATTATTTAAAAGAAGTTAATGATTATGGTGCTAGTAGATTAATTTATACCGATATTAATAGAGACGGCACTAAAGCAAGCCCAAACTTTGAAGAAACATCAAAAGTTGCCGACAAATCTAATTGTCCAGTTATTATTTCAGGAGGAGTTTCTTCTATTGATGATGTTAAAAAAGCAAAAAATTTAAATAATAAAAATATTGAAGGTGTAATAGTTGGTAAAGCTATATACGATGGTGATATTAAATTAGAAGAACTAGCAAAAGAAATAGATGCTTAAAAATAGAATAATACCTTGTTTAGATGTTAAAAATGGTCGTGTCGTTAAAGGTATAAATTTTGTTGATCTTAAAGATGCCGGAGATCCTGTAGAACAAGCAAAAATTTATAGTGATGGTGGTGCTGATGAAATTTGTTTTTTAGACATTACTGCTTCAAATGAAAATAGAGATATCATTTATGATGTTGTAAAAGACACTTCTAAAAAATGTTTTGTGCCCCTAACAGTTGGAGGAGGAGTTAGAAGTGTTGAGGATATAAGCAAATTATTAAATTGTGGAGCTGATAAAGTTTCTATTAATACTGCTGCAGTTCAAAATGCAGAAGTTGTTGTTCAAAGTTCTAAAAAATTTGGATCACAGTGCATTGTTGTTGCAATAGATGCTAAAAAAAATGGAGATAAATGGGAAGTTTTTACACACGGAGGAAGAAACAATACCGGAATAGACGCAATAGAATTTGCAAAAAAAATGGAAGATAGTGGAGCTGGAGAATTGTTAGTTACTTCTATGGATAGAGATGGGACTCAAGTTGGTTATGATATTGATTTAATGTCAAAGACATCTTCTAAAGTTAATATACCGGTAATAGCATCAGGTGGAGTAGGTAATTTAGATCACTTAGTCGAGGGTATTAAATTAGGAAATGCTAGTGCTGTTTTAGCAGCATCTATATTTCACTATGGTAAATATTCATTAAAACAGGCCAAGGAATATTTGGACTCAAAAGGAATTCCTGTTAGAATTTGATATGCTCAATGCACTTGAAAACCTATTTAAGCTTGCAAGAGAAAGAAAAAATACTCCTGTAGAAGGCTCATATACTAATAAACTTCTAAGTGATAAATCTTTAAGTAAAAAAAAAATTTTAGAAGAAATTAATGAATTAATTGAAGCAGTAGAAAAAGATACAAATAAAATTCATGAAGCGGCTGATGTTTTTTATCATTTAACAATGTATCTCGAGGTTAACGAAATTAAAATCGAGGATGTAATGGAAGAATTAAATAATAGAAAAAAATGAGTTACGATGATAATAATATTTTTGCAAAAATCTTAAGAGGAGAAATTCCTTGTAAAAAAATTTATGAAGATGATTTTGTTTTATCTTTTCATGATATAAATCCACAAAAAAAAATTCACGCATTAGTTATTCCAAAAGGAAAATATGTTGATCTTGATGACTTCAGTCAGAACGCTTCATCAGAGGAGATGGTTGGACTGTTAAAAGGAATAAATACTGTTGCAAAAAAACTTGGTATTTCAGTTGATACAGGTAAGGGCTATAGAGCATTAGCAAATATAAGTGAAGATGGTGGACAAGAAGTTCCACATTTTCATTTTCATTTATTTGGCGGTGAAAAAGTTGGTAAAATGGTTTTGTGATTATTAAAGTCGAAAGAAATTACCTAGAATTAAATTCTATAGAAGATCTAAATTATTCACAAAAACCAAACGAAAACTGTAATTTGCAACTTATAGATCCACCCGATTTTCAAATAAATAAATTTTTTTACAAACAAATTGGAAAAGATAATAAATGGATAGATCGATTGGTGTGGGATGACCAAAAATGGATTCAATATGTGGAAAATTCAAAAGTAAAAACCTACGTATTACAAGATAAAAAAGATTTAATTGGGTATTGTGAACAAATTTTTCATTTTGAAAAAAAAAATTGTGAAATTGCATACTTTGGAATTTTAAAAGAATATTATGGAAAAAAATATGGAGGTTTTCTTTTATCTAAAGCAATTAAAAATTCTTTTATAGATGGGATTGAAAGAGTGTGGTTACATACATGCTCATTAGACCATGAATCTGCATTAAAAAATTATAAAGCCAGAGGAATGAAAATATTTAAATCGGAAACGTTAAATTTAAATGTTAATTAATATAATTTTGTATTTTAAAAATATTGTTATTAATCATTAGATTATTTTCCACATTTGATATTTTTGTTTCTACTTTATTTTGGTAAATATCATAAGTTATCCAGCCAATTAAGTTTAAAGTATTTTTATCGAAATGAAGAATAATCGTTGTTTTTTCATAAAGAATTTTAAATGAATAATAATTTAAAGAGTTAGTTTGGTTTTCAGAATCTTTAATTTTTTTAATTAAAAAGTTTTTATCTAAAATAAGATTTAATGGAGTTTTGTCCAAACGATATCTATAGTATTGATTGCTTCTATCACTATTAATTATTAATGATTTTCCATTAGAAACTAATATTTTATTATATCGATCATCGTATTTGCAAAAAATTCTTTTTGGGTAAGCTATTATACATTCACCTTTTTCAATTTTTTTGTCAATTTTTTGAACAAAATTAAATTTTAAATTTTCAGTTAAGTTAAAATTACTTATTATTTTAGATTTTATTGATGCATTAACGGAGTTTTGAAATAAAAAAAAAAATATTAATATAAAAATTCTCATTATTTAAGAACTTCTCTTTTACCAACATGGTTAGCTTTACTGACTTCACCATTGATTTCCATTTGGTCAATTATTCTTGCTGCTCTATTGTATCCAATTTGTAACTTTCTTTGTAAAAAAGAAGTGGAAGCTTTTCTTTCTGATTTAATAATTTCAAGGGCAGAATCATATAGTTCATCCATATTTTCTTTATCTTTAAAACTAGAGGTTGCTTCTTTATCATCTGCGTAGCTTAAAATTTCATCAACATAATTTGGCTCAGCTTGGTTTCTTAAAAAATTATTTATTTTTTCAATTTCGTTTTCTGAAACATAGGGAGCATGTATACGAACAATTCTGTTGGCAGATGACATATATAACATATCACCTTTACCGAGTAGTTGCTCTGCACCTTGTTCCCCGAGAATTGTTCTGCTATCAATTTTAGATGTTACTTGAAAAGATATTCTAGTCGGGAAATTTGCTTTTATGGTTCCAGTTATTACATCGACACTTGGCCTTTGGGTGGCCATGATAATATGTATTCCGGCAGCTCTAGCCATTTGAGAAAGTTTTTGAATATAATTTTCGATTTCTTTGCTTGCTACTAGCATCAAATCTGACATTTCATCCACTATGACAACAATATAGGGCATAGAAACTTTATGTTTCTCATTATATCCGTCAATATTTCTTACACCTACTCTAGTCATAAGTCTGTATCGACTTTCCATTTCTTTAACTACCCAACCTAATACTGATGCCGCCCTTTTAGCTTCAGTTATTACAGGGCATAGCAAGTGTGGTATCCCTTCATAAGTTGAAAGCTCTAACATTTTTGGATCAATTAAAATAAACTTACATTTTTCAGGCGGATGTCTGTAGAGCAATGATAAAATTATGGTATTTATACAAACTGACTTTCCCGAACCTGTTGTTCCAGCTATTAAAAGATGAGGCATTGAGCTTAGATCTCCAGTGATAGGTAGTCCCGAAATACTTTTACCTAAAGCTATAGGTAATTTGATATTTTTTTTGGAAAAATCATTACTAGATATTATTTCACTTAAATAGACATTTTCTCGAAATGACTTAGGCAATTCAATTCCAACCGAACTACTTCCTGGTATAGTAGCAATTCTTGCAGATTCTGAACTAGTATTTCTAGCTATATCTTCCGATAAATTTATAATCTTTGAAACTTTGACGCCTGGTGCAGGCTCAAATTCATTTAATGTTACAACTGGTCCGTTGCTAATTTTTTTAATTTTACCTTCAACCCCAAAATCTAAAAGAATTTTTTCTAGAGTGTTTCCATTTATTTTTATCTCAGAAGAATTTTCTCTTTCTTTTTTAGTTGGTTTTTTTAAAAAATCTATAATAGGTAGTTTAAACTTGACAATTTTAGTATCCGATATTGGTTCTTTTTTGAATGAGAAGTTTTCTTGAATTCTTGTTTCATTTACCATTGGCTCTGTGGGTTTTTCAAAATTAACTTGGTTGTAATCACTTTCTCTTTTGGGTTTTTTTGAAAATATAAAAAGAATTTTTTTTATTAAACTAAAAATAAAAAATATCTTAAAATTTATGCTTTTAAAAAAAACTAAAGAAATTAAAATTATTAAGAAATAATAAGAAAATTTTTTATTCGAAGTAACTACACTCAAAAGAAAATTATCTTCAAATAAATTCCCTAAAAATCCATTATTGCCATTTATTATTAACCAAAAAGATTTTTCATGAAAAGCTGTAAAAAATAAACATCCAATAAAAATGTAAAAAACTGCAAAAAATGTATTTTCTATTATTATTAAAAAGGTTTTAGAAATAAGAATATTTATGCCAGTAAAAAAATATGTGATTGGTATTAAAATAGCAATTAAGCCAAAACTCTGAAAGAGTAAATCAGACACATAACTGCCTTTCGTCCCCAAAAGATTTTTTACAACAGTATTTTCAGGAAAAATAAAATTTGGATCCTCTGGAGAGTAACTAAGCAGTGATATTAGTAGAAGAATAGAAATTGTTATTAAACTTATACCTATCAATTCAGCAAGTCTTTTTATGCAGAAACTACCTATTTTATTAATAAATTCATTCATATAAATTAAAAAACAAATTTGTCACTTTGTATCATTTTATTATTATTGTTAAAATTAAATAATATTATGAACGTTTGTTTAATAGGATATAACCTCACTAATTTTGTAACTGCTTTAGCGTTGATAAAAAAAAGTTTTACAGTTGATATACTATATGAAAAAATAAGAAAAAGAACTGAAACAAATAGAACTATTGGTATTTCAAAAAATAACTTTGAATTTTTAAGTTCAAACTTAAAACAAATATAGTTGGCCAACGACTAAAAATAAAATATTTAATGGAACAGTAGTATTTGGAAAAATAATAAAGTTTGATAAAGGAAAAATAGGGATTTTATTTGGAAAATTGAAATCTTTTTTCACAAGTATAAATTTAATATTCTTAAATTATGTAGTAATACCAATACTATAATATGGACATAGAAACTGGCAAGAAATTTATAAAAGAAAGAAATTATTTAGAAGCAGAGAAAATATTTTTAAATTTATTACATAAGAATGAAAATCTAATGTTAGTAAATTATTTTTTAGGCATGCTTTATTTTGAATTGCAAAATTATAAAAAAAGTAAATTTCATTATAACAATTCTTTAAAACATAACACAAATTCAAAAGAGGTTTTAATTAAATTAGCATATCTAGAGCAATCATATGGAAAATTGGAAGAAGCAAAAGATATTTATGAAAAATTGTTAAATTTATATCCTTATTATATTGAAACATACTATAGAATTTATCTTTTAAATTCTGACCACTTAAAAGAAGAATACGAAAACTTGTTTCTTGAAATTATAAATAAAAAAAATTCTACTTTACATGAGAAAGCTTTGGCAAATTATCTTTTGTCTAAAATAGAAAAAAAAAGAGGTAAATATGAATCAGAAATTGATTATTTAAAAAAAAGTCATATAGATATTTTTAATTCAAAAAAAAACTACAATTTACAATCAAATTTTTATTATCAAAAAATTATTTCAAAAAAATTTAAAGAAATAATTTTTTCAAATATAGATAAGAAAAATTTAAATTTTAAAAAATATTTTCCTATTTTTATCGTTGGTCTTCCCAGATCCGGCTCAACCTTAGTAGAAACAATGTTATCAGATAATGATAAAATAAAAGGCTTGGGTGAAAACTCAGTAATTAATATGGCTGTTTTAAATCAAATATCACATAAAATTTTTGCAAATAATTTTGATAAAAAAATTTTTGAATTATCAATAAACTGCTCAGAAATAGAATCTTTCGTGTTAAAAAAATTTAGCAATTTATTTGAATTTAATGAAAATATAAGATTTATTGATAAAACGTTAGAAAATTTTTTTAACATAGAAATTATTTTAAACTTATTTCCAAATGCCAAATTTTTACACTGTTTTAGAAATCTAAATGATGCAGTAATCGCAATATTCCAATCTTTATTACCCACTTTATCTTGGACACATAATTTAGATGATATATTAAATTATATAGATAATTACATCATAACAATAAATTATTTTAAAAAGAAATATCCTGATAAAATTATGGATATTAAATTAGAGAACTTGACTAAAGATAATGAAAAAATAGGAAAAAATATATTTAATTTTTGCAATTTAGATTGGAATAACAAATCTTTTAATTTCAATAAAAAGAAAGATCTACAAATCAAAACTACAAGCAATGTGCAATTAAGAGAGAAAATAAAAAACTATGACTATGATAAATATAAAAAATATAAATTTATATTAAATGATTATAAACAAAAATATAAATGGCTTTGAAACTAGAAATAATAAATTGAATTATGAGTAATAAGAATTTGGAAATTGAGAAACAAAATATAATAAATTTATTTAATCAAAAAAAATTTAATAAAATTTCAAAAATCTCACCAAAAATACTATCTTTTTTTGAAGATCAACCAGATATTGCTAAAATAATTGTTATGTCTAACTTGAATACTAAAAATTTTCTTAAAGCAGAACAATTTTTAAGAAAAGTTCTGATTAGAAATAACACAGATGAATTTAACTATATTCTTGGGAATACTTTAAAAATTCAAGATAAAAATCATGAAGCAATCATTGCTTACAAAAAATCAATATCATTGAATAAAAATTTTTCAGAGGCTTACAATAATCTAGCAAATGTACAAAAAAAAATTAGAGATTTTGATAATGCATTATTAAACTACAAAAATGCCATAAGAACCAAAGAAGATAATTTGGAAGCTTACTATAATTTAGCTAATTTATTAAAGACTTTAAAAAATTATGATGAAGCTAATAAAAATTACAAAAAGGTTGTTAAATTAAATCCAAATTTTTCAGATGCATATAATAATATAGGAACAATATATTCAATATTAGGTAAATTTAATGATGCACAAAAATTTTTTATAAAATCAATGAAAATAAATAAATATTTTGCAGAGCCTTATAAAAATTATGTTCAGTCATGTAAAATTAATGAAAAAGATGAAGTATTTAACAATCTTAAAGAAATTGTAAAAAAAGAAGACTTAGATGATGAACAAAAAGAAGTTTTTTTTTACTCTATAAGTAAAGCTTACTTTGATGTTGAAAATAACGAATTGGCTTTTAAATATTTAAATTCTGCAAATAAATTAAAATTAACCAAACTTGACTACTCATTTAATAAGGATAAAAAAAAGTTTAAAAAAATCAAGGAATTTTTCTCAAATAAAGAATTACTGAATATAAAAAATTTTAAAGAAAATGGAGTTACTCCAATTTTTATTCTTGGTATGCCCAGATCGGGAACAAGTTTAATTGAACAAATTGTCTCAAATCACTCTGAGGTTCATGGAGCGGGAGAATTAGATTTATTGCCCATTTCTCTTAAAAACTCCGATTGGCAGAATTCCGTTGACCTTGAGGAAGTATCACAAAAAATAAGAAAAGAGTATTTAGAAAAAATATCTTTAATATCTAAAAAAAAATATATTACAGACAAATTACCAGGAAACTTTAAAAGAATTGGGTTTATACTAAATGCGCTTCCTGAATCTAAAATAATTCATTTACAAAGAAACCCTATGGCAATTTGTTGGTCTAATTATAAATCAAGTTTTAATAGCAAAGGTATGGCATTTACATTAAATCAAAAATACACCGCAGAATATTATTTATTATATAAAGATTTAATGAAATTTTGGAACGAAAGATATTCTGAAAAAATAATTAATGTTAATTATGAAAATCTAGTAGAAAACTTTGAAGAGGAAGTCAAAAAATTATTTGTTAAATTAAATCTTAATTGGGAAAAACAACTTTATGATTTTCATAAAAACGAAAGACCAGTTGAAACCGCATCTTTTATGCAGGTAAGAAGTAAAATTTATAAAAAAAGTTCTGAAGAATGGAAAAAATATTCAAATCATCTTGAATCAATGATGGAAATTCTATCAAAAAATAATGTTGAATTTTAAAAATTAGACTTTCTATGAACAACCAAAATTTGAATATTTTGCCTCTTGCTAAATTTTAAAAAAGCTACTACTTTCAATACTTATAGAACAAGCGGGCATAGCTCAGTGGTAGAGCGTCTCGTTGCCAACGAGAAGGTCGTGGGTTCGAGTCCCATTGCCCGCTCCACTTTTTTCGTGGTCTAGGCACTTTCAACACACTCACAACACAGTCGGACACAACAAGAAAGGATAAAGTTATGCCGACACTAATGAAAAGACCTTATGGGTGGCAGTCTCTAGTAAGGATAAAAGGTCATCCACAAATGATTAAAACATTTAAAAAATATGATGATGCGAAACGTTCTAGACTTTAAAAATTCTGGAACGAGGACAGACGGAATTCAAACCCAGAACCACGATCCCTAAAAGTTTTTTCATTAATTGAACTATAATTTTTTATCTCCCTAGGTACAAGTCTAGTACAAGTCTACACAAATTAATTAACCCTTATTTTCTAATCTTAATTGAAAGCTATTTTAAAGTTATGTGATTTTATAGGATGTTTGAGACTACCAAAGACTACCACAGACCGACTCCATTGTGAATCCCAAGGCTTTTAAGTCCTTTGTGTCTATTATTAAGGGGGTCGCTCTTAAAGCGAAAGCCATAAGAGCTCCCCTTTTTAAGCCTCTTAGGCAAATCCATAATAATGGATCTCTTTTTTTATTAACTACTCAATTCACGATTTGTTAATTGCACCAACTAAATATAAGGTGGTGATACATTCATAAACGCACCTCCTTTGTAGTAAATTAATACTATCATTATCGAATTGAAAAAAATTGATTAGAATCAATTATTTAAATACTAAATAAGGTTAGAATCAATTCTAAGTACTAAGGCCGAGTTTCGGGCAGCGGCAATAAAAGGTGTCCGACTTTGTTTTTGATTTTAATTTTTTCAAAAAGGAGGTTGGAGTATGAAGTTTGGTTATTTTGCAAATTTAACAAATTGGGACCATCATCCCTACACTCAAGTTTTAAACGAAACCAGAGAAATTGCTCAGTATTGTGATGGTACTGGATGGGATTCTATTTGGCTAACAGAGCATCATTTAAACCATGAAGGCATGGATGCTTGTCCTAATCCACTTATGATATGCGCTGATCTTGCTGGCCGCACAAAACAAATTAGACTCGGTCAAGCTGCAAACATCATTACATTTAGAAATCCACTTCGTTGTGCTGAAGATATTGCTATGTTAGATCATATGTCGAATGGACGTGTAGATGTAGGTGTTGGTCGAGGTGTCTATGGACGAGAAGCTGTCCATATGAATGTAAATGCAGATTTAAAAGATCAAGCAAAAAACTTTCGTTTATTTGAAGAAACTCTAACTATTATTAAAAAAGCTTGGACAGAAAAAACTTTTAGACATCAAGGTGAATTTTATAAGTATCCCAATCCTGGTTTTGTATGGAAACACGATATGAGTCCGCCCAATCCAGATCTCGTAGATATGAAAACGCATCAGATGAAAAAGATTGGTATTGTGCCCCATCCATTACAACAACCTCACCCACCTCTTTGGCAAGTTGTGGATGGTCATCGTTCAATTGATTGGGCAGGTCGAAATGGATTAAAAGTTATTATGTGGATACCTACAGTCAAAGCGCTCAAGGAACGTTTTGAAGTTTATCGAAAAGCTAGATCTGAAACTGAAAATCGTTCTGTTCCACTTGGTGAAGGTATATCGTTGGTCCGTGATATGTTTGTTGCAGATTCTATGGATGAGGCTCGTGATAAAGCGGCAGAAGGTTTAATAACTTATTTACGATGGATTGCTCATTGGCGTGGTTTAGGCAATCATTTAAATCCTGGTGAAACCATTCCAAAAACACCAGGGAAACTTGACTTGCTAACTTATGAATTTCTTCATCCACGAAATCTTTTATTTGGCACAGCTGAATATGTTAGCGGTAAAATAGAAGAGCTTCGTGATGAATTAAAACTACAACATTTGCAAGTTTGGTCAAATTTTCCTTGTATGAAGCAGGAAGATGTAATGAGGAGCATACGTAAATTTACTGAAGAGGTAATTCCTAAATTTGAAGAAAAGGAAACAAAGATAGCAGTATGAATTTATCAAATCTTTTAGAAGAAAAAAAACTTGCTAACGGTTTGCCATCACTAGCTTATACAGATAGTGAATTTTGGCATATGGAGTGTGAAACAGTATTGGCTAACAATTGGACTTTTGTTGGTTTTGCTCACGAATTCAAAAAAAATGGCGATGTTTTACCAATTTCAGTAGCTGAAAAACCTGTACTTTTAGTAAAGAATACAAATGGAAATATTGTTGCATTTCATAATGTGTGTAAACATCGATGTCTTAAGTTAGTTGATCAACCTAAAAATGTTGGCAAGTTGATTAGTTGCCCCTATCACGCTTGGGCATTTGATCTTGATGGAAAATTACGTGCATCACCTTTTTTTGGCGGAGTTGATAAAGATCAACAACCATCAGAATTTAATGCAGATGATCATTGCTTAGAACCAGTGAGAATCAAAGTTTGGCACGATTGGATTTTCATTAATCTTAATAATAACGCTCTATCTTTTGAAGAATATGCTGCACCTTTAATTAAAAGATTTAAAAAAGTTAATTTTGAAAAAATCTATCCAGCTGGAACAATTGAATTTGATAAAATATCTACAAATTGGAAATTTCTAATCGAGAATTACATTGAACCGTATCATGTTCCATTTGTACATTCAAAAACAACAAAACAACCCCTTCGGGATCATTACACTATTATTGATGGAAGATGTTTGGGAAGTGGTGTAAATTTAAGTGAAGAGAATACAGCAGAAGATAAACTTTCTGTTTCTTCAAAGTATTTATCTTTGTTTCCAAACTTTATAATAGGAACATACTGTCTTGATCAAAGATATCTTGGGGTACATCTCAACCAAGCTCTTGGACCAAGTTCCAGTTATCAAAAAAGAGTAATCTATGCTTCAGAAGGACACGAACTTACAAAAGATGAAGTTGAATTTCATAAAAAACTTTGGACACAAGTTCACAAAGAAGATCACGCAATATGTGAGTTGCTTCAACAAGGACGTGCTTCGCCTGTAGCAAAAAAAGGAGGAGTATTGTCACCACATTGGGAAAATCATGTTCGTGAGTTTCAAAAACTTGTGATCGAATCAGTTATTGAATATTCAAAAGTTCAAAAGGAAAGAATACAAGTCTAAAGCTCTTTTTTATTTTGAAAAACCCAGAACCACGATCCCTAAAAGTTTTTTCATTATAATTTAACCAATTTATTTTCAAAATTCTCTACAAAATGATTTTTTCCTCTTTTTATAATTTTATGATTTTCATTTATGAGTTTCTTCCTTTGATAAGGAATACCACCTGGATATTTTAAATTTATCTTACCATCTGATTTTAATGTTCTCCAATATGGAGTGATATTTTTTTTTCCATCTTGATCATCTTCTTTAGCTGCACCTGCCGCTATCCATGAAAAAATGCCTGTAACTATGGGACAAGCAGTTGTAGTTTTGTATTTTTTGGCAAGCTTTTTTCTTATTTCATTAATAGTTGTCAATTTTCCTTTTGGTACTTTTTTCATTAAGGTGTTCACTTCTAACGGTGAAGGCATAACAAACTTTCCCTTACCCCAGGATTTATTCAAATATTTTGGTATAGTTTTTATTTTTGGAAAATCAGTTTTTTTAAATAATTTTTCTCTAAATTTTTTATTTTTTTTCACCACAACAAACACAGAACCAAGATCCCTAAAAGTTTTTTCATTATTTTTTATTTAATTTCTATGTTTTCTGGTTTCTTATTATTAATGTATTTTTCATAAATCATTAGATAAGCCTTCTCTAAATTTTTGGTGAAAAGTTTTGTATTAAACAAAGGTTTAATAAGTCTGTTTTTATTAAGTTTATTTCTTATTTCATTTAAAAGAGATTTGTTATTTGCAAGTTCAATAGCCTTATCTTCATATTCTTTTTTTGTATGCGTTATCAATTCTGGTAAATCTATAGCATTTAATAAACTACCAGCTACTCTACTTGCGAAAGATTCACCCATAAGCGTAAGAACGGGTAAGCCAGCCCATAACGCGTCACTAGCAGTAGTGTGAGCGTTATATGGAAAAGTATCGATAAACAAGTCTGCAGCTTTATGTCTAGCTAAATGTTCCGACATTTCCATATCTTGTGCAAATTTAATTCTATCAGGGTTGACATTTCTTATAGTTGCTTCTTTTTGTAAATTTTTAACAGCAATTTCGTTTTGAGGCAAAATCCAAAGAACACTATTATTTATACTTTTTAATAAATTCATCCATATATAAAAAATTTCAGGATTTATTTTAGAACTTTGATTGAAACAACAAAACACAAAACTATCTTTTGGCAAACTTAGTTCCTTTCTTGTAAAAACTTTATCTGATATTTTTCTCTTTGAATCATTTACTTGATAAGTGTCCGGTAAATAAATAATTTTTTCAGAATAATATTTTTGATTTTTTTTTGGTATTAGAGTTTTGTCAGCAATTATATAATCAAAACAACTAGCTCCTGAAGTTCCAGGGTAGCCAAGGTAATTTATTTGAATAGGTGCACATCTTTTTGTAAAAATCTCAAATCTATGATATTGAGTAAAGGTCATTAAATCGATGGCGACATCAATTTTAAGTTCTCTGGAAAGCTTCATTATTTCATCATCACTTTTTAATTTTACATCAATGAATTGATCAAAAGCAGCCGAAATTCTGTAATACATTTCATCTTTTCTTTCTGGACCAAAAGAAAAAGCAAATAATTCAAATTTAGATTTATCATGTAATTCATATAAATTGGTTAATAAAGAAGACATAGCGTGATTATAGAAGTCGGCAGAATAATAACCAATACGAATTTTTTTGTTAAGTTTTTTATTCGTTATATGTATCAAATCATTTTTATCTGAATATTTTTCTTTAACATATGTTTGGGCAGTTATTTTTTGTAATTCAGGTGAATCAAAAAATCTTAATGATTGTAATGGCGTGCAAATTTTATATTTTTTAAGAATTTTATCACTAATATCTTTAAGATCTTTAGCAAAAGATTTCCACTCACTTATACAATGTTTTGAAAAAATTAAACGGCCCAATAAATAGTCTAGGTTAGGATTAATCTTAATTGCTTTATTATAGGAAGAAATAGCTTCATTAAATTTTTTCATCTCACATAATAAATTACCTTGATTGTAATATGCTTCTGCATAATTTGGATTAATTTCTAGTG
>Ga0187827_10005346_pt1 | contig 15245 bp, 12 predicted proteins | sample ETNtaG_39_FD_167969 | JGI IMG/M metagenome (GOLD analysis project Ga0187827, IMG submission 167969) | Marine microbial and viral communities from oxygen minimum zone, Eastern Pacific Ocean - ETNP2014_SV_150_PacBio MetaG (Illumina Assembly) | ecosystem: Environmental > Aquatic > Marine > Hypoxic...
CCCGTTGCGGAAGAAGCCGGTGACTGGGTCGCTGGAACACTCGCTCAGCGGTGCGCCGAGCACGTTCAGCGGGATTGGTTGGCCCCCATTGGGGCCGGAGCCATTACTACCCATGCAAGGGTTATTCCTGCGTGGAAGTAAACACCAGCATGGGCCAGTCTGTCAAGCGCCCGCGGCGCTCAGTTTTCGGCCTGCCACTCCTGCTCATCATAGGGCGGCAGCTCGCAGCGCAGCGTGCCATCCTTGCGATAGCCTAGCGCGTATCCGGCTTGCATCAATTGATGCACTTCACTGGTGCCCTCATAGATGGTGGTCACGCGCACATTGCGCATGAAGCGCTCCACGTCATATTCGTCCGAATAGCCGTAAGCGCCGTGCACCTGAATGGCTTCGTTTGCCGCCCTGAATGCCGCTTCGCTAGCGAACCATTTTAGTAGCGAAGTCTCGCGTGTGTTGCGCAGGCCCTGATTCTTCATCCAGCCCACTTTCAGGTACATCAGGCGGCCGATTTCATAATCGCGCGTCATGCGCGCGATTTTTTGCTGCACCAGCTGGAACTTGCCGATTTCGCGCTCGAAGGCTTTGCGCTCGCGTGCGTATTTCACGCTGGCATCCAGGGCAGCCCGCATTGCGCCCACGCAGCCCGCCCCGACCGTGTAGCGGCCGTTATCAAGGCAGCTCATGGCGATTTTGAAGCCTTCGCCCTCTTCGCCGATGCGGTTGCCGGCCCGCACATGCACATCCTGGCAATTGACCCAGCCGGTGCTGCCGGCGCGCGATCCCAGCTTGCCGTGGATATCGGCAGCCGTCACTCCGGGGCGGTCGGTTTCAATCAGGAACGCCGAGATGCCGCGGTTGCCCGCTTCTGGGTCGGTCTTTGCGAACCAGAGCACATGGTGCGCCTGAGTGGCGAGCGAAATCCACGTTTTTTCGCCGTTAATGACGTATTCATCTCCCTCCAACCGGGCGGTGCTGTCCATTCCGGCCACATCAGACCCGGCACCGGGCTCGGTCAGGCCGAACATTGCGTATTTTTCACCGCGGGCCTGCGGGGCGAGAAAACGCTGCTTCTGCTCCTCCGTGCCCCACTGCAGCAGCCCCATGCTGTTCAGCCCCACATGCACCGAGAGCGCGGTGCGCAGCGCGATATCGACATAATCCAGTTCTTCGCACGCAAGGCCCAGCGTGACGTAATCCATGCCTTGCCCGCCGTATTTAACCGGGATGCACAGCCCCAGCAGGCCCAGTTCACCCAGGCGCGGCAGGATGAAATCGGGCGTCTCCTGCTTGCGGTCGGCTTCCTTGATGATGGGCGCGACTTCCTTTTTGGCGAAATCGCGGGCCAGCTTTTGCACATGGCGGTGCTCATCGGTAAGATTGAAATCCATGCGAGAAAACTCCTCCTGCGAGTAATATTATGTGTGTCACTCTGAGCGATCACACTCGCTTTGCTTAGTGATAACTCCGCGAGCGAAGAGTCTGTCTTATGGTCACGCGAGATCCTTCGGTCGCTGCGTCCCTTCAGGGTGACATGGGTGCGTCCGCGCTCATGGACACTCCAATGATAGATTTTCAGAATGGTTTGTGGTAAACCGCTGACGGCTCACCGTTGACCGATGTTGGTCTAAGATAGTACTGCAATTGTGCCAGATTGAACAGAGGGCGGCTACTTTTCGCTCAGAACGAAGCTGCCCAACACAAGCACATTGTCATGGGTTTCGCGCGTAGCCGCGCTGACGGGCAGGCGTGTGCCCGTGGCCGATTCATACCAGCCCAGCTCGACGCGGTATTCTCCGGGCGGGGCGTCGGCCGGAAGCGGCACAGCCACGCGGAGCCCAAGCCACTCCCCGGCCTTCCAACTGGAGGTGGCGAAATTGCCGTGCAGCGGCCATCCGTCCCACTGCGAGAGCAGGGCGGGCGGGTGTTCGCCTGTGGGCGCAAGTGGGCCTAAAATGTGTACGAACAGGGTGAAATCTGCCTCCATCGCAGCCAGGCTGCGAAAGGTGAGCGGTACTACCAATTGGCTCGCGTTTGTGGCTTTTGGAAGCTGCGCTGCTGTCAGCACGATGCGCTCGCCAAATTGCGCCAGCGCAGCCCGATCTGTGGCGGGCTGCCAGACAATAGACTGGAGCGCTATGCTCAGGCGGCGCGTGCCTTTAATGTGCGCGTCGCATTCCAACTGACCCGGAAGTTTCCCCGCGAGCGGCGTGACCCCGACGCAGCGCAGGTCGCCCCAAACTGTTTCCGCGCCGTCCAGGTCAGTGAAGCTGAGCACGCTCAACCCGGCGGGAAGGGTGACTGTGGGAGTGGTATGCATGGCGTTGTCGCCGACAATCACGGTGGTGATGAGGACGTCATTCCGCTCGATTTGAATGTGGTGCAATTGCAGGCTAGGGATGGCAGTGAATTGGAGGCGCCCTGTTTGCGCATAGGCACTGTACAAAAAAAGGCGCGCGCTGTCGGCGAACCAGCGCGCGGGCACTGCGTCCCACAATTCGGGCGCGCTCCAGTCGGCGGGATGCAGCGCAAACGTCAGAGCGGGCGGTGTGGCGTCGTTTTCTGGTATCAGAAAGAGTGTATCCAGCTCACTGGCGATGGCCGGAGCGCCAAATTCGGCGATCAGAAAATCGCGTTGCGCCGCGTCATAACTTTCGGCCCAGTGCTGGTTGACAATTGCGCCCACGTCGTAGGAGGCCAGAATCGCGGCGCGCGCGCTGCTATCGGGCTGCGGGATGACATCTGCAGCCGGTGGGGCGCGCAGCAGCGCATCGAGAAATTCCAGGCTGCGCTCGTCACGCGCGTCACCGCGAAAAATGCGCCCGCCAATCAGCGGGCGCTGGTGCAGCGTCTGCCCGTAGAGTGCCAGATTGTTACCTGTGAAGCTGGGCGGCAGGTTGAGCACGGCGCGCTGCGAATCGGTGGCAGCTAGCTTCTGCAATGTAGCGCTCTGCCAGGCGGGCGCGGTGGGGAAAGGCCAGGCGATCAGGCGCTCGGCAAAAGCAGCGATGCAGAGCGTGCCAACGAGCAGCGCGTTCCAACGGGGGCTGAGTTTTTTCACGAACACAAAGAAATTTTCGCTTTGCGCGTGTGGAAAACCCTTTGTTGCTTTGTGCCTTCGTGGTGAAGGCGCCAGCAGCGCAACCAGCCCGTAGGCGGCCAGGATGGCGAGCGCAAAGTGGGCGGTTGCGCCAAAACGCGCCGGGGTGCGGCTCCAGCGAAAGAGAGGCAGCTGTGCGAGCAGCGCGTATGGTAATTGGAGCGGATGGGCGCTGCCGTCAATGCTCAGAGCCGGAAGATCACCGGCGAATTTGAGCAGCGGCCCCAGTGAGAGCAGCAGTGCGCCTCCGGCCAGGGCAGCCCAGTGCGCGGCTGCGCGGCGCTGTGTGGTGATGCCCAGCAGCGCCAGCCCCAATGCCACCCAGCCCAGATAGCCGTGCGTCTCATCCGCGCTGCTTACCACGCGCCCGGCAAAGGGGCGCAGCCCTCCCGGCAGCAGCGGGTTTTCGGCGGGCGGGGTGATAAAGGCTGCTAGGTCAATAGATTTACCCACGCTGTCGCCCAGTTCCAGTGCGCGCGCGGTGATGGTTGCGCTGGAAGTCAGGAGCGGGAGGTAGAAAGGGGTCAGCAGCGCGATGGCAATCAGGGCGGCTGCGAGTAGGGCAGCCCACAACCGCCGGTCGCGCAGCCGCCCGCGGGCAGCGCCCAGCATGATGAGCGCGGTCGGGAGGATAAAGTAGGCCAGATGCCCGGGGTGCGAGGCGGCCAAGAAGGCGCTCAGGCCGGTTCCGGCAGCCCGTCTCCGGGTTGGTTCGCGCAGCAGTCGCCGCAAAAAAAGCGCGAACAAGGGAAAGCCGAGCATGGTGATCTGGCTCAGATGTCCGGCTTGCAAGTGCCCGAGCAGGTGTGGCGAAAATCCGAAGAGCAGCCCGCCGAACAAGGCGGCGCGGCGGCTACCGGTCAGTTCGCTGGCGAGCCAATACATGCCCAGCGCGTTGAGCGCGGGGGCGAGCAGCATGGCTATGTTGTAGGCGCCAACCGGCGTGATCAGACGCCCCAGCAGGGCGGGCAGAAAGAGCGCCGGGGTATGGGTCAGGTTGAGTGGAGAAACTACTCCGTTCGGATGGTTGAGTAGCGGGATGTGCAGCGGGCTGCCGATGCGCTCAAACAGCGTTTGCGCCAGCCACCACAGATACCAGACATGTTCGTAGTTGTCGCCGCCCATGCGCCCTATGAGCACGGTGTTCAGGCGTGCGATGCCCGGCCAGGTGACGCAGAGCGCCGCCAGCAGGTAGAGAGCAAAGGCGCGCGGTGCGTTCAGCCGCCCACCCATTCGACGATGGTGGCCGCGCCTTGTCCCACGCCAACGCACAGCGTGATCAATCCATAAGGCGAAGTAGCTGTGCCGTTTTGCTGGCGGCGTTTCATCTCGTGCAGCAAGGTTGCCATCAGGCGCGCGCCGGTGCAGCCCAGCGGATGCCCCAGCGCGATCGCGCCGCCGTTGATATTTGTGCGCTCGCGCGCCAGTCCCAGCTCGTCCATCACGGCCAGCGCCTGTACGGCAAAGGCTTCGTTGAGTTCGATGATGTCCAGGTCTTCAATTGATATTCCGGCGCGTTGCAAGGCTTTGCGTGTGGCGGGGATGGGGCCCAGGCCCATCACGCGCGGGCTGACTCCGGCGACGGCGGAGGCCAGCACGCGCAACTGGGGCTGCATCCCCAACTCTGCTGCTCGCTCGGCGGAAGTGAGCAGTACCGCTGCTGCGCCATCGTTGATGCCGGATGAATTTCCGGCGGTGACGCTGCCGCCTTCGCGGAAGACCGCGCGCAGTTTCGCCAGAATCTCGGCGCTGGTGGTCAGTTCATAACGCTCGCCGGAGGCGTCCAATTTCATGCGCGGGTGGCCGTCGGTATCCACAATCAGCGCATCGCCTTTGCGCTGCGGGATTGTGACCGGCACGATCTCGTCCGCGAATCTCCCGGCGTTGATGGCTGCCACGGTGCGCCTCTGGCTTTCCAGCGCGAATGCATCCTGCCGCTCGCGCGAGATTTCGGTCTGTTTGTAAATGTTCTCGGCGGTCTCGCCCATGCCTTCGAGTGGGAAGAGCGCCCCCATTTTTGGATTCGGAAAGCGCCAGCCGATGGTCGAATCAAAGAGCTTTGCATCGCGGGCAAAAGGCGCTGCGCCTTTGCTTATTACGTAAGGAGCGCGCGTCATGCTCTCCACGCCACCGGCGATGACCACGTCACCCTCGCCCAGCTTGATGGCGCGCGCGGCATTGATGATGGCATCCAGTCCGGAAGCGCACAGGCGGTTGACCGTGATTCCAGCCACGCTATCCGGGAATCCGGCCAGCAGGGATGCCATGCGCGCGATGTTGCGATTGTCTTCTCCGGCCTGGTTGGTGCAGCCCAGGATAACTTCTTCGACCAGCGCCGGGTCGATGCCGGTGCGCTGCTGCAGCGCGCGCAGAACCAGCGCAGCCATATCGTCAGCGCGCAGCGCGCTCAGCCTGCCGCCATAAGCGCCCACCGGGGTGCGCACGGCGTCAATGATTACGGCTTGGTGCACGCCAATATCCCCTCCGGAAACGGTCATTCCGGAACCTGTGCCAGCGCTGCGCGCAACTGCTGCTGCAGCGCCTCCGGCGCAGTGCCGCCCGCCAGCTTCCGCCGCGCCAGCGCCGCCTGCACATCGAATATTTCCAGAGCATCTGCTTCGAAAACTGAGCTGACCGACTGCAATTCAGGCAGCGATAATTCGTCGAGTGCTACGCCATGCTCTTCGGCGCGGCGCACTACTTTCCCCACCAACCCGTGCGCCTCACGGAATGGCACTCCGCGCTTGGCGAGGTAATCGGCCAGATCGGTGGCGAGCAGCGCGGGTTGCAGCCGAGCGGCCATCTTGTCAGGGCGCAGCTGCAGGGTGGAGATCACTCCGGCCATCACCGGTAGCACCAGGTCCAGCGTGTCGGCGGCGTCGAAAAGCGGCTCTTTATCTTCCTGCAAATCCTTGTCGTACGCCGAGGGCAGCCCTTTCAGTGTCGCCAGCAAGCCGGTCAGATTTCCGATCAGACGCCCAGCTTTTCCGCGCGTCAGTTCCAGCGTATCCGGGTTCTTTTTCTGCGGCAGCAGGCTGCTGCCGGTGGCGTAGGCGTCATCCAGAACTACGAAACCGAATTCGGCGCTGGCGAAAAGAATGAGTTGCTCGGAGAGGCGACTGAGATGCACGCCAAGCATGGTCGCCGAGTAGAGAAAATCGGCGGCGAAATCACGGTCGGAGACGGCGTCGAGGCTGTTCTGGGAAACCGCGCTGAAACCGAGCGCGCTGGCGAGCGCGGCGCGGTCCACTGGAAACGTGCTGCCGGCGAGCGCGCCCGAGCCGAGCGGCAGGGTGGCGGCCCGTTCGCGGGCCTGTGCCAGCCGCTGCCTATCCCGCGCCAGCGGCCAGAAGTGCCCGAGCGTCCAGTGACCCCAGCTGATGGGTTGTGCCGGCTGCAGGTGGGTGTAGCCCGGCATGGCCGTGTTTAGATCGCCACTTGCGCTGGCTATCAGGGCGCGTTGCAGCCCGGAGATGTGCTCGCTCAGGCAGTCGCAGGCGCGCATCACCCACAGGCGGAAATCGGTGGCGACCTGATCGTTGCGGCTGCGTCCGGTGTGCAGCTTGCCGCCCAGCGGGCCGACGATTTCCGTTAGGCGGCGCTCGACGGCGGTGTGGATGTCTTCGTCCAGTTCGTGGAAGTCGAACGCGCCCGCGTCGAACTCGGCGCGCACCTGCTCCAGCCCGGCCACGATGCTTTCCGCCTCGGCGCCCGTGAGTACCCCGGCCGCCTGCAGCCCACGCGCCCAGGCGATGCTAGCTGTGATGTCCTCGGCGTACAGGCGCTTATCAAAATTCAGGCTGGCGTTGAAGCGCTGCGCCAGCGCGTCGGTGTCTTTTTTGAATCGGCCACCCCACAATGACATGATGTCGCTCCCTCAGGTGCGGTAATCGGCGTTGATGCTCACGTACTCGTGCGTCAGGTCGCCGGTCCACACGGTGGTCTCCGCGTCCCCGCAGCCTAAGTCTAAATGCACGCTGAAATCGGAACCTGCGAAAATCTGCGCCGCGTCGCTTTCCTTGTAATCGCAGGGCGTGCCGCGCGCCACCAATTGTAAAGTCTCGTGATCGCTGGCGCCAATCCAGAGCGCCGCGCGCTGCAGGTCGAAGCGAACCCCGGCCCGCCCGGACGCCGCAATGATGCGGCCCCAGTTTGGGTCGCTGCCGGCGAAAGCAGTCTTGACCAGCGGCGAGGTCGCGATAGTGTTGGCCACCCGGTGCGCGTCGGCCTTTGTTCGTGCGCCACTTACGCGGATGCTGACGAACTTGGTCACCCCCTCGCCGTCCCGCACAACCAGATGCGCCAGCTCGGTTGCCAGATGAGTGAGCGCCGCCGCGAAGGCCTCCCGGGCTTCCCCGCGGGCGCAAGAGATTCCGGTGGCGCCGTTGGCCAACAACAGTACGGCGTCGCTAGTGCTGGTATCGCCGTCAATGGAAATGCAGTTGAAACTGTGGTTAACCGCGGGTATAAGCAACGCGCGCAGGGTTCTGGCCGGAATCAGCGCGTCGGTGGTCAGTATCGCGAGCATGGTAGCCATTTTCGGGTGAATCATGCCCGAGCCTTTGACGATAGCGCCGATCGTAACGCTGCCGGTGGGCAGCTGGATTTGGGCGGCCAGATGCTTCGGCCGCGTGTCAGTGGTCATGATGGCTCTTGCGGCTGCCATGCCCCCATCGGGATGCTGGTCTGCCGCCGCCGCGGTCAATCCGGCTCGGATTTTGTCCATCGGCAGTTGCACCCCGATGATGCCGGTCGAGAGTACCAGAACCTGCTCTATCCGGCAGCGCATAGCGGTGGCTGCCAGAGATTGCATGTGGCGCGCGTTTTGCAGACCGGTCGCGCCGGTGCACACGTTGGCGATGCCCGAGTTCGTAGCGATAGCGCGCATGCGGTCGCTGTTAGCGGCCAGCGTCTCCCGATTGAGGGTGACCGTAGCGCCCACCACCTGATTGCGGGTGAACATACCTGCGGCCGTGCAATCGCGCTCTGAATGCAGCAGCATCAGGTCGGCCCGGCCGGATTTTTTCAGTCCGCAGGTGGCAACCCCGGCGGAGAAGCCCGCCGGGCTGGTGACGCTTCCGCGCTCAATCAATTCCATGGCTCGCCCTCAGTCCCGCTTGAATTTGGTGTAATCCGGCGCGGCGAAGCGTTTCTTGCCGCCGTCGCTGTGCTCAATCATGGCTTTTACTTTCATCGGCAGGCCGAACAGGTTGATGAAACCGAGAGCGTCCTTCTGGTCGTACACGTCCTCCTGCCCGAAGGTAGCGAAATCCTCGCGGTAGAGGCTGTTGGCGCTGTGGCGACCGAGCACGCTGACACTGCCCTTGTGTAAGCGCAGGCGCACCCAACCGGTGAGCGGACGCTGCGTTTCGGTGATGAAGGCCTGCAGCGCTTCGCGCAGGTCGTGGTACCACTGGCCGAAATAAACCATCTCCGCGTATTTTAGCGCCACCTGTTCCTTGAAATGTGCGCTCTCACGGTCTAGGCAGAGCGATTCCAGTTCGCGATGGGCGGCGTAAAGGATTGTGCCGCCGGGCGTCTCGTAAACCCCGCGCGACTTCATGCCGACAAGACGGTTCTCGACCATGTCCACGCGGCCAACGCCGTGCTTGGCTCCCAGCGCGTTGAGCGCTTCGATGAGGGCGGCCGGCGTGAGAAGCTCGCCGTTCACCGCCACCGGCGCTCCGGCTTCGAACGCTATCTCGACTTGTTCGGGCTGGTCGGGCGCTTGTTCCGGTGCGACCGTCCATTGGTACATATCTTCTTGCGGCGCATTGGCCGGATTCTCGAGCGGGCCACCCTCATGCGAAAGATGCCATAGATTGCGGTCGCGGCTGTAGATTTGTTTCTCGGTGGCCTCCACGGGCACGTTGTGGGCGCGCGCGTAATCCAGCGCGTCCTCGCGCGAGCGGATGTCCCATTCGCGCCAGGGGGAAATCACCTGCAGGGTGGGGTTGAGCGCCTTAAAAGTCAGCTCAAAACGCACCTGATCATTTCCTTTTCCAGTCGCGCCGTGAGCCACAGCGTCCGCGCCCTCGTCCTCGGCAATCTGCACCTGCCATTTGGCAATCAGCGGCCGCGCCACCGAAGTGCCCAGCAGATACTGGCGCTCATAAATCGCGCCGGACTGCAGCATGGGGAATAGGAAATCGCGCGCGAATTCCTCGCGCAGGTCCTTGATGATGCACTTGCTCGCGCCGCTGACAACGGCCTTCTCAGGCAGGCCGGAGAGCTCCTCGCCCTGACCGATATCGGCGCAAAAACAGATGACCTCGCAGCCGTAGTTTTCCCGCAGCCATGGCACGATGACGGAGGTATCTAGTCCGCCCGAATAGGCAAGCACAACCTTTTTGACATCTGTTGACGACATGAGAGCCACTCTCCTTAGTGCGTTTCTTGGCCGCAGACCGCTAGCCGCCGGCAGCCGGCTTCTGAATCAGATGGGGCAGCTCGTCGAGTCGCAGCTCAACCGCCACCTCGTCACAATTGTCCTTCACGGGGCATTGATCGCAATCGCGCCAGATTTTCTCCGGAAAGCGGTCGCGGTCGCTGGGAGAAAAGCCGGCGCGCCTAAAAAACGGTTCGGCGCGCGTGAGCGCGAAAAGAATGGGCGTGCCCCTGCGCTGTGTCTTGGCGATGAGCGCCTGCAGCAAAGCCGCGCCCCAGCCCTGACCTTTAATGTGATCGGCCACTACCAGCGAGCGCACTTCGGCGAGCTCCGGGGTGTAATCGAGCAGCGAGGTGCAGGCCACGATTTGGCCGCCATCGCTACCCACTATCCATTCGGCGAGCGTGGCGCGAATCTGTGGCTCGCTGCGCGGCAGCATATCGCCGCGCGCCGCGTGCTCGGCCACCAGCTTGAAGATGCCGGTGATGTCGGCTGGTCGCGCCGGGCGAATGTTCATCTGTGCTCGGAGCCGTCCGGACTGAGGGCGGGGAGACAATCCGCGATTATCTCTATGGCCGCATCGACCTGTTCCATGCTGATAACAAGCGGCGGGCACAGGCGCAGCACGTTTTCTCCGGCGCTGATTAGCAGCAGCCCGCGGTCGGCCGCGGCCTCGATGAGCGGCCTGACCGGTTGCGAGAATTCCGCGCCGACCAGCAGCCCGGCGCCGCGCACGGCCAGCAGCTTCTCCGGCTGAAGCGCCTGCAATCGTTCGCACAGATGCTTTCCGGTGGCGCGCACCGAATCCATAAACTCGGGTCGCGCCACGCGGTCGAAGACCACCTGCGCCGCGCGGCATGCCAGTGGCCCGGCGGCGAAAGTGCTGCCGTGATCGCCCGGTTCCATCACCTGCGCGACCGCTTCGGTCACGAGCGTCGCGCCGATGGGCAACCCGCCCGCAAGCGGTTTCGCCAGAGTCATCATGTCCGGGGTGACGCCGGCCGCCTGATGCGCCCACAGCCGGCCGCAGCGTCCCAGGCCGCACTGAACTTCATCGAAAATCAAAAGCGCCTGCTGCTCGTCACATAATTCGCGCAGCCCTTGCAGAAATTCTACCGCAGCCGGATGCACGCCGCCTTCTCCCTGCACTGGTTCGACAATCACGGCGCACGTGTTGCCGTTGATGGCCGCTTCTGCCGCGGAAAGATCGTTGAACGGGGCGAAGGTCACCCCGGGCAACAACGGTTCGAACGGGTCGCGATACTGCGCCCGCGCTGTGGCCGCCAGCGCCCCGGCGGTTCGTCCGTGGAAACCGCCCTCGAAGGCGACGATGCCGGTTTTCTCGCCGGTATCATTTAGAAAACGTGCCCATTTGCGCGCGAATTTCAGCGCGGCCTCGTTCGCCTCCGAGCCAGAATTGCTGAAGAAGACGCGCTCGGCGAAGGAATGTTCCACTAGCCGCCGCGCCAGATGCACGTGCGCCGCAGTGTGATAGAGGTTGCTGACATGCGCTAGCTTACCGGCCTGCTGGCTGACGGCTGCCGCCCATTCGGGGTCGCTGTGGCCCAGCGCAGTGACCGCGATTCCGGCGGTGAAATCAAGGTAACGCTTTCCGCCCGCATCGAACAGGTATGCGCCCACGCCCCGGGTGAAAACGCGCGGCGGGCGCGAATATGTGGGTACGATGAATCTGGCCTCGGCGGCGATGACGGCCTCCGCGTCGATGGTAGTCTCGCGCGCCGGTGCGCGCGCGCCGTCCGCCGCGATGGTGGTACCCGCGCCAGAGTGCAGACCGGGGAGGTCAACGATGCGTGCCTGCGCCACCCCGTTCTCAATCGCGCTTACGGCGGCGCGTACTTTGGTAACCATGCCGGCCTGCACGACGCCGCTCTCAATCAGCGCGAGCGCTTCGGTCTCCGTCAGTCGCGGCAGCGGCGCGCCATTCTGCAGCACCCCGGGCACATCCGAAAGGAATAGCAGCTGCTCGGCCGGCAGTGCTGCTGCCAGCGCGCCGGCGGCTTCGTCCGCGTTCACGTTGTAACGCTGGCCGTCCCTTCCCAGCGAGATGGGAGCGATCACTAGGGTCACTCCCGCGCGCTGCAGTTCGTGTACTACCAGCGCGCGCACCTCGACAATCTCGCCCACGTAGCCGAGCTCCGCGGATGGATGTACTTTGCGGCGACAGCGAAGCAGGCCGCGGTCCACTCCGCTCAGGCCGAGCGCGTCCACTCCGGCGGCCAGCAAGGCGGCGACAATGCGCTTGTTGATTTGTCCGCACAGCACCATCTCCGCCACGGCGAGTGACTCTGCATCGGTGACGCGCAGCCCCTCGACGTGGGCGGGCTCAATCCCGAGCTGCTGCTGCAGCGCGGCAATTGCGCGGCCTCCGCCGTGCACGATGGCCAGCGGCGTCTTTTCGGCCGCCAGCGCGCCGGCAAGCTCGCTCAGGAACCCCGCGTCTTCGAGCTGATTCCCGCCGATTTTCAGCAGTTTCACGGCAGCGCTCCTGTCATTGCAGACCGGTTATTTCTCTCCAGCCGAAAAGCACGTTCATGTTCTGCACCGCCTGTCCGGCGGCGCCTTTCACCAAGTTGTCGAGCGCGGAGGTGATGATGAGCGTATCGCCCGCGAAGGTCAGCCCAAACACGCATCGATTGCTGTGCAAGACGTGGGCCAGCGTGGCGTGCTGGCCGGGTGGCAGCACGCAGACGAAGGGCTCGTCCGCGTAGGCCTGTTCGCAGCGTTCACGCAGGGCGGAATGGTCGGCGGCGGCCAGCAGCGGCAGGTAAATGGTGGAGAGGATGCCGCGCGGAACTGGCAGCAGGTGCGGCGAGAGAATCAATTCTGGCGGGCTGTCGGTCAGGCGCGCCAGCGCCTGCTCCATTTCCGGAAGGTGGCGGTGAACTCGGCCGATTTTGTAGGGCGAGAAGTTGTCGGCCACCTCGACGAAATGCAGGTGCTGCCGCGCCGCGCGTCCGGCCCCTGATACGCCCGATTTTGCGTCTACGATGAGCGGGCGCTCGCTGTCTATCGCCCCGGCGGGCAGCAGCGGCCAGAGCGGCAGCAGCACGCTGGTGGGGTAGCAGCCCGGGTTCGCCACCAGTCGCGCGCCCGTGAGTTCGGCGCGGGCGGTCTCGGTTAGGCCGTAGACGGCCTCGCTGAGCAGCTCCGGGGCGGGGTGCTCCGAGCCGTACCAATTTCCGTATTGCGCCGCATCGCGCAGGCGGAAATCGGCGCTCAGGTCAATCACGCGCGCACCGGCTTGCAGCGCCGCGACCGCAGTGGGCGCAGCGGCGGAGTGCGGCAGGCAGAGGAACACAAGCTCGACCGCATCCAGCGCGGCCTTGGCGGCGGGCTGCAAGCTGATTTGCGGCGCACCCGCGATGACCGTGCTGAGCGGTTCTCCGGCGTGCGCCTCGGAAGTGGCAAAGGTTATTTCCACCCGCGGATGGCGCGTCAGGATATTGGCCAGTTCGGCCCCGGTGTATCCAGTTGCTCCGAATATTCCGACTTTTTTCATGGCAGTGCTCCCATAACAAAAAGCCGCCAGACAAAGGTCTGGCGGCTTGTGCGCGTGCTGTGGCTGTTCGCGCTACTCAGGCAAGGTCATGCGCCAGACCCGGGGTCCGGTGGGAACGACGAGCGCGGCGACGACCGTGAGCAGCAATCATTGTCGCCTGCATTCTAGCAGGCTTCGGCGTTATGTCAATGGGTGGATTCTTTTGCGCCGCCGGAGATATAATGGCGTCAAGGCCCTCCAGTGAGCGCATTTTTTTCCCCGAACTTTCCCGGGCAGCCGCTGCAACTGCTGTCGGCGCAGCACCTGTGGCCGCTGGCAGCGCTGCTGTTTCTACTCGGCGTGACGTCGATGGTCTTTCGCGGGCAGCGCGCGCCCGCTGCGCGACGCCGGGTGCGTCTCGGCCTCGGCGTGGCCATGATAGCCATCGAGCTTTCGTGGCACGCGTGGGCGCTGCGCGTGGGCGTCTGGCACGTGAACTACGCGCTACCGCTGCACGTGTGCAGCCTGGCCGCGCTGCTCGCCATCGTGATGTTGCTTGCGCGCAGCCGCCCGCTTTTCGAGCTGCTTTATTTCTGGGCGTTCGCCGGCACCACGCAGGCGCTTCTCACGCCGGATTTGCGGGGCTTCAACTTCCCGCACTTTCATTACTTCTGGTATTTCAGCAGCCACGGCGCGGTGATTTTGGCGGTGGTTTGGATGCTACGCGTGGAGCGTTATCGGGTGAGCTGGCGCTCGTTCTGGCGCGCTGCGCTGATAACAAACCTGTACGCGGCGGCGGTGTACCCGCTCAATTTGCTCACCGGCGGCAACTACCTGCTGCTGATGCAAAAACCGGCCGTGCCCACCATCGCCGTCTGGCTGGGCGCGTGGCCTGGCTACATCCTCTGGCTGGAGCTGATTGGGCTTGCGCTGTTCGCGGCCTGTTATCTGCCGTTCGCTTTTGGTGACTGGCAGCGGCGGAATTGAGCGGGAAGGGCGCGGAGGTTTCCCTTCACGACGCGATGCACGCCCGACCCGTCTTTCGTTCTTGTTGCCGTAATGGTAATATTGCGGGCACTGGCTTTTCAGATTGGAGATAAGATGAACATACCTGTTGCGCTTGCACTTGTTTCACTGGTGTTTCTGGGTCTGGGAGCGTTTTTCAACAAAGTGGCTGCCTCTGACGGAATATATTTCCCCCCCTTCACGATGATTGTGAGTGTGGCTTACGTCGTCATGGCTGCGGTGGTTCACGTCACCCAGAAGCAGGCTTTTGCCCTCACTGCTCGCACGTTTTGGATTGGCATGCTGGTTGGGCTGTTTGGTTCAATCGGGTATGCCTGCATGTTCTATGCACTCCAAAAGGGCGGCGAGGGAAGCGTCGTTTTCCCTATTGTCGGGTTGGGAGTGCTAGTATCTGTCGCGCTTTCCGTTATTGTTTATCGTGAGCCGCTTACGGCAGCGCGAGTGCTCGGTTTTGGGTTGGCCGCAGGCTCCATTGTGCTTTTGTCACGTTGAACGAGCGCACTTTTTTCGTCGAAAACCCATAGCGGTTCGGTATAGGACTTGGGAGACAAACATGGCAACAGAAGACAATGAAGACCCCATCCTCGCGGCCCTGGATCAAGACGAACATGAAGACGCCGATTGGGAAGAGCCGGAGGAAAACCCCGATTCGGGCGACCATAAAGACGACGAGGACGCCCAGTTCCGCAGAGCCGTTGACGAAGGGTGATTAGCGCCAGATACTGACTGCCGGTGCGCGGGCGGCTCGCGCACCACGCAGGGAATAATTAGCGCAAATAATTCCAGTTGCAAGGAGGGCAATATGTCTAAAGCCTTATTGTTTGCAGGTCTCGCGGCTCTCGGAAATGCATTGTTTGTTTACGGCCAAAGAAGAAGTAGCATTGCCAACAATTCCTTCTCGTATTTGACAAGTGCCGTTTTCATTGCGGCGGCATTTTTTGCGTTGGCAGCCGTGGCCCTGCGAACACAACAGGAAATTAATCTAACTGGCAATGTTTTCATCACAATTGTCGGTGGTGTAGGTCTGTTCATCACGTTGATAGGATTTTATTTTCTTTATTCTAAATATGGCGCAGTCTATTATGGGATTTACGCCGTCCTTTCAATTATTACCACCACTATTGGCGTAGGAGTATTGATATTTCGAGAATCTTTCAATCAATATCAAATTGTAGCTTTGATACTGGCGATATTAGCTATTGTTATGTTTAGTGTCGGTGAGACATTGGCAAAAT
>Ga0187827_10005347_pt1 | contig 15243 bp, 14 predicted proteins | sample ETNtaG_39_FD_167969 | JGI IMG/M metagenome (GOLD analysis project Ga0187827, IMG submission 167969) | Marine microbial and viral communities from oxygen minimum zone, Eastern Pacific Ocean - ETNP2014_SV_150_PacBio MetaG (Illumina Assembly) | ecosystem: Environmental > Aquatic > Marine > Hypoxic...
CTGCCATCTTCTGTGGAAATAACAAGTGAAAAAGGGGCCTTGAGACTTAAGTAGACCAAAGGAGACCAAATAATACTTGTAATCTTATCGGTAAAACGTTGAAAACCAGCTATACCCAGAAACCTCAAAACGGTTTTAACACCAAGAAAAGAAAAGATTGCAGCAAGCACTATATTAGAACGGTCAAAATAAGCTAAATCATATTGTCTTATCCGAAACAGCTTCAAAACTAAGATGTACTGTATAATATCATTATAAATTTGTTTTAATTTGCAGCTATTAAACCTTAGAGAATAATATGGTAATATAGTAAACTTAACAAATGGTAGTTCTATAAAACTATATTTCATTATCCTTTTTATATTCAGTTCTTCCACTTCTGTCTTACATAAAAAAAGAACATTTAACGACAATTTCCTCCTGTTAAATTCTTCTATCATCTTATAAATAGCAGGCACACCATAAGGTTTCCATTCTGATCTCTCAAATGACCCTTTAAGGCCTGAAAAAAGTCTAGTAATAATAATAACCCTCATTTAAACACGTAACTTCAACTAATAAGTGCAACCATTGGTTTTATAAGATATATGATTAAATACTTCATCAGGAGTTAAAAAGTTTAATAACTTCCTGGGTCTATTATTGAGCATGTGCAGCACATGCTCAATCGAAATTTTACGCAGATCCATTTTCTTTGTAAAATATTGCCTCAAAAGTCCATTAGTATTTTCATTCAGCCCTCTTTCCCATGAATGGTACGGATGGGCAAAGTAAACGTCAACATTTAATCTTGAAGCTATTTCTTTATGACTAGCAAACTCTTTACCATTGTCCACTGTCATTGTTAAAAATCGTTCTTTGATTCCTTTAACCAGCTCTGAGATAGCTGTGTTAACAGCGTGAGACGTCTTTCTGTTTATCTTGCGTATTAGTGTATATTTTGATTTACGTTCAACCAGCGTTAATATTGCTCCTTTGTGATTGCGTCCTATTATAGTGTCTGCTTCCCAGTCACCAATACGTTCTCTGGCATCCACTATCTTTGGACGATTATCGATAGATACTCTCTCTGGTATCTGTCCTCGTCTCTCCGGGCTACCATAACGTTTCTTACGTTTCCTGTTGGAGCGTCGTAGATGTTTATACAACTTACCACCTTTACGCTTGTTCTCAAGAAGGAATTGGTATATTCGTTCATGGCTTATATAAATTTGTATTCGTCTTAACCATCCAGATATTTGCTCAGGACTCCATTTTTTCTTAATTCTTTCAATTATCAGCCTTATGATCTCACGTGTTAGCTTTATTGCTTTTTCTGCCGTATGCCGTCGATATGATGCTTTGTGGTGAGCTTATTTCGCTCGATATCCACGCATACCAGCATTACGCCTCAGTTCACGTGTAATAGTACTTGGATGACGATTGAGTCGATGCGCTATCTCTGCTTTTGAGAATCGCTCTTTACATAATACTGATATATGATATCTTTCTTCCTGGGTTAGTTGTGTATAGCTTCTCATGTGCTCCTCTCTTTCTCTTGACAAGTTTTTGAGGTCGCCATCTAACACAGCTAACCCTTCTTGTCAACTTGAGAGTTGCACTTATTACTTGAATTCAGGACATTTTATTATTAAAAAAAAATTCGTAATGCCTTGCTAAATTATATAATCTAAAAAAAGGGTGGGAATATTCTTTATGCATGCTAAATCATATACTGTGATCTTACAGTCCAGAAAATCTTCCACGAAATGGCTCTTCTTAATTGTCTTCCAAGCTTCCAAAACAAAACTACCTGAAATCCAGCTTCTTAAAGGTTGTGGACAGCCTAATTTACCTTCTTTCTCAACAACATTTTCAGGTAATTTATTCTTAAACGCAATGAGTGTTAAGTACTTTTTTGAGGATCGCACATTTTTCTATACCATAAATAGACATCCCTACATGTACCAACCTTAACATCCTGTTCTTTAAATAATTGCAAAAGCCTTTCATACATTTTTAATCTTTTATCTGTATTCAACCAAAAAAAACCCTGATGGAACAGAACAGATAAAACACCACCATACTGAATAAAACTTCTAATAAAGTTAACAAGTACTTTTTCTGCAATATCATCATCCAAGTAGAGGTATTTTCTATCTACAAGTGTTGTATCCATAACATTTAATGGAATAGCCAACACTTTAAATGGTCTTTCATTTATAGGATCATAGATATAGTGAGGGTAAGTAAAACCAGTACGATATCCCAGATCCTCTGCAAATAGAAGTGAATTGTCATAACAATATGAATACCCCTCAATCTGGGTAAATAGTTTATGAGTTTCGAAACGAAGAGTGTGCACTCTTTCTCCAGTTATATTTTTCACATTATAGTTGAAGTTTGCAGTATCCTCATCTAGTGATCCATCTAAAATACACTTGTCTGAAATATGATGTCCAACTTCAAAACCTATCTCATTGAAATATCTAACTAATGAATCAGCATATGACCTATATTTTCTTTCATACTCACTAAAAAAGAAATTAGTCGAGGCAACGTTTAATCTAAGTTCAATGTTTGCTAATTCCTTAAAAACATTTTTTTTCTTAAATATGTTTGTTGCGGTATTGAACAAGTTTGACATATTTTTTTCAATAATTCTTCGATTGCTCTTCAAATGCCTTACATACCTAACAAATGAATAGTCAATATGATCTATGTCATGAGAAAGTGCAACAAAACAACTTCTTTGGCCGGGTAACATTTTGTACTTTAGTTGAACACCCCATAAATCGCTTATATACTTTTCAAGTATTATTAAATACTCGTTAACAATAGGAACACGAATGATGTTTAGCTTGTTTTGTATAGTATATTTAAGTGGGATTCTTCCCTTAGAGTCTCTATCCTTAATAGTATATTCTTGCCAGCAAGCGAGAAAAAAGAACGAAGCTGCAAAAACATCAAAAGCCATGATATTTTTCTGTACTTGAGCAATACTTTTACTTCTTACAGGAAATAGGCATGGCATCTTATTGATATAAACAATATCCTTTTCATTATAAGATGCCGGATAAGAATAGTAGTTCACAGTGCTATTTTCCAACACAACATATAGGTTATTACTTGAAATGTCTTTATTAAGATATGAAGAATTCTCACTACAGTATATTATTTTTTTATTAATTAAACTATTAGCATTATATTTATCAGTGATTACAAATTTGTCACTATATGGAAAAAGTAGATTTCTCACAACATATTCTGCTTTGTTATAATATTCACCCTCTACATCTAATATAACTTCTATTTCCATAATATTAACCTTACGTTACTCTCAAGTAATATAGGCACATGTAATTAACTTACACAAATAGAATGTGCCACATGATAAACAGCGTTTTCCTGGATTGATTAGATATACTAAAACCGGTTTTGTTTTTGGTTTTCTCAAAAACTAAATCTTGGTTGCAGTTATACTCGCCTGCCCGCCGATCTGTTTGGGCGAGGGCAAAATAGTTTCGGGTTTTAACCGAAAACTATTTTGTAATGTGTATACATACGCGTAAACAGGTGTGGGTCTTTGCATCTTGAGTACGATGTGTTCTTTGATTTGTCGCTTATTTAATCCTACTGTTGGCACTAATATCCAGGCAACCAGGTTGCCTCATTTGAAGAAGCAACTAAATTACATCCTTACGTATTGCCAATATTAAAAGTCTACCGCAAAAATATTTGAAGGGCCATATTGCTGATATTCTTTCAAAGGCATGAATTACTTTCGTGATAAGTATATCGTGTTTTTCCAGTTTTGCTTCAGATATTTTTTCTACAGGAAAAAACACTGCCCCTTTACACTTAACAATTATAAACCCATTTTTTTTAAGTTCTCTGCGTATATCATAAATATTATTAAAATGTCCTTTAAATTTTTTTCTTATATTTGTTTTGTTTTTGTTTAAAAGACAATCAATCAAATTGGCATAAAAGTTGTGAAAATACCTAATAAACCCAAAAAGTGAAAACATGTTATATACCATTAAAATAAAAGTCGAATCTCTTTTACTGACCGAGCAAATACTTTCTAATGCAATTTTCCAATCCAGACAATGCTGCAACATCCTAGAATTTATTATTAAATCAAAGGTTTCAGTATTAAAGGGTAATTTTTCCGCTGTGGCACATACAGTTCGGCATTGTACACTATTTCCGACAGCATGTTTCTTAACTTCGCTAAGAAGATTCATTGATATATCTACTCCGTACAGTTTATTGGTTAAACCTTTGTATGTTGGTATTAACCTACCATTCCCAATTCCAATTTCGACTACATTTTCAAATATTTCTTCTTGATTACAGAGTTCATAAAATGCATCCTTTTCCAACTTATCTATACATCTCCCCTTTTTACTAATAAACTCATCAGAATATTTCGTATTTTCCCATTCCTCTTTCTTGTCCAAATAACGTTTATGATGTGGTACTTTTCGCGACATCTTATCAAGTAAACTCATTTCTATTAAAAAACATTTCGTGATGCCTAAGCAGATTATACAATCTAAAAAAAGGGCGATAAACACCCTTTGTAAATCTAATATCATCATCGATTTTCATGCCAACAAAATCCTCTAAAAAACGACTTCTCTTTATCTCGTTCCAAGCCTGTTGTCCGTAATTACCAAAAAACCAGTTTTTTCTTGGCTGTGGCCAACCCAGCTTGTCCTTCCTCCAAACAATATTATCAGGCAACTTGCCATTGAATGCAATGCGTGCTAAATACTTTGTCCAGCCTTTGCGAAGTTTATAATTTGAAGGAATAGAATTTAGAAAAGATATCAAACGATAATCCATAAATGGCTGTCTTGATTCTATGCTATTCGCCATGGAACAGAAGTCAACATTTCTTAAGTGTATTTTCAGATTAAAAGTTATGCTATTATGAAGCGCTTTATTAACCGATATCCCAATAAACCTGTCCTCAATTACGCGCTTTGCTCTATAGTCCTTATCAATCTTAATTTTAATCATATTCTCCACAATTGAACCTGGAGTTAAAGGGTTATCTATCCTAAAAATAGATCTAACCTTTTGTTTACGTGTTAGCGGAGAACAGAATATCGACGTAAGATAATCATTGCACATAAATGATTGTGTAGCAAAATAATTCCTCCAATACCTAGGATATCCAGCGGCAATCTCATCTGCGCCCTGACCGTCCAGATTCACCTTAATATTGTTTCTTCTACAGATTTCGAATGTATTCATTGCCGCAGCATATAAAAAGTCATAGCCGGTTTCGCAACACCACAATCCATAATCGTTTATTTGTTTTAATTGAGAATCATTCGGTTCATCCTTAAAGTTCTGAATATCTAAAGCATCCATCATAGAATCAATGTAGTATGATTCGTCACAATATCGATATTCTTTACGTTTATAAATATTTGATACAGTGGATAAGGTTTCAGAATTTCCCCCTTGTTCCTTTAGAACATGATATGCAAGAAATGTAATCGAAGAACTATCAAGACCTCCGGAGAGAGCACATGATACTTTAACATCGGCATAAAGCCTTATTCTTACAGAATCCTTTAATAAACTGTAATATTCCTCTGAATAATTTTTTAGTTTTCTCTCAGAAAATGAATTGTCATATTGGTGTTGCTCTAATTCCCAGTATTTATCAAACGCTAATTCCTTCGGACCATTTTTAGCCCTGTAAGTTGCACTATGGCCTGATGGAAAGCGTAAGACCTTATCAAAAAATGTTTCTGGGTGGGACTCGCTCTGTCCATCAAGAAGATAAGCATACATTTCCTGGAGATTTGGTTGCAAATCAGTTATCGGCATAATGCTCTTTATTTCAGAACAGACAATAAAGAATTCATCATGAAACATATAATATAAAGGTTTAACTCCAAATCTATCCCTTGATATCCAGAGTAACTTTTCTTTATTATCCCAAAGTGCAAAAGCCCACATACCATTGAATCTGCTTTGACATTCTCTGCCCCATTCCATATACGCCTTGAGAATAACTTCGGTATCTGAATAACTGAAAAAAGTATGACCAAGCTTCTTCAACGCCTCTCTAATCTCTTTGAAATTATAGATCTCACCGTTATATGTTATCCAGTATCTCCCTGTCTCATCACACATAGGTTGATGACCAGTGGCTGTGGTGTCTATTATGGATAACCTTCTATGTGCAAGCGCAACAGAAAAATGTTCAGAGGAATATTGATATTTAACTTTGGGAGCAAATCTTAAATTAGAGTCTATTACCTCCTTTGGCGTATCATCACCATAGAAAATCTTATAATTACTTGATTTATCATCAAAAAGTGCATATCCCTCATCGTCAGGGCCACGATGTCTGATCATCCTGGCCATCTCATCAAGCCTTGACAAATTATGTTTGTGATTCTTGAAGCTTACTACAACTATTATTCCACACATATATTTACAAAAATTGCTCGTCTCCTAACCTGATTAAGGAAGGGAGACAATTTTAAATTAACTTATTGGGATAATTAACATCCAGATTCATACAAGTAGACATATTACCGATATTACAAGTACTTCAACAAAGTCAATCATATCAAGAAACTCACAATGGGTATTTAGCTATAGTCCTCTATGTCTTAGCAGATAACTTTGTATAATACTTGCCATAATATATTTCAGAGGAGGGTCTTTTAAAATATAAAGAGCATAATTCTAAATACTCCTGAAAAGGCACCACGAAAAAAGTCTCTGCATACACTGGCTCTCTCGACCCAATATATCGGCAGTTTGCTGCATTTAGCCCCAGGATATAGTGAGCCCAATTTCGATTGCCGCTTACACTTTTATATATTTGCAAAAGATCTTTTTTCTTCTGCTCAAAACCGGTTATATCCACAACGACATTAGGGGGAACAGTCGTATAGATTTGATAGGCCCAGATTTCTATATCTTGCAACGGATGATTGGTTAATACATTTTGTAAGAGATGATTGACCCTTCGATGATCATCATGATCATCCAGGAGGAATGTCGTGAAAATAACACATGGCCTAACTTTATGAATCAGCTCACCGATTTGACGATTGGTGGTTTCGTTATTAACTTCAATCTTTCCATTGGCGTAACCTAAAAAATGAGGAGTTACCCCAAACTTATGACAAACGTCTTTGGTTTTTTGATAAATTAAATTCCTCTTATCCTGATCATTCGACCCATTCGTTACATACAGGACATGAACTTCAGCTCCGTGTCTAATCGCCTTTGTTAGCGTACCACCTGCACCAAGCACATCATCATCATAATGAGGAGCAATCACGAGAATGCGTTTGGCTTTGGGATATTCCATTTCAACAGGTTTAAGGTTCCTGGAAAACCTTTTGGTTTCTAAAACACTCGCACAAGCATTTAAATCCTTGAGATGAACCCAGTCTTTCAAAAGAAATTTATATTTACTGCGAGTAGGAATTTTTAACAGTTGACGATGAATCAATAATTTTAGCTTGTTATAAAAAAGGCTGCTCCTTCTTAGAAAAGTTTTCCTCTGCAATAAGCATAGCGATCAAAACTTTTTTAAATCGCCATAAGTAAAGGTAGCTCTTGCCCCTTCTATCCCAGATTCTGCAAACAAGACGAATTGGTCATAGTGCTTCTTATGGCTATCTAAATTATATTTTTGAAACAATGCTTCAAGACCGTCATTGATAAACTTTGTATGAATAGTTGCACCCCCTATTTTTATTGCAGTATCATTTGCAGCAGCGATCATTTCTTCCTCAATTGCTGGATATCCTGGATTATAGATAAGCTCACAAATATAAACACTGCCTGACACTTTTATTTGCAAAATGCCCACGCCAAGCAATTCGTGATCTCTAGTTCTCAAACCAAAAGCATGGTACGTCTCAGCAAATGGATGATTCAGATAGCGCCATCGCAGATACTCGCAGGTTTTGATAACACCAATATCAAAAGAATCAAAGTATTGTTGGCACACCTGGTCTACTTCTTCAGTATCGGCATTCGCTAGATTTAATGGAATCTCAACCAACAAACTAGGTTCCTTAAATGTTAAGAGCTTCTTTTTCATCCAACGCAGGTAGATTTCCGACAAGACTCCCAATCCAATCCCATTATAGCGCCGAAGATAAGGATATCTGGACAGCTTTTGCTTTATTAATTTCTTTTTAGAGATAATACCTGAATAGGTAATATCTGTCTTCGGAACCCCTAAGGCCCCAATGTACATCCATATTTTGTTATTGACCCGATTCGCCGTTAGTCCGAACATAACATTGTTGTCAGATTTATTCTTGAAATATTCGGAACTCGTTTTCATGAAGATGATTCCTTTGGTCCCACGACACTTCGGATGTACCACAAAATCGCCACTTTCTGCAGATATTTTTTCCTGATCATAAATGCGTAAGGGATGATATAAATAATAATGGAACGCCAAAATTTGATCTTTCTCTTCCAAAATATGACCAGCAATGCGAGATTCCCTATAAGGATTATCAAAAATCGACCAAAGCACGAGCTTCTTCCATGAATTGAAATCGAGATTTTGGTTCAATCCAGAAAGCCGTGTCAGGCGATAAGTTTCTTCGATATGTTCTTGTTGAAATGGGCTTAATTTCACTTAACTACTCACAACGGTGTCTTCGGTCCAACGTATAAACGTTGCTCCCCATGAATATCCCACACCAAAACCAACCAGCATAATATTCTGCTCTGACTTCAATCGCTCTGACTTCAAAGCATCTTTCAACGCAATCGGAATCGTGGAGGAAACGGTGTTGCCATAGTGCTTTAGTGCTACACAAAATTTTGAAGTTGGAATTTTCAGTTTCTGGCGCAAGTGCTCAACCATATACTGATTAGCTTGATGAAACACAAACAGGTCTACATCCTCAATAGGTTTATTCACTCGTTCCAGAAGCTCATTGACACACAAGGGAATTCGTTTTAGGGTAAAGGCAAAGATTTCGGAGCCTTTCATGTGAAGATGTGGATGTTCAGAATTCTCATGAAAGAGGCCATTGCGCAATCCTCCGGATTTGACAATCAAATGAGGAGAACCCTTCCCATCTGTTCCAAATACAAAAGGACCGATCCGTGATTGTCCTTCTGATCCCACTTCATCAACACTATGGATCAAGGTTGCAGCAGCGCCATCACCAAAGATTGTGCGAACACTTCGATCAGTGGGTTGAATATACTTACTATAGGTTTCCGCCGTTATCAGGAGAACTTTCCTTGATTGCCCCGTTTCAATCAAGCCTTTTGCCAAACTCAGTCCATAAATAAAACCAGAACAACCCATATTTATATCCAGAGCCCCTGCTGTCGTAGGCAGTTGCAGACGATCCTGTATCAAACAAGCTGTGGTCGGCAGAAAATAATCTGGGCTTTGGGTACAAAAAATCAGATAATCAATTTCATTCGCATAACAACCCTGACTGGCAAATAGCTTTTGAGCTGCAATCACTCCCAAATCGGAAGCACACTCATCATCTCCTGCAATATGACGCTCCATAATCCCATTTTTAGCTTCGATTTCTTCCATATTCCACTCGGGAAACTCTGCTGCCAACTGTACATTCGTCAGTACTTTTTCGGGAAGATGATATTCAATGGCCTTAATTGCCGCTTTCACAATTTTGCTTTCCTTCCAAGTAGTAGAAATGTCCTGAAATTCCATGAATACTACCATCATAAAACGAGGAGTGTTGAGTTTTCATTGTTTTAAAGCAAACACCACCTTTTCAGGCAACAATATATTCGTCTAATAAGGAAATCAAGTCGTCTACACTCTCACAAGACTCAAACTTTTCTACCTCAAGAGCCACTTCAAACTTATCCAACCCAGATAAGAGTTCTAAAACAGCCATTGAGTCCCATCCACATAGCTCGTCAAACCGTTCCTTTCCTCTTATAAAACCCTTTTTTGTTTCCAATATTCTTTCTACTATTTGATAAACATCTTCTTTCGTCATATTGCTCCTATAAACAGACGACCGTTCCCATTTATCTTAATATGTACTTCAAACCTTGGCTGTTACTATCATACCACAAATATTGGATTAAATACTATTTGTATCTCTTAAGTTTTTCTCTATTGCTATATGCCGATTTAAGCATAACAAAAGTCTTGTTTGCCTTATGCTTTATATCACTTAATGTTAAGCCTTTCAAAGTATCCATTTTGAAGTTTGATTTAAGCGCTCTCTTGATATTGTAAAAATCAGAGAACCTAGCACTTGCAATCTTATCAAATTCATTAAGTTTCTCTACTATTTCAGACTGTGATAGGTGCTCCAGGTAAAGAGGAATTGTATTGTAGTATGGATCGGAGGCATTTAAACCAATATCATTTGTGTAAGGTTTAAACCAATTAAAATCAGATGAAAGAAGCCCCCTTTCCATTGCTATATTATAAATTGCTGCATCCGGAAGGATTCTTACTGACTGCATTCCTGCTCGATAGATATACCGTGACATCCTCCTGATAACAGACAATGTCATCTCAACATCCTCTACCCTTTCATCGGGCAAACTGATCAAGCAAAAAACCCAAACCTTGATTCCCAGTTCATAAGCATCCTTACAAACTCTTCCAAACTTATCAATGTCGATACGTTTCTTAATAGCCTTAAGAACCCGCGGGGAACCTGACTCAAGCGCTATTTCAATACCCACCAACCCTGCCTTCTTCATCAGCTTTAAAAGTTCTATGTCGAGATCAACCCTGCTGTAACATGTCCATTTGATATTCAGTTTTCTTTTGATAATTTTTTCACATAACTCTCTCACATAACTTTTAACAATTGTCAATGATGAATCTATGAAGTTAACGTTCCTGATTCCTGTTGTTTCAATTTTTTCCTCAATCTCATCTAAAACATTATCTACGCTTCTAAACCTCACTTTCTCAGAAGTAAGGCTACAAAAAACACAATTGTTAGGACACCCACGTGAAGCCATTATCGTAAAAATTTCGTCATTCTTGTTTTTCTCCCCCGCTCTTCCCACTTTAGCAGAAGACTTGCCAGCGAGAAGGTATCTTTCTGGATCAGGCAGATGGTTTCTATCGAAACTGCGGAACATATCCAGATTACGCTCCAAAGGACGTTCAGGGTTATGTACAACCCTATCCTCCTCCTTAAATGAAATACCCTCTATATCATGCAAACTTTTGTTGTTGTATACAGAATCACAGATCTCCTTGAATGTTATCTCACCCTCACCTCTTACCACAATATCAACCTCTGGCAATTTTTTTAGTGTCTCATCTGCAAGAGAGGTAAAGTGCCGTCCTCCAACCACGATATGACTGTCAGGTATCTCTAGACGAATTTTTCTTATAAGGTCATAAGCATAAAAACGGTCTCGCGTATAAGACGTTATACCAATAATAGGCTTTTCATCTTCCTTAAACTTTGTAATAATTTCTTCAAAACCTGAACCATAATAAGAACAATCGACTATTTTAGCATCATATCCGTTATCCATTATGTAAAATTTGATATATTCTAAACTATAATGTGGGGATTTATATTTTCTCGTAGTCGGTGATACAAGATATATTTTATTCATGAGTTCTTCTCTTTATATTGGACCAATAACTATATAGACTTACACCAACTTGCTAATTATATTGCCATTCTATCGTTTTGCCTATGTAGATGTACGCTAATCACATTCTAGGCCTAAAATGAGCGAGCATTATTTGCAAGCTCATCGTCACTCCCGAAAATTATTTTAAGAAATAATACAAAACTTAAGATTAATTCCCCTCTCTCTCGTATTTTTAAGCTTCTTTTAGGATAATCCATTATTATCTTTGAATAGTTATGCATCTTATGAAAGAAGCCAGGCAGCATCTTCCACTATTATTGTTATCGTGTCTTGTGGATTTCCAACAAGTATATTGGACAGTGAATAAAATTGAGATAACCAATTCTTAAGCGTATTGGTACAACACAGATAATTACTATTTAACAGCCCAAATGTATAAATAACCTCCATGTTTTTTTAATATCTTTTGCTTTAAATTATCAGACATAAATTGCCCTATATTAAACCTGGTAGAAGGAAATCCATTTAGCTCACTATATCCTCCATATACCTGTTGTCTATATGAACTAAACTTATTGAACAGTATAGGAATATCAGATACCCTGTAATGTCGAGAAATTGGTGCCCCGGACCCGTCTCCATGAGGATCAGTGTGTTTTTCTACAACCTTCTGAATGGATCTATAAAGAAAATATTCACCTCGCAAGATGCCATATTTGAAAAACTTATTATAATAATACTTTAAGAAAGATTTATGATAAAGCATAACAAAAAGAGTACTCCCCTCCTTTAAAACCCTCCACGCTTCGTCTATACATTTTTGAGTATCTGGCGAATGATGCATAACACCCAGAGAAATAACATAATCAAAGGAATTGTCTTCAAAAGGTAATTCCTCAGCATTACCTAAATAAAACTTTGCATTATCATGATGACCAAATATTTCCATGCAATGCTTGTGATGAAAAGAGCTTAGATCAATCCCGGTATACTTTGCTTCCGCTTCAATAAATTCTCTGGCTAAAAAACCAACACCATGACCAATTTCAAGGACATTCTTATCTTTAAGTGATGAGTAATCTATTAAATTTGAAAGAAGCGACTTGTTTGGCTCCTGCAGAAACCATCCCGTCAAGCGCAATTTAGACACCGAATTTTCAATAATTTGTTCAGGATTCTTATTTTTGTCAATACCATAAGTCATTGGATTCTTTGTCCAGAAATCCTGTACTTCTTGGATATCATTCTGTTTTTTATCCATATACCCTCCTGGTAATGCGTTTCACAAATAATATATTACACATCAGACAACTGTAATTTCGTCAGATTTAAACTCTACTCTTGAGTTTTTCCATTTTTCAATATTTAGATTATTCCTTCGTTTTTCATGATCCATCACAAATTCTGAGCCTGACATATACTGTAAAAATGGGAATTTCTATCCCCATACATTTCAACAAAACTACCTTCCTCGACTATTCGCCCCTTCTTTAAAAGATAAATATAATCACAATCTTTAATAGTCGACAATCTGTGTGCAATTATAATAATTGTCCGTTGCCCCTTCATGGCATTAATGCTTTTTTGAATAAGCTTTTCTGATTCAGTATCCAATGAAGATGTTGCTTCGTCAAATATAATTATCTCCGGTTCTTTAAAAAGCTCTCTTGCTATGGCGAGCCTCTGGCATTGTCCACCGGACAACTTGATACCCTTCTCGCCTATAACAGTATCATATCCCTTTTTAGTCTCATTAATAAATCTGTCACAGTTTGCAAAAACAGCAGCATCTTTAATCCTTTTTATGCACGAGTCATCTTTGCTGTCACACTCCCAGAAAGAAATATTGTTTGCAATCGTATCATTAAATATAACAGGCTCCTGTGTAACATATCCAACAATCTTTCGCAGAGACGATAGGTTTAACTCTTTGTAGTCAATTCCATCGATAATAATTCTTCCTGACTGAGGGACCATTAAACCTGTAATGATATCAAAAAGTGTAGTTTTACCGGCACCTGATTCCCCAACAATACCAATAGTACGGTTTTTGGGGACTATTAAGTTTATATCAAAAAGGACCTGAATCGCATCATAGGCAAAATTGACGCCTCTTAAGCATATTTCTTTTTCAAAGTGATTCAGCCTGCAAGAATCCGAATCCTCCCTGTGAATATGAAGATCATTTGTCGCCTTCTTTACAATCTCAATACTACCAAAATGCATATTAAATTTCTGCCAAATAGCCTGAAGGCCAAAAACCCGAGTAAAAGTCCGATAGAAAAAAACCAACAAAATCATTAACTCGGCCAGTGGCTGCCTCAGATAACTTACGTGATAAAGAATAATGCCGGATAAACAAAGAATTGTTACGGGTTCAAGTATCGACATTGGTATTGATCGAAGGACAGTACTTCTAAATTTGTAATGGCGGTTTTCATTTATATTATTTTCAAGTGTTTTCACTAAATAAGTAAAACTGTCTGTTGCTTTCAAGTATTTAAAATTATATATTAGTTGTATAAGGAGAGACTGAATACGAGCATTAGTATCTGTTACAAGAACGGACATTCTTCTTATAATTCCTGTCAATTTTCGCAAGGCAATGAACATTGCCAGCGATACCCCAAGAGCCAAAAAGGTTATTTTCCAGTTGATAATAAAAGCCAATGAGACATAAACAATGATAAAAACGATGACAACTATTATGTTAATAAAAACTTGTAGTCCGCTGACGGCCCTGTCAATTTCAACAGTAACTATATTGTTTAAATACCCAATGTTTGTATTGGTATAATAAGAGTAATTCATGGCTGCATATTTCTTGCTGAATTCAATTCTTATATTTTTTACAAGATTAGTACAAATGTAAGAGGTCAGGCTAGTCTGACTAAAATAAAATATACCTTTTAAAAAAAACGCTGCAAAGAGAAGGGTGAGCAGAGAAAATAGTGACACACCAATTCCAACGGATTCCAAAAAACCATAAACGGTCCGGGTATAAGCGTTTATCGTTTCTGTCTTTGACTCAAAACTTAGGATAGGGAACAACATAGAAATACCCAAACCTTCACTTATCCCACCGAAAAAAATAATGATACAAAGAAAATATAACTTCTTGCCTGCATAACCGTGAAAAACCTTAAAATAATGTAATAAAGGACTTATGAAAGGAATTTGCATAAAAATTAACAGTTAAATGGAATGTAACGTTAAAGGACTTATGAAAGGAAGTTGCATAAAAATTAACAGTTAAATGGAATGTAACGTTGGTATCTTAGAATTAACTAATCCACATCGAATCTTTCTCGACTTGTATCGGTTGATTTGCCCTTGCATCACAATCAATAACTGACAATCTATTGTAACCAAGAAAAAGATTCTGGGACAACTGCATAATTGATTGATTATCATGCTCTCGATGAGAAGTTAGATCAAGTGCCTCTTTAAACCTCTGATAATCAACACTTTTGCCAACATGATATTCTCCTAATATACCACACATTATCTACTCACAAATCAAACTATCAACTTTAAAATATCATCAGGCTTCGATGCCGTCATTACATCTGGGATGCAATTACCATAACCCCAATCGGCATGTATATAATCTATACCAGCTCTTTTTGCAGCCTCCATGTCTACATCCATATCACCTATATATAAAGTCTCAGA
>Ga0187827_10005348_pt1 | contig 15241 bp, 9 predicted proteins | sample ETNtaG_39_FD_167969 | JGI IMG/M metagenome (GOLD analysis project Ga0187827, IMG submission 167969) | Marine microbial and viral communities from oxygen minimum zone, Eastern Pacific Ocean - ETNP2014_SV_150_PacBio MetaG (Illumina Assembly) | ecosystem: Environmental > Aquatic > Marine > Hypoxic...
ATTTTAACAATTGTTTAGGGTTAGTATGATTAAAAAAGCATGCATATATCAAATTTGTTCCTAATATCCCTATAGTTTCTTGTTGTAATTTTGAATCTGCATCATTTAATCTAACATGGATAATAACACTATTTGCTTCTTTCTTAGTATCTAACTGAAATCGAATACCCATCCAACCATGACCTTGTATCCTTTTATCATGATTAATGGTTGTCATAGTGTTTGCAAAAGCAAAAAATTTTTTATCTTCATGCCGGTTTCTATCTAATCTTTCTTCTAAAAGTTTGTATTCCTTGTAGATCATATTTTGTAGACGAGATTCGCATACATACCTTCCATCTTTTTCTTTACCATAGATAGCATCTGAAAAGTCTTTGTCATAAGCTGACATAGTCTTAGCAATAGTTCCAGAAGCAAACCCAACTCTAAAAAAGTGACGAACAACTTCTTGTCCTGCTCCAGTTTCAATAAAGGTTCCGTAAATTTCAGGATCTAGATTTATTTGTAGAGCTTTTTGATCGGCATATAAAACAATTGGTTTTGTCATATTCTTTATTTTTGAACAACCAGCGGCAAATTTATACAGATATATTTACTAAGGCAAAATTAATGTGTTAATTTTACAAGCTTTTTAATACAACTTAGCAATGAAAGTTACAATACTAGGAACAGGAACATCACAAGGGATACCAGTTATTGCATGCCATTGTAAAGTATGTAATTCAAATAATCCTAAGGATAAAAGGTTAAGAGTTTCTGTGCTTATTGAGATTGATGATCAGAAAATCATCATTGATACTGGCCCTGATTTTCGACAGCAAATGCTCAGAGAAAATGTGCAAGATGTTAATGCAATTCTATTTACCCACCAGCATAAAGACCATGTAGCAGGAATGGATGATATTAGAGCATTTAATCATAATTCTAAAAAGGATATGGATATATATTGTACAGCAGAAGTAGAGGAAGCTTTGATTCGAGAGTTTCCTTATGTTTTTTCATCTTATCGTTATCCTGGAGTCCCAGAAGTTAAGATTCATAACATAGTGAATAAACCCTTTGAGATAAATGGAGTAAAGATTACCCCAATAGAAGGGTTACATTACAAATTACCAGTTTTAGGATTTAGAATAAAAGACTTTGTGTATTTTACGGATGTAAACTTTATATCAAAGAAAGAAAAAGAGAAAATGAAAGGGGTTAAAGTAATTGTAATTGATGCACTTAGAAGAAAACCACATATTTCGCACTTTACCTTAGATCAAGCTGTTGAATTATTAGAAGAGCTAAAACCAAAAAAAGGATTCCTTACACATATTAGTCATTATATGGGAAGCCATGATGAAGTGAACAAAGAATTGCCAGATTTTATAAAATTGGCATATGATGGCCAACAAATTAAATTCTGAATACATAAGAAGAAAGATAAATTTATCTAAATAGAGAATTCACTTAATAAATATTGGTATAATTGCATTCAGATCATAAAATCACTAACTGATATGAAAAAAACTATTGTTTTAACGCTACTCTCTTTTTTAAATGTACAAATGTTTGCTTATGATAAACATAATGTTGGTGAGTATGAAGTGCGATATATTAAAGAACAATTGACTATTGATATTGCTTTGCAACAAACTTTAAGAAATCAAGATCCATGGCAGAATTTTTTAATTCAACATCCTCATTGGTTTGTTAATTTTAATGAGTATAATTTAAAACCTCATAGAGCTTATGGAGAACCTATTGAGCTTCTAATAGGAAATACTATAAAAGATAAAGCATTGCAATTTATTCAAGATGAGCTTTCATATTTTAATATCCCAATTTCTAATTTATATCTTTTAGATGTAAGAGAAAATGAAAAATATAAATATCTGGACTTTAAGCAAAAATATAATGGATTAGAAGTTCACGATAGCAGATTGTATTTTAAAACTACAAAAGATGATAAATTAGTTACTTTTGGCTTGGATGTTTTTTCAGATATCAATTTAAGTACTCTTCCAACTATTTCCGAAAGTAATGCAGTTAGTAGTGCAATTTCAGGAATTGCTAACTCAATCAATAAGGTAGAAGTAAAACAAGCACTTAAAATTCTTCCAATTCCTAAGAATAATAAATATAATTATCATCTCATTTATCAGGTGGAATTTGAAACAATAAATAATATTGGTCCAGCAAAATATCTTTGTTTTGTTGATGCAAATACTGGAGAGTTACTAATGCGTAAGAATACTATCTTATTTGAGACGCCGCCTCAAGCTAGTGTACATGTTGAATCGAATGTTTATGTAACACAGCCTTACAATCCAACAACAGTAGAGAATTTAGTAAATTTAAGAGTATTTGTTAATGGAACATCTTATTATACTGATCAAAATGGTAATTTAACTTTGTCAGCAAATATAGGAAGTAGTGTGTATTATGGTTTAGAAGGTTTATGGTCAAAAGTAGAAACGAGTGGTTCAACCCCGAGTATTAATACTACTTTAAGTGCAACAAACAATATTTCTTTTGATAATGATGCGACATCTCAAGAACGATCAGCATATTATCATGTAAATGTAGTGCACGATTATATGAAAACTATTTTTCCAACTTTTACAAGTCTAGATAATCCTATGACAACCAATGTAGATGAATCAGGATCTTGTAATGCTTTCTATAGTGGAGGAACTATTAACTTTTATGCAGAGGGGAACGATTGCCACTCAATGGCTAAAATAGGTGATGTAGTATATCATGAATACGGTCATGGGATCAATGATTACAGATATGGTAATAGCGGGATGTGGAATGGAGCATTAAATGAAGGATATGCTGATATATGGGGACTCTCAATCACACAAAATCCTATTCTTGGATTAGGCGTAAGTCTAACTGATCCAAATGATTATGTTAGAAGATACGATATCGACAGAAAGGTATACCCTCAAGATATCGTGGGGGAAGTACATGCAGACGGAGAGATTATAGCAGGTGCCTGGTGGGATACTTATTTAGGGTTTAATAATATGGATTCAATGATGAATTTATTTAAATATACATATGATGGAGCTCCTGATGGTCCAAGTGGTACGGAGGGGGCAATCTATACAGATGTTTTGTTAGAAGCCTTAATGGCAGATGATAATGATGGGAATATTTATAATGGAACACCAAATGATCAGATAATTGTAGATGCTTTTGCACTTCATGGTATAAGCTTGTTATCTAATGCAAATATCATTCATTCTCAAATTCTAAGCTCCTTTTCTAACCAAGATATTCAGATTGATGCAAGTATTTCTTTAACATATGCTTGGGCATTAAGCAGTGCTAAAGCATTCTATAAGTTAAATAATACAGCTACATGGAATTCAATACCATTAAATAATGTGGGCGGAACAAATTATCAAGGGGTAATACCTGCTCAACCTGCCGGAACTCTTATAGCTTATTATCTTTTGTTAGAGGATAGTTACGGTAAACAGTCGGGGATTACACCAATGGCTGCAAACCTTACTCAATACCCTAATATTCCTTATTTTATTTTGAATGGATTTGAATTTATGGGAATAGAAGATTTTGATAATAATCCTGGATTTTGGCAAACAGGTGACCCTAGTGACAATGCTACTACAGGCCAGTGGGAAATTGATGAGCCAACAGGTTCTTTCTCTGATCCAACTGATCCAAGTACTATAGTACAAACAGATGAAGATCATACCCCTGGTTCTGGTAATGATGAATGTGCTTTTACTGGAAATGCAGGATTACTGGATGGTATTGGAACGAATGATGTAGATGATGGACATACTACTCTTTTTTCTCCTTTTTATGATTTAACTTCTTATACTAACCCTATTTTTACCTATTACAGATGGTACACCAATAATCCACCTAGTGGTGCAAATCCAGGAGCAGATTGGTGGCAAGTGATGATAACAGATGATGGTGTCAATTGGCAATATGTTGAGAATAATATGACATCTGATAAAAGTTGGAGACGGTTTGCGTTTAGAGTGAATGACTATGTGAACTTGACTAACCAAGTAAGAGTAAAATTCATTGCTTCAGACAGTACCCATTTAGGACAATATTTGGATGGAGGTTCTCTTATTGAGGCAGCAGTAGATGATTTTTCTTTGTATGATGTAGTTTCCTCATCTTCATTAAATAATATGGTCTCCAAAAATACTATTAGAGCACTAATTAAGATTACAGATATATTAGGTAGGGAAGTAGATATAACAACAATCAAAACAGAAAGAACTTTGATCTATATTTATGATAATGGAACTGTAGAGAAGAAAGTTATTGGCTTTTAGGTAAATTTTATACCTCTAAGAACTTCCCCTTATTACAAATAGCCAGAGCTTTTCCCTTTAATTTTGCTCCTAAAAAAGGTGTGTTCTCTGATTTAGATTGTATATCCGTTCTTTGAAATTCCCATTCTAAATCTGGGTCAAATAGTGTAAGGTTGGCTACATCTCCTTCTTCTATTTTTAAACTTTCCAATTCCAATAATTGTCTTGGATTAATGGCTATTTTCTCTATAATTTCATCCAAACCTAAATACATACTTAGATGTTTTCCAATTAGCCCAAAAGCAGATTCAAGCCCTATAATGCCAAATGCTGCATTCTCAAATTCCGTTTTTTTACTTTCTTTATCTTCTGGGCTATGATCAGTGCAAATTGCATCAATTGTACCATCTTTCAGCCCTTTTATTAGGGCAGTGCAATCTTTTTTACTCCTAAGAGGAGGGAGTACTTTATACCTAGTATCAAAATGAGCAATATCGATATCAGTTAGTAATAAATTATGTAAAGCTACATCAGCAGAAATTTTATTACCTTCTTTTTTGGCTTCTCTTATTTTTCTTATGCTATTCTTTGTTGAAACATAAGAAAGATGCAGTTTGCTAGCTGTGTATTTACAAAGCGAGATATCTCTATCTACCATTAACTCTTCTGCAATAGAAGGGATTCCTTTTAGGCCTAATGCCGTACTAATTTCTCCTTCATGTATTTGTCCTTTATTAGCTATACTGGTATCGATTGCAAAACTCATTATTAATCCATCAAAATCTTTAGCATAAAGTAGAGCATGTTTCATTACCTCATTGTGCTGAAGAGCTTTTTTATCATCTGTAAAAGCAGCAGCTCCAGCATTTTTCATATCATACATTTCTACCATTTCTTTACCTTGCATATCTTTGGTAATACTACCAGCGGCATATACTTCTATAATATTGTTTTTCGCTTTATTAAGAATATATTCCACTTGTGCATGATTATCAGTTATTGGGTTGTTTTGAGGCATTAAAAGAACTCCTGTAAAACCACCTTTTGCAGCTGCTTTACATCCTGAATTAATATCTTCTTTGTATTCAAAACCAGGATCTCTAAAATTAGCATGTAGATCAAACCACCCCAGCGAAACATGCAAGTTTTTAGCAGAATAAACAGTATGTTTTGGAGTATTAATCTTAGTTGCAATTTTTGCAATTCTCCCATTAGTAATAAGAATATCTCTAATCTTATTATGGTGTTTCCCTTTAGGATCAATTACCTTTGCTTTTTGGATAAGTATATTCATGATTTTAAAAATTTTATAAGAAGAATTTCTATCAAAAGAAACAATAATGTTAACATAATACAATGTTTCCAATAACTTTTTCCAAAATTTATTTCTTGTACAATTTTCCTAACATCTTGTAGATTATTCTCATTAATATTAAAATTCTGTAGATTTCTTCTTTTAAGAATGTCTTTGATTTCACCAACTGTATAGGTTAAGGGGTCACTTTCCTGAATTGAATAATTAAATGAAATGATATCTATCGTTTCATCATCCGAAGTAAGAGAATAGTTTCCAGCATTTAGTAGTTCAGAAACAAATAATTGTTTTTTACCTCCAACAAATCGTTCAGAAGGGATAATGTCTAAATTTTCCGATTTTAAATGATAAATAGTTGTGGTGTTTCTTGATTTTGGAGTATTAAAAAAAGAATTGTCATCAATTGTATAATATAAGTTTTTTAATTTATAACTGATAAGACTAATATTATATAGAATCGGAACAAATAATGCATGCTTTTCAAAATTACTAGCTGAGCCTAATAAAGGAGAAGAAAATTGATAAATATCGCCAGAAAAATAGTTGTAATGCCTAATAAAATCATCTCCAAATTCAAGAGTAAGAATACTTTGCCTAAGGCTATTATTTTTATTTGAGAATCTATAATGGGAATATACTTTTGGTAAATTAATTTTGGTTTCTTCTTTTTCAAAGACCCCTTCAAAAACCTTATGCTTATAATTTATTGTATTAACATCTTGCCAATTAGTATCTATAGAAACATAAGTATCCATTTTTAATAAAGATGTTAGCTGGTAATAACTTTCAAAGTTAATATTGTCATTAGGAAAGATTATAAGACTGCCACCATCTTTTACAAAAGTTTCAATATTATGCATTAAACCAGAGGAGATCTCATTTAAGCTACTTAAAATAAGTAAGTTATTTTCCTTGATTTCTTCATAATTGATATTACTATAAGGTACTGATCTATAGTTTATCATTTCATCCTCTGAGAAAAGAGTTTGTAACGCCTTGTTAGGTTCATTATAAATATTTAGCACATCAATTTTGCTGAGAATTTCAAAGGAAAAGTAGAATTTATCGTCAAACGAAATAGGGTAATCTTGCAAAGAAATTATGCATTCTTTTAATCCCTTATGAGCAGGAGAAAAATTGAATACAATGGTTCCACTTTCTTGTGGTAAAATACTAAAGTTACTTATAGCTTTTTGCTTCTTATTCACATGTAAAAAAGCAGGAATATTCTCTAATTGACTATCTGATTTATTAATAACTCTAGCTGTAATTTCAATAGGTTTCCCTACTTGTATAATTGGGCTATTTGTCCAGCAACTATCAATATATAGATTGCTCTTAGAATTAGCGAAAAGCGGTAAGATGAAAATCTTAGCTGATGTGTCTGCAGATGTAATACCTTCCAATCCTAAGGTACTTTTTTGTAGGTCAGAGAAAACAAATAATTGCGCTTTTTGTTGATTCTTATTTAAACTTTGTTGTCTATTTAGCACCTCTGATATTGTTTTGTGTTTTGAAGAAATACTTACTTCTCCTATCATTTTAACAATTTCAGATTTTGAAAACGAATGAGAATGCTTGGCAGAAAAATCATTTGTTATTAAATAAAATTCTGTTTGTGAATCATATTGATTACTAATCTGTTCTGCTTTACTTTTTGCAATTTCAAAAAGCGAACCATCTTCAGAAACCGACTCCATGCTAAAAGAATTGTCAATATAAAAAAAAATACTTTTTACAAACTCTTTTTGTTGATTATTAGATGGGATATATGGTTTTGTAAAAGCTAAAACCAAGAAGGTAATAGCAAATATTCTGCTAAGTAAAATAAGCAGATTCTTTAAATGAGAGCGCGATCGTTTGGCTTGTTTTATTTCTTTTAAGAAACGAATACTACTAAAACGAATCGTTTTGTATTTTCTTAAATTAAAAAGATGAAGTATAATGGGTATTGCTATTGCAGAAAGTGCGTAAAGCAGTTGTGGGTTTTGATAATTCATCAAAGTGCAAAATTACACTTTTGAAATGAGTCAGACTCCATTTTCAAGAAATTAATCTTCCATCCACCATTTCTAGTTTTCGATTTGCCATATTTGCTAGCTCTTTGTTATGGGTTACTACAACTATAGTTTGTCCTTTTTCTTGATTGAGTTTTAGTAGTAAGTCGTGTAAATCGTTAGCATTTTTAGAATCTAAGTTTCCAGAGGGCTCATCAGCTAAAAGGATAGAAGGTGAATTGATAAGAGCACGAGCAACTGCCACTCTTTGTTGTTCGCCTCCTGAAAGTTCATTAGGTAAATGATTTAATCTGTTTTGCAATCCAAGATAAGTAAGAATCTCAGTTGCTTTTTTTTCTACTTCTTTTTTACTTTCTTTTGCGATAAAAGCAGGTAAACAAGCATTTTCTAAAGCAGTAAATTCAGCCAATAAATTATGAAATTGAAAAATAAAACCAATTTTTTTATTTCTAAAAATAGCTAATTGTTTCTCCGACAAAGATTGAGTGTTTTTATCATCAATTTCTATTATTCCACTTTCAGTTTTATCAAGTGTTCCCAAAACTTGAAGTAAAGTAGTTTTTCCACTTCCTGAAGCGCCAACAATACTTACAAACTCTCCTTTTTCAATTTGTAAATCAAGTCTTTTCAGTATTTCTATGTTTCCGTAAGAGAAATTTATTTTATCTACTTTTATCATTCTATAATAACTATTTTTTCCTGAAGTAAAGATAATCTAAATAATAAATAACTTTTAATGATAAACTATTTTGTTGAGCTAGATTAAATGATTCCTGTATATTATCAACCCAATGATTTATTAAAATATTATCTTGATTATCAATAGCATTTTTCCAAACTAGGCTCATTTGACTGCCTGGAGCAAACCACCAGTTAAAGGCTATATCAGATGTCCAAGTAGTATAATTTACATTATGCTCCCCAACATAATCACTTTCATTTAAATAGCCATCATTACCTAGTGCTTTAAATTCTAAATTTTTAACTTGATCCATATGATATCTTAGTTTAACAGAGATATCCATTTTATTATTTACAATATAATTTGCGCTTAACACATTAGTAATCATATTAGTATTTCTTTTAGCAAATATATAATCTACTTGTGAAGATTCTTTGAATAAATCTGCAGTATCATTTGTAACAAATCCAATGTCATTAAATTGATCTCTGATAGAAAGCACATAACGAAGTGATATTTTATCATTTATTCTATATCTTGGGGATATCCGCCACCTATAACCGTATCCTTTATATAAAGGAGCTGAATTAACTCCTCCTCCAATATCTATAGCAATCTTGTTTCTGTAATCTGTAGAGATCCATCCTCCACCATTTATTGACTTTGATCTTTTCAGTGGATGTATTAAATCTCCAGTTCTAGCTTCATAAAAATCATTTTCCTCATAAGGATTAAGATTAGTACGCATAGAGATAGTTGTATAATTTTTTAATGTTGCACGCGCTTCTAATTCGAACTCTAGATTTACAAATTTTTGATCTGTAAATAATGTTTGGTGATTTATAGAAGTACTTATATTTGCATTTATAAATCTTTTATTTTCGTTAAATTGCTGATAACTTAGAGATAGGCCATTTGTTATCTCATTATTTGAATACAAGAAACCTAAATCATTAGGATTGTATTTGTCATCTTCAATTACAGTATATAAATCAAATTGATAATTTCCATTAGTTTTCCCTACTGCCAACATACCAGCAAATCCTTGTGTTAAGTTGCTTCCTTCAAATTCCTGACTCATTTTTAGTTTTCCTACATACACCCTAGTATTATCTTTATTGTTGATTCTTGTAAAAACACCTGTTACATTAGCATCTTTCCCATTACCATTTTGAACCATATGCGTATTCATTAAGCTTACTGATGAGCTATTGCCAAATGCCTGATCAAATATCATTACATTATAATTAGTCAGGGGATCTTCATTTGTTTTATTAGTTACAGCATTAAGTACAGCAACTCCGAGTCCGTTTTTAGTTCTTCCAGTAACTTTTGAAGCATTTAATAAATCATCTTGCAGTCGTCTGCTATAAAACATGTCACCTCCTTTATTAAAAAGCTCAGTGCCTTCATTAAAAAATTGTCTTTTTTCTTCATACTTAACTTCAAAAGGAGAGAGATTTAATACCATTGCATCAGATGCGACTTGGCCAAAATCAGGAATAAGAGTCATATCAAGAGTAAAACTCTCATTAATACCATATTTTAGATCTATTCCATAATTGTAAGGAAAGGTAGTTTCTCCATCATAAATATCTGCATAAATGGATGCATAAGGCATAAAAGAGAGCCGTAAAGCTGAGTTAACATCTTCAATTCCATTAAGAAGTCCAGCTTGTAATGCAAAATTAGTGTACTCAACATCAAAAGGATTCCAACTGTAGTTTTCTCGATACCTTCTTATATTTCTAACCATATTTATTGCCCAAGGCTTATTATCATCTGGGAATCTTAATTGAGAAAATGGTATTGATAATTCAGCTACCCATCCATCATTATTAATGTTAACAGATGATTTCCATACTGCGTCCCAGTTGAGATCACTTCCAGTTGGCGAATATATTGCATCTTTTTGAACTCCTGCTGCTGATACCATAAAGTTGTATTCAATCTGACCATCATTAAAAGGATTAATATAAATACTAAATAAATCATAATTCTTTTCACTTTCATCTCTTTTAGATAACTCTCGTAAGATGCTGTCAGGTGCATTATCATGCATCATGACGCCAAAATATATATTCTTGCTATCATAACATATTTTAACTTCTGTTTTTTGATGTTGTCTTTCTGGAGTTCCGTTATTGGGTGATATTTGAGAAAAATTATTTGCAATATTTAGCCTAGTCCAAACCCTATCACTTAGATCTCCATCTATTTTAGGTGGTTTCTTTACTTTTTCTATGTTATATACTTTCTTAGCAGAAAATTGACCAAAAATAAGTAGAGGAAATAGCATAAAAAGAAGAAAAATATTTTTAATTCTCATCAGGTTTTAAATGTGGCGCAAAAATATATAATTTAATATCAATAGAAGTTTATAATTCAAATCAATACTATATTTTTGCCCAAAATCTTAAAGAATGAATCTACACGAATATCAAGGGAAAGAATTATTAAATAGTTTTGGAGTAAGCATCCAAAGAGGAATTGTTGCATCTACAGCTGAAAAAGCGGTTGTAGCAGCAGAGAAATTAACAACCGAAACCGGTACAAGTTGGTGGGTAATAAAAGCACAAGTACATGCAGGAGGAAGAGGGAAAGGAGGTGGAGTAAAATTAGCAAAATCTTTGGAAGAGGTAAATTCAATTTCTGATGATATTTTAGGAATGCATCTGATTACTCCTCAAACTTCTACTAAAGGAAAGTTTGTGAATCAAGTACTTATAGCTGAGGATGTTTATTATCCTGGAGAGAGTGAGACTTCTGAATTTTACATGTCTGTTTTATTAAACAGAGTAACAAGCAGAAATATGATTATGTACTCTACTGAAGGTGGTATGGATATTGAAGTTGTTGCAGAAGAGACTCCTCATTTAATTTTCAAAGAAGAGATTGATCCAAAGGTAGGAATTACCCCATCTCAATGCAAAAAAGTGGCTTATAACCTAGGGCTTAGCGGAAATTCTTTTAAGGATATGACAAGATTTGTTCAAGCGCTTTATACAGCTTACGACAAAACGGATTCTTCACTTTTTGAGATTAATCCAGTACTAAAAACTTCTGACAACAAAATTTTGGCAGTAGATGCTAAAGTAACTTTAGATAATAATGCGCTTTTTCGTCATCAAGATTATGCTAAGCTTAGAGATAAAAGAGAGGAAGATCCAACAGAAGTGGAAGCCGGTGAGTATGGGCTTAACTTTGTAAAGTTAGATGGAAATGTAGGATGTATGGTAAATGGAGCAGGACTAGCTATGGCTACTATGGATATTATTAAAATGGCGGGAGGTAATCCTGCAAATTTTTTAGATGTTGGCGGCACTGCTGATGCAGAAAGAGTAGAGAAAGCTTTCCGTATTATTTTAAAAGACCCTGAAGTAAAAGCAATACTTATAAATATTTTTGGAGGAATTGTTAGATGCGATAGAGTAGCACAAGGGATTGTAGATGCTTACAATAACATTGGTGAAATAAATGTTCCTTTAATTGTAAGATTACAAGGTACAAATGCAAAAGAAGCTAAAAAACTAATTGACGAAAGCGGATTAAAAGTAGAATCGGTAATTCTATTGCAAGAAGCTGCTGATAAGGTTACGAAGTTACTGCAGTAGATATTCCTGAACTATTACTCTCTATTAAATGAATAAATAGCTTCAGTTTCTTCAAACCAAAGTGTATCATTATATGTTTCTGTTTCAATAAAGCTAAATATATAAATTAAACTTGAATTAGTTAAAGTTGTAATTGTATGATGCTGACCGCCAATAATAAGATTATCACCTATCCTTTGCCAAAATGCAGTATCAGGTCCATGGATAATTATAGTTGAAGAAGTATAATTATTTATTAAAGTGCCATTATCTTTAACTTCCATATTCCAAGATGTTAATTCTAATAATGTATCTCCTGGTATACTTGTAATACTCTCACTATTTGTAGTTACTTTTCCATTAGGATAATCCGTGTAATAACCTTCAGAACCATTTGAAGTAACACTAACCCAATTCCAATTTCCAATTAAAGAGAATGAGGTATTATCATCTGTTTCTTCTTTCTTACAAGTTGTAAAAAGTAGTGGAAAGAAAAGTAATATAAGTAGTATCTTTTTCATAATTTTAAGTTTTAAGATTAATTTACGAACTGCTAAATATAAAAAAATAATTGACATAAACAATGATGGTTATACGTAGATGGTTATTAGAGTTTTATATTAAAAAATATAATTACGTACTTTTACATCAATTATGAAAAATAAGAAATTTATAAAAAAACCTGAGTATCCTGGTGGTGGTGAGGCACTTAAAAAGTTTGTAAAAGAAAATTTGCACTATCCGAAAGAAGCAGTTTTGCATAGGGTAGAGGGTAAGGTTTTTCTAAGATATGAAGTAAACGATAAGGGGAAGGTACATAGCATTAAGATTATATCTGGTATTGGTTATGGCTGTGATGAGGAAGCAATTCGTATTGTAAAACTATTAAAATACCCTGGCCAAATAAATAAAGGAGTCCGTATAAATACCAAATTCAAGATTTCTATACATTTTAATCTACCAAAATCCAAGCCCATCCAAATCAAGTATGTATACACAAAAAAATCTTGAATAAATAAGATTTGTTAAATTTTAAATACATTATCTTTTTTAAAACGCAAAACGATTGTAAATTTGCAAGAAATAATTTTATATAAATGAGATTACTAATTATACTTATCACCTTTTTACTTTCTACCAATTGCTTTGCACAAGATTCAAATCCTGAGATTCTACTGAAAGCTGGCAGATTCACTCCTAATAATAAGATTATTCTAGAGGATTTCTCTACCAATTCTCCAAATATTTTTGATGGGAAATACTATCGGTTTATGCAGTTTTCTGGTCTGCCAAGTACTAAGAAAAAAGAAGAAATTGAAAAAGTAGGAATTCATCTTCTAGAATACATACCTAACAATACTTTTATTGTTTCTCTATCAGAGAATATTACTAAAAAGAAATTAGAAGATTTTAATGTAATTGCACTTTTACCAATACAAGCAGAGCAGAAAATTCATCCCAAATTACAAAATGGTAATTGTCCTGATTGGGCTAAAGAAAAAAATAATGCTATAATAGAGGTTCTACTTTACAAAGATATAAAGCTTACTCTAGCTTTTGAGGCTTTAAAATCTAAAGATTATACCATCAAAGAAATTAATTCTTTTGCTCATTCTATTATTCTAAGTTTGCCTATTTCAAATATAGAAAAAATAGCAGAAAATCCTTTTGTACATTTTATTGCTCCTATTGATCCTCCCTCTTATCCTGAGAACAAAACCGGAAGAACCCTGCACAGATCAAATGTGATAAATGCCGAATATTCAAATGGAAGAAATTACAATGGAGAGGGTAATAACATCATGATGCAAGATGATGGAGAAATTGGTCCTCATATTGATTATCAAGGGAGACTTGATCAAAGTGCAGTGAGTAGTAATAACGGAGATCATGGAGATCATGTAGCAGGAACAATTATGGGAGCTGGAAATCTGGATCCTATAGGTAGAGGAATGGCTGATGGGGCTTTTTTATATGTATATTCATCTTCTAACAACAACTATAATAGTGTTCCTGGAATTTACCAAAATAATGATGTGATTATTACTTCAAAATCTTATTCAAATGGATGTAATGCGGGCTATACCTCTTTAGCTCGCGATTTAGATGAACAAATCAGATTATATCCATCTTTGATTCATGTTTTTTCAGCTGGTAATGACGGCACAAGTGATTGTGGTTATGGAGCTGGAAGTAATTGGGGAAATGTAACTGGTGGGCATAAACAAGCAAAAAACGTAATTGCTACTGCAAATCTAAATTCTTCAAGCGGATTAGCTAATTCATCTAGTAGAGGGCCTGCACATGATGGTAGAATAAAACCAGATATTGGTGCCAAAGGAACTTCTGTTTATTCACCAGTAGATGTCAATGATTATGCTACCAAAACAGGAACTTCCATGGCTTGCCCTGGGATTGCTGGAGTAATGGGTCAACTCTATCAAGCATATAAAGAATTACATTCAGGAGTGAATCCTCCATCAGGTTTAATGAAAGGAATCTTACTTAATTCTGCTGATGATTTAGGAAATTCAGGTCCAGATTTTAAATACGGTTGGGGAGAGGTAAATGCCTTGAGAGCTATAAAGATTCTAGAAAATCAAACCTATATTGAGGATAGTATTTCACACTTAGGTAATAATTCACATAACATAAGTATTCCATCTGGAACTCAGCAGTTTAGAGTTATGGTTTACTGGCATGATAAAGAAGCAAGTACAAGTGCAAGTATTGCGCTTATCAATAATTTAGATATCCTTCTAACTTCACCTAACGGAACTACCTATCAGCCATGGGTACTTGATCATACTCCTAATTCAACAAATCTAAATCAGCCAGCAATAAGAGGAGTAGATGATAGGAACAATATGGAACAAGTAACTATTGATAATCCTACTACAGGAAGCTATAATTTAACTGTTACAGGGACATCTGTCCCTTACGGACCACAAGAATATTTTTTGGTATATGAATTAATCTCAGAGGAGATTACCCTTACATACCCTAATGGTGGAGAAGGATTAGTTCCTGGAGAAAATGAAATGATTCGATGGGATGCTTTTGATAATTCAGGAACATTTACTTTAGAGTTTTCAATTAATAATGGTGTTAGTTGGACAACTATTTCTTCAAACGTAAACCAAAGTATTCGTTATTATAATTGGACTATTCCAATCGCTGCAGGAAGTACTGGAGACGCTCTTATTAGAGTTAGCAGAGGTTCTCAATTTGATATTTCTGATGCAAATTTTACCATAATTGATATCCCCCAAAATTTTATTGTAGATTGGACATGTCCTGATTCTATTTTCTTTTATTGGAATGCTGTTTCTGGTGCTAAC
>Ga0187827_10005350_pt1 | contig 15232 bp, 13 predicted proteins | sample ETNtaG_39_FD_167969 | JGI IMG/M metagenome (GOLD analysis project Ga0187827, IMG submission 167969) | Marine microbial and viral communities from oxygen minimum zone, Eastern Pacific Ocean - ETNP2014_SV_150_PacBio MetaG (Illumina Assembly) | ecosystem: Environmental > Aquatic > Marine > Hypoxic...
TGGCTTGGGCCGTTAAAGGATCTATCGGCCGCGCCTTTGCCGTTTAAAAGCGAAACGGTGACCATGTACATGGCCTGGCACGAACGTAGTAACAATGATCCCGCGCACAATTGGCTTAGACGCAGGATCGAAAAAATCGCTGACGACGTTTCCAAGAAACTGCGTCGCATTTTGTGACTACCCTAGATTTAACTAATTTTATCAAATGGCTTTTCCTGACTACTCGCTACGCCTCTTACTAACCAGGATTTCGATATCGAAATTGAGCGGTGTCCCGAGCGATCGTCCACTATTGGCTAGTAGCAGACTTATAGAACCATCAAGATTAATGTCCGCCTTCGAGTGCAAAACGGATATCCTTTAGCACCCATTTTGATTAATAGTGATTATATCATCCTCAATCGAAGGTTTTTGCACGCCATTCAAGTACGGATTTTTGGAAGCTTGGTCTTTGGGAAATTCGGTCGTACCAGGCCATTAGATTTGGAAAAGAGGTGAAGTCGTAATCACCGCTCATAAGCGTGGTTATCGTCGGCGACCATGAGATATCCGCCAAGGTATAGGTGTCACCAACCAGCCATTGATCTGCCGCCAAAATACCCTCCATTTCTGCGAATATGTTATCCATCAGATTTGTTGCAGTTTCGACGTCAGCGGTAGTAAAACTTTGCCCCGGAAGGTCATGCTTGCCATGGAACTCCAAGTAGGCAGGATCCTTTTGCAGCCGGCGATACAGCGCAACTTCCTTATCAGTCTTTTTCATCATAGCTGCGTTTCTTTTGTAGTACTGGATGGTTTTTATACCGGGCATATGGGCTTCGCCTGATATTTTAAGCCAGTTGTCTATTTCAGACTGTTTTTCGTCGGTGACCTGACGAAAGCTGGTATCCGGAAATGACTCGTCCAGGTAAGCCAGGATATCGTTCGATTCCGTAATCACTATGCCATCGTGCACGAGAGTGGGAACAACTCCTTTCGGATTAATACCGAAATATTCTTCGCTCACGTTTTCCCTTTTTGCCAGATAAACATGATGGCTTTCCCAGGACAGACTTTTTTCTTCCAAAAGAAGTCTCACCCGCGCCGAGCAGTTTGATATGTGGGCGTGATAAAGGTGTAAACCTTTAAAGTCTAATACTGCCAAATTTTGTGGTTCAACAAAAACCATCGACCCTACTCCTCCTGCCTAAGTGAAAGGGTTCGTCCTTGTAACCTAGCATCTCCTTATGGCAATGTTTAGGCAAGAAATAAAGCTGGGAAACTCACCACAATATCGGCAAAACACCGCGAGGAAAACTCAATGCCTAATGCCTATGAAGAACTTGATCAGGTCACGGCAAACTTTGTGCCGCTGTCACCCCTGAGCTTTATAGAACGCTCCGCCAAGGTTTATCCCAACCGGGTTGCCGTTATTCATGGCGAGCGGCGCTACACCTGGGCGGAGACCTATGCACGCTCCCGTCAACTGGCTGATGCCTTGGTCAAACGCGGCGTCGGCAGGGGTGATACGATCGCGATTATGGGTGCCAATACACCGGAAACCTACGAAGCTCATTTCGGCGTGCCGATGACCGGGGCCGTCCTCAACACACTTAATATCAGGCTTGATGCAGCAACCATTGCTTTTATTCTCGATCACGGTGAAGCGATGGCCTTCATCACCGACCGGGAATTCTCGCCCACCGTCAAAGCAGCCCTTGAACAATGTGATGTAGAACCTATCGTCATTGACATCGATGATGTGTTGGCCGAAGGCGGCGAACTCATCGGCGAAATGGATTATGAAGCCTTTATATCCGAAGGTGACCTTGATTACGACTGGCACTTGCCGGATGATGAGTGGCAGGCCATATCGCTTAATTACACATCCGGCACGACGGGTAATCCTAAGGGTGTTGTCTACCATCATCGCGGCGCCTATTTAAATGCGATTGGCAATGTGATGGCTTGGGATATGGATCAGCATCCCGTTTATCTATGGACACTACCGATGTTTCATTGCAATGGCTGGTGTTTCCCTTGGACCATTGCTGCCCACGCCGGGACAAATGTCTGCCTGCGCAATGTCAGCGCCAAAGGCATATTTGATGCCATCGCCGATCATAAAATAGATCACTTCTGTGGCGCGCCAATCGTGCTTGGTATGATCGTTAATGCCTCTAAAGAAGAACAAAAGCCATTTGACTACATCATTCATGTCATGACGGCTGGCGCACCACCGCCAGTCGCCATCCTGCAGTCAATGAGCGATGCTGGATTTGACGTAACCCACGCCTATGGGCTGACGGAAACCTACGGCCCGGCAACCGTTTGTGCCTGGCAAGATGAGTGGGGGAAATTGGCGGCCGCTGGCCAAGCGGCAATGAAATCCCGCCAGGGCGTTAACTATGTCGTACTTGATCAGCTCAATATTATTGACCCCGAAACCATGGAGCCGATGCCAGCCGATGGCGAAACCATGGGCGAAGTGATGTTTCGCGGCAACAACGTGATGAAGGGTTATCTCAAAAACCCGGACACCACTGAAAAGTCCTTGGCCGGCGGCTGGTTCCATTCCGGCGATCTTGGTGTCATGCATCCGGATGGCTATATCCAACTGAAAGACCGCTCTAAGGATATTATTATTTCCGGCGGCGAGAACATTTCCTCCATTGAAGTGGAAAATGCACTATTTCAACATCCCACCGTATTGCTGGCGGCTGTCGTTGCCAAAGAGGATGAAAAATGGGGCGAAACGCCCTGCGCTTTTATTGAACTAAAACCCGATGCCGGTGAGGTGACGGAAGAAGAAATCATTAATTTTGCCCGTGACAATTTGGCGCACTTTAAATGCCCGCGTCATGTTGTCTTCGGTGAACTGCCAAAAACCTCAACTGGTAAAATTCAAAAATTTGTCCTGAGGGAAAGAGCAAATGCCTAGGGCTGGGCGGGGAAATTAGCTGTGGGTGATCTCGATGTTTATGAGAAACAGAATTTCGGCAATTCAAGTGGAATTGGTACGAACCCTGCTATGCTGATCGTCGATTTTGTTAACGGCTTCGCCGATCCCGAACAATTCGGCGGCGGCAATATTCAAGCCGCCATCGATAAGACGGTTGATCTGCTGGCCTTCGCCCGCGCACAAAATATGCCCGTTGCTTCAACCCGGGTGGTCTATGCCGATGACGGCTCTGACCATGGGGTGTTTTGTCTTAAGGCACCAGGCCTGAAAGCGCTGACAGAAGACGCACCAGCGAGCCAAATTGTCGATGCTTTGGCGCCAATCGATGGTGAATATGTCGTCAGCAAAACTCAGCCAAGCGGATTTTTTGGCACTGATTTGGCTGACTGGTACCTGGGCCGAGGCGTCGATACGGTCCTGGTCACCGGCTGTACGACGTCCGGCTGTATTCGCGCCTCGGTCATCGATGCGATGAGCTATAATTTCAAGACCGTGGTGGTGACCGATTGCGTCGGTGACCGCGCCCTCGGCCCCCATGAAGCAAATTTATTTGATATGGGACAGAAATATGCCGACCTGATGACCGCCGACGAGGTCATGGCGGCGATAAATGGTTAATTTTTCTAAAGGTGCCTGTCACCTTTGAAAAAATTAATACTTTTTGAGCAACAACCCACGATCTTCAAGCCGATCATCAATACCCGCTGCCCGCAAGGCCGCCCAGAGCGTTGCTTGATTGCAGGTGATCACCGGCTTGCCAAGCTTGGTGTGCTCTCCATACGAAGTCTCAGGAGAGAACACATTCACCATTATTGAACGGCAGTCTCGGGAAATAGACCCGCTTTCATGATCTGGCCCGGCAGCGGTGCGTCAAAAAAGCCCTCCACCCAATTGGCAATGCCGATATAGGTGTCAATATCAATACCTGTTTCATAGCCCATATTACGCAGCATATAGGCCAAATCCTCGGTGGCGATATTACCGGTCGCATTGGGGGCAAACGTACACCCCCCCAAGCCGCCAACGGACGAATCCAAAAATAACGCCCCCTCACCCACCGCAATTGCCGCATTGGCAAAACCGGTGTTGCGAGTATTGTGAAGATGAAAACCGAGCCCAATATCCATGCCGACAGCGTCACGAACAAGTCCATAAATTTCCGTCACTTGGGTCGGGACACCGGCACCGATGGTATCTGCCATGCCAATTTCGACACAGCCGCCTCCGGTTAATTGTTTGGCGATACGGGCAACTTTAGCAGTTTCTACATTACCCTCAAATGGGCAGCCGAAAGCAGCGCCAATGGTAGCGGATAACTTCAATCCGGCCTGCACCACTTTATCAGCGATTTCAGAAAATTCAGCCAGTGTCTCAGCAATGCCGGTGGCCTGATTGCGCTGATTAAAGGTTTCACTGGCGACCACGACATAGCGCACTTCATCGACGCCCGCGTTAATGGCGCGCTCGGCACCTCTTGCGTTCAAAGCAAGTCCGGCAAAACTAACTCCATTAGGCCGTTTGATTTTGGCCATTACATCTTCCGCATCAGCCATTTGCGGCACTCGTTTCGGATTGACGAAGCTTACTGTTTCGATGCGCGGCACTCCGGTTGCCGATAAGCGGTCGATCAACTCGACACGTTCTGCGACACTCCAAATTCGCTCCTCACTTTGGAGGCCATCACGCGGACCAACTTCACATATCTCAACTTTAGATAATGCCATCTTTGGCAAGCTCCGCTAATTCATCCGCACTAATCCCGAGAACACCATTATAAACCTCCTCATTGTGGCTGCCAGGGGTGGGCGAGCCGAGCCAGCCGATGTCACCTTCAGTTTCGCTGAATATCGGCACGATACCCGGCACCGCGATCTCACCGAAGAAATCATCCTTCTCCCGGCGGATCATATTACGAGCCTTGAAATGGGGATCAGCCGCCACATCGGCGATGGTGTAGATCGGGCCGACAACGACACCGTTTTTATCCAAATGCTCGGTCAAATCCGCCGCCGTCATCGTCGCCGTCCATTCGCCGATCAGACCATCAAGTAAATCGGCATTGGCTCCGCGCGCTTTATGATCAACAAAGCGCGGGTCTTTGATCCATTCCGGTTTTTCCATCGCTTCACAAAGCCGCCTGAACATGGCATCTATATTGGCGGCAATGATGACGTATTTACCGTCACTGGTGGGAAACAGATTAGACGGCGAGACATTGGCGAGCCCGGTACCACTGGGCTCCCTGATCACGCCGAGCTTATCATATTCCGGCAGCGCACTTTCCATCATCGACAGGCAGGATTCGGCGATCGACGTATCAATCACCTGGCCCTTACCGCCACCCATTGCATCCCGCCAATAGAGCGCCATTAGAATACCTTGAGCGGCAAACATTCCTGTCAACGTATCGCCGAGCGACAGGCCAGTACGGGGCGGCGGCTGATTTGGGAAACCATTAATATAACGCATCCCACCAAGGGCTTCGCCAACACTGGCAAAACCTGGACGCTCCGCATAAGGTCCGGTTTGGCCATAACCCGAAATCCTCGAAATAATCAAACTGGGATTAATTTTATGCAGCTCGTCCGGACCGAGCCCCCATTTCTCGAGTGTGCCGGGTTTAAAATTCTCTGATAGAACATCTGCTTCGGTGACAAGTTTTTTGACCAAATCCTGACCCCGCTCATCACGCAGATTAGCGGTTATGGATTTTTTATTTCTCGCCAGTGTCGACCACCAAAGGCATTTGCCTTCCCAGCGGTGAGACCCCCATTCGCGCATCGGATCGCCCTTGCCCGGAGTTTCAACCTTGATCACCTCGGCGCCAAAATCCGCTAGTCGCGACGTCGTAAACGGACCTGCCAACAATTGCCCCATCTCAATCACCCGCACGCCAGCAAGGGGGCCATTGAGTTTGGGATCCCGTTCTTCTGTGGTAATGGTCATCAGAAATTCTCCAAAATTAAATTTTATCGTTCAGCAGGATGATGCCTAATTGGCTCAATTGGTAGCAATTATTTAACGTCAGAACTAGATTATTGTGTACAATTATTTAAATTTTTTAAATATATAATTTCAATTTTGTTATTTTTTGGCCACAAATAATAAATATTTTAAAAAATCAAGATTTATATTGTGTACAATTTAATTACAAATATGCTAAATCTAAAAACCTAATATGCTAAATCAGTCTTTGAATTTGAGGGCGACCTGTGTAATCTTTTTTAATGTACCTATTAGAAAATTGTATTGATCAATTGCGGTTACGTCACATTTATCGATAAAGTGTACCTATATAGCGCGATTGAGTAATAGAATTGTCAAAAATAAGAAAAGTTAGAAAACAACCAAACAAAATTTCAAGGAGGAATCACAAATGAACTTTATCAAAGTAGTAGCACTTGCCGGTATTGCTGTACTCGCAGCCGGTCCGATTGCCGCCCAGACGGTCGGTATCGGCACCACCAAAACCGGCGCCACCAGTCAAGTCACAGCAGCTATCGCCAGCGTTGCTTCAAAATTTGGTGGCATGCAAATGCGCCCGGCACCGATGGCCGGCACGCAAAAATATATTCCGGCAGTAAATAATGGCTCGCTTGAGTTCGGCGCTGCCAATATTATGCAGACGGCCTGGGCGGTAAAAGGTCAGGTCTTATCAAAAGGTCACCCAAATCCAAATATCAAAATCGTTTCTACACTGATGGTATTTCGCGTCGGCCCACTGGTCGGCAAAAAAACCAAGTTTCAAGCGGTCACTGATTTAAAAGGCGCGCGTACGCCTACCGGATTTAAAGCATCTCCATTGTTCAATGAATTAATTAATGCCTCCTTGGCAACCAAATCAATGACCGTTGCAGATACGAAATCTGTGCCGATTTCCGCTCTCGTGCCAAGCTGGAAAGCTTTGATGGCCGGCAAAATTGATTTTGCCATCGGCGCTTACGGCTCCGGCTTCATGAAACGGATTGCCCAAAAACTTGGCGGCATTCGTTTTATCTCGCTAGATAATTCAGCCGCCGTTCAGGCGCGGATCGGCAAGCTACTTCCGGGCGCCACGATTAGGACCGTTAAACCAAATCCAAAAATCCCGGGTGTCGAAGTACCAACAAATCTTTTCCACTTTGATTATATGCTGTTTGCCGGCAAACACGTCTCTAACGATGTTGTCTACCGGGTCACCAAAGCAATGTACGAAAATAAAAAAGCTTTGGTTGCTGCGACACCAATGTGGCGGAGCTTTTCACCAAAGAAAATGTCGAAAGACCAAGGACTCGCTTTTCATCCAGGTGCCGCCAAATTCTATAAGGAAAAAGGTACTTGGAATCGGTAGAAAATACTCCTACCGACTCTAGTAATGAAGCGCCTGCGCCACCGTCACCGGTAGCGCGGGCGTTAACACCTTGGCTCGGTATTGCGCTCGGTTTAATCGGCCTGCTTTGGGCCAGCGGTATCGCCGTTGATCTCGGCATCGACATCATTGCCGAACAGGTAATGGTTGCCGTCCTCGGCATCTCCTTCGCCATCATTTTCCTTAATATTCCGGTCCATCCAAAACTTCAGGGGACTTTACCGTGGTATGATGCAGTCGCGGCTGTGCTCGGATTCGCGATTGGTGCCTATATGTTTTATCGCTACCCGGTTCTGCTCGAAAATATTGCTTATATGCCGGTCGAAGGTACGATTGTTGGGGTTATTCTAGTTTTTCTCACAGTCGAAGCATTACGACGTACAGCCGGTTGGGGACTTTTCGCGGTATTAATAAGTTTCTCTGTCTATGGATTTCTTGCCGACCTTGTTCCTGGCCGCTTGCAAGGACTGGCGATGAAACCCGGCACATTTTTTTCCTTTCTTGGCATTGATACAACTGGGATATTAGGTATCCCGCTGACCATTATTACAACTGTCGTGATTATTTTTATTTTTTTAGGCCAGGTCTTGCTGCGCTCAGGGGGCTCTAAATTTTTTACCGATATTGCGGCCGCCATTATGGGCCGCTCCCGGGGCGGCTCAGCTAAAATTGCCGTGGTCGCTTCTGGGCTGTTCGGTTCAATCTCAGGCAGTGCGGTTTCGAACGTTGCTTCAACCGGCGTCATCACCATACCACTCATGCGCCAAGGCGGATATTCGCGCCCGGTTGCCGGCGCCATTGAAGCAGTTGCCTCTACCGGCGGGCAGATCATGCCGCCGATCATGGGCGCTGCCGCGTTTTTAATGGCTGAGCTGCTGGAAATCAGATACCAGGAAGTCGTTATCGCCGCCATTCTGCCAGCGCTGCTTTATTACATCGCGGTCTTTTTGCAGGCCGATCTGGAAGCCGGAAAAACGGGTATAAAACCAGTACCAGAAGATCAAATTCCACCTTTCCTACAGGTCTTAAAACAAGGTTGGTATTTTATTGTTCCCTTTGCAGTTCTGATCTATGCCCTTTTCTTTTTGAATTCACCGCCGGAAACGGCTGCACTTTTTGGCGCCGGTTCAATTGTCGTTCTTGGTATGCTGTTTAAATACAAAGGCAAGAACCTTACGGTGCCAACCCTAATAATGTGTTTGCGCCGGACTGGCGAGATGTCGGTTGATATCCTGGTCATTGGCGCCACCGCCGGCATGATTATTGGCATTCTGGATGCTACCGGCCTTAGCTTTGGATTGACTTTTCTTTTAGTCCAAATCGGCGAAGGTAATCTCTTCCTGCTGCTGGGTCTCACCGCCATCATCTGCATCATTCTTGGCATGGGTATGCCGACAACGGCGATCTATTTCTTACTTGCAGTTCTCGCGACACCGCCATTGGTAAAACTTGGTGTTGAACCTCTAGCCGCTCATTTGTTTGTGCTTTATTTCGGTCTCATGTCGATGATTACGCCGCCCGTCGCGTTGGCGGCCTTTACCGCAGCTAAACTTGCCGAAACCGGTCCCATGGGTACAGCCGTCGCGGCCTGCCGTTTCGGCTGGCCGGCCTTTATTGTCCCATTTTTGTTCGTCGTCGCGCCTAATCTGATTATGATTGGCGAGCCGATCGATATTGTAATTGTTTTTGTGACCGCTATCGCCGGTATCTGGTTTGCCTCTGCCGGCATGACAGGTTTTTTCACGATGAAACTGTCGATGGTTCAACGGATTGCTTATATCGTCGGCGGCTTGGGATTGCTCCTGCCATCGCAGGCTTTCACCAACGCTTATCTGGTTGAGATTGCCGGCGGCGTAATATGCGGTGGAGTTTTCGCTCTGGAGCGTATGAACAAGCAGATATAGTTAATTTTCGACTGTCGCAAAATAGGCAAAAACCTCAGTAAGATCGCGGCAGACCGAGTACATGCTCGGCGATATAAGATAAAATGAGGTTGGTTGAGATCGGCGCAATCTGGTAGAGCCGGGTTTCACGGAATTTTCGCTCGACATCATACTCTTCAGCAAAACCGAACCCACCATGAGTCTGCAGACACATATCAGCCGCCTGCCACGACGCGTCAGCAGCTAGCATTTTCGCTATATTAGCCTCCGCCCCGCAGGGCTCGCCAGCATCAAATAGTGCAGCTGCTTTTTTAACCATCAGATCAGCTGCTTCCGAGGCAGCGTAGGCTTTAGCAATCGGGAATTGCACTCCCTGATTTTCAGCGATGGCGCGGCCAAAGACATTACGGTCCCGGGCATAGTTCGACGCCTTTTCAATAAACCAGCGCGCATCGCCAATACATTCAGAGGAAATCAATATGCGCTCAGCGTTCATGCCATCGAGAATATATTTAAAGCCCTTACCTTCCTGACCAATCAAAGAACTCGCTGGAATGTGGAGATCATCGAAGAAAACTTCCGTTGTCGCATGATTGATCATGGTTGGAATGGGCCGGATGGTTAGCCCGTTTCCCACCGCCTCGCGAATATCAATCAGAAAAACCGACATACCTTCGTGGCGTTTAGCGTTTTCTTGACGTGAGCTCGTCCTCGCCAATAGCAGCATTAAATCTGAATGCTCAACCCGTGAGGTCCAAACTTTCTGGCCATTGACGACATACTCATCACCATCTTTCGCCGCCGTCGTTTTAATTCGTGTTGCGTCTGTCCCACTTGTCGGCTCGGTCACGCCGAACGCCTGCAATCGCAATTCCCCGGAGGCAATCTTCGGCAGATATTCGCTTTTCTGTGCAACGCTGCCATGGCGTAAGACGGTTCCCATGGTGTACATCTGGGCGTGGCAAGCTGCTGCATTGCAGCCGCTTTTATGTATTTCCTCAAGAATTGCCGTTGCCGCCGAGAGACCAAGTCCACTGCCATCATATTCTTCAGGGATCAGGACGCCAAGAAATCCTCCCTCGGTCATGGTTTTTACAAACTCCGTGGGATAGGCTTTTTCAGCATCAAGTTGGCGCCAATATTCGCCGGGAAATTCTGCGCATAGAGCCTGCACAGATGAGCGAATATCTTCAAAATTTTCAGTCATATATTGGATTCCATATCACCAGAATTAGCTCCAATCTATACACTTACCGGCCTGGCGGCAAATCGAATAAAAGTCATTGAGTTAGACAATTTTTTTATAATACTGTGCACATATCGCCTTTTGGGAGATTTCAGGAGGGATATTAAATGAACCAATAGTTGAACTCACTAAACCACAAGAACCCTGGATTGGTTCACGCGGCCGTATTGGCATGGTTATCCCGTCGACCAACACCGGTGTTGAATATGATTGCCAACGCTTCATTCCCGAAGGCGTGACCTAGCATTTTTCCCGTTTTTGGATCAACCAACCGGAACCGACCAGCAACGACAGGTTTATGGATTTTATCGAAACCATCCGCCCAACCATCCCACTGGCCATGCGCGACATTCTTACCGCCGAAGTCGATTACATTATGATGGGTCTGTTAGCAGAAACTTTCTGGGGTGGTCTTGAAGGCAATGCTGAGTTCGTGGCGTATTTGCGCGAAGTCATGCGCCCGGATATGGGCCTCACCACAGGAGTCAATGCGGAGCAGGCGGCGCTGTCAAAATTCGAGGTTAAGAATATTTCGGTGGTGTCACCTTATCAACCGATCGATGACGAACAGGTTCTTCGGTTCTTTAAAGAAACCGGATTTAACGTAATTAGCAACATTGGCCTCAGATGTGATACCGCCACATCGATATCTCACACACCACAAAAAGATGTCATTCAATGCGTCCTCAATGATCTTGATGGCGATAATGTTGAGGCAACTGCAGAAGCCGTGTATACCAATCAACGTTACAACGATCTGGCATTCTTTCCGCGCCCTCGGCATCAAAGATAAATTTATCGGCAAAGGCTAGCTGTTTGAGAGATACTAAGCCCTGAGCTCAGGCCTGAAAAATTAAGGCAGAGGCCGGGTCGAGATAATATGTCCATACATGATGGATCGCGACCATTTTGGATCGCGCTGCTTTAGCGCCTCAATAATTCCCCGATGCTGCTCGTTGGAGCGTTGCTGATTGCTGCGCCCGCGCCAGGTGCGCTCTTTGAGCACAGCTAGTGGCATATCCACCAGCTGAGACAGCAACCGCTTCAAAAGATCGCTAGCTGTGGCATCGACAATAACGGTATGAAATTCACTATTCAGCCGGGTAAATTCAAACAAAGAGTCAGTATCCGCGGCGTCTCCCAACGCTTCCATCTCATCGGCAAGCTGTTCTAATTTCTCGATATCTTTATCTTCAATATACTGAGTCGCCAACTTGGCTCCATACCCTTCAAGGTACGCACGAAGTTCAAAAATCTCGTCGATATCCTTATCGCTATAGGATTTTACCCGCGCTCCCTGATTGCGCTGCATTTCGATGAGACCATCGGCTTTGAGGCGCAACAAAGCATCATGCACAGGGGTTCGACTGATCCCGATGATATCGGCCAAATCAGTTTCAGTCAGATGCATTCCTGGCGTATATTCTCCGCTGAGTATGGAATCTCTGATCGCTGTATAGGCGCGCTGTGCTGCTTTAGACATTGTCCCTTGCTTAATACTATGACCTAAACTCTGCTATCACACCGCAGCAACGGCAGAAACTCACCAAAGAGGTGAATTTGAATACAATATTAAGCAAATACACCTAAATTTGTACACAATATTCTGAAAATAAATATATTTGAGTTAAAAGATAGAGCCAATAAAATACTGTTACTATTGATATAATTTATAAAACTGTCTTTTTTTAGACTTTTAATCGTCTTCGGGAATAAATTTTTGTATACAATAATAAACGCAATAATAACCCGAGGGTAGATTCATTAGTAATGGCAAACAATAAACATGCGGTCTGATGAGGAAATACTCAACACCAACTTCCTCGAATCACGCATACAAGGCATTGCACCCACTGATAAGAAATACACAATATCCCATTCGACGCTCTACCCGGTAAACCAGTGGGTTTCTGAGTCCGTTGTTTTAATACTAACATATTGATTTTATTATTTTTTTTAACCTTGTTGGTAGGTGTTTCTCAAAAAACCCCTATAAATTTCTATACTTCTGATGTATCGGTTAAGTGCAGACATTCCGCTGAGAAAAAGGGGGGTAGGGTTAGTTTTCTTATTGTCTATTTCGCATACACACAGACAGATTTTAGAATAGTTTCACCTGATGAGTTAGGAGGGGGATACATCCATTGTGGGTTTTTAAGAGTAACAGTTTCACCAGTTCCACCACCCATTGGTTCTTTGTGCGAAGAAAAACTCAAAACCTTAATCCGAAATAATTTACAGTCACCTTGTTGATAAACTTTCCCAGACAAATATCCCTGTTCGGTTGGTTTCAAGAAATCACTCAAAGTCCACCAATAAACATACCCACCGTGTTTTCTGATTCTCTCAAAATCCACATAATGGGTATTTCCACTCACATTTTTAACCACCTTCTTCCACTCCGCAAAACTGGTGGATGAGAACATCACAGAGAATATGAGTGTGGATATGGTGAGTAGTTTTTTCATTCAATCAACACCCTTTGTATTTCTTACGAACACATTCACGGGCAAGTCGTTGAGCAGTTTCAATCTGGTTTGAGTTCATCCGTTTCGCAACGATGTCTCCGTTTTCAGATGCGTTCTTAATTTTCCCAGATGATGCGGCAATGTTGTACCACATATGAGCACGGATATAGTTTTGTAAAACACCTCGTCCATTGTCGTACATTGTACCCAGATTGTACTGGGCATAGGCATTCCCCTGTTCAGCACCAAGTCTGTACCACTTCAACGCAGTCTTATAGTCTTGTAGAACACCTTTTCCTTGGTCGTACACAAAACCCAGATTGTTCTGGGCACGGGCATCACCCTGTTTGACAGCAAGTCTGAACCACTTCAGGGCAGTCTTATCGTCCTGTGGAACACCTTGTCCTTCTGCGTACATCACACCCAAATTGGTCTGGGCACGGGCATTCCCCTGTTCGGCAGCAAGTCTGAACCATTTCACCGCAGTCTTATCGTCCTGGGTAACACCTCGTCCTTTGAAATACATAAAACCTAGACTGGACTGGGCATCGGCATCCCTCTGTTCGGCAGCAAGTCTGTACCACTTCACCGCAGTCTCATCGTTCTGTGGAACACCTTGTCCGTGTTCGTACATCCCACCCAGATTTTTCTGGGCATTTATTACATCTTCTTTGGAATAAAAGAGTGATAAAACACCTTTGTTTTCAGCAAGAGGTGTCCATTCACGCAGGGCAGTTGCGTAGTCTTTCTTGTTGTATGCGTCTAAACCCTTCTGAAAGTCAGCACTCCACCCCTCTGTTGAGGACAACAACAGGAGTGCAAAACCCATCAGAACTGGCAGCAGTCGTTTCATTCTGTGATTATAACAGAGAATTGGTGGGAGTGGGATAGTTGTGGAATTGAAGTTAGTTGGTGGGTCAAGTAATATATTAAAATCGTTTATTTTCAATTACTTATAAACTATACATTGGTTTCTGAGACCTACCGGAAGGGCCGGGTCTTGCTGGCTGGTGATTCCGCTCACGTCAACAACTTGCTTGGCGGTATGGGTATGAATGGCGGCCTTCATGATGGCGTCAATGCGGCAGAAAAATTCATTCAAATATTGAACCATGGTTCCAGTGAGGATTTGCTGAACCTCTACAACCGACAACGGCAGCTAATTGCAATTGAATACGTGCAGGCGCAAACGATCCACAACAAAAAAACATGGAAAAAAAAGACCCAGCCGTCAGGTAAAAGCATCTGGATGAAATCCGGGAAATCCAGGATAATCCGGAAAGATAACTTGAGCTCATGATGCAAGTTTCGATGATCAACTCGATCAACAAATCAAAGGCGATTATTTAAGCTGAAGCCTGATTAACTAAATCAGCTGCTTTTTCGGCGATCATAAGTACTGGCGCGTGGATATTGCCGCTGATCAGATCTGGCATAACCGAGGCATCAGCGACCCGCAACCTCTCGACACTCCGAACTTTTAGCTCGGCGTCAACCACCGAGCTTTCATCACTGCCCATGCGGCAGGTGCCACAAGGATGATGGACCGTCACACCGGTCGCCCGGATATGGGCGTCAATTTGATCATCTGTTTTCATATCTGCGCCGGGCAGAAATTCTTCGCCGCGATAGTCACCCAGCGCCGATTGTCCAGACAATTCACGGCACAGTTTAAAACCTTCACGCAACAGCCACCGGTCTTGTTCAGTCGCCAGAAAATTCTGTCTGAGGTGCATTAGTTTTTTCGGATCGGCTGAAACCAGCTTCAAACTGCCCCGGCTTTCGGGATGCAGCAACACAGCCCGGCAGCCAAAACCGTCGCGCCACACCGGCTTAATCCCCGAAAACCACGGATGGGCGTTGATCGGTGCACCATTAAACAAAAGTTGAATATCAGGCACATCGGATTCTGGGTCTATTTTGGTAAATCCGGTCAGCCCGCCAGGAAAGTCTACTGCACTGCCTTTGCCGAAGAAGTAAGTTGTCAGCATATTGATGGCGAGCCGGTCATAGCGCGCTTTAGCAACAAACGGTCCCGGCTGTTTACGATGATAAGCCACGCCAGCTGACATGTGATCCTGCAAATTTTGGCCTACTTCCGGTGCATCGGTAACGACATCCAGCCCATGCTTACGTAGTTGGTCCGCTGGCCCAATACCGGACAACATCAACAAATGCGGCGAATTGAGCGCGCCTGACGCGACAATGACTTCTTGCTCAGCCCTGATGCTTTGCAACTGACCATTTGGACCGGCCAGCTTAACTCCAATGGCACGATTGTTTTCGATCACCAATTTTGTCACAAACTGCTTGAGTTTGAGCGTTAAGTTCGGGCGCTTTAGGGCT
>Ga0187827_10005352_pt1 | contig 15231 bp, 10 predicted proteins | sample ETNtaG_39_FD_167969 | JGI IMG/M metagenome (GOLD analysis project Ga0187827, IMG submission 167969) | Marine microbial and viral communities from oxygen minimum zone, Eastern Pacific Ocean - ETNP2014_SV_150_PacBio MetaG (Illumina Assembly) | ecosystem: Environmental > Aquatic > Marine > Hypoxic...
AAATGGACATGTTACAGTAGGGTTGATCTTGACATAGAACTTTTAAAGTTGATGAAGAAGGCAGGGTTGGTGGGTATTGAAATAGCGCTTGAGTCAGGTTCCCCGCGGGTTCTTAAGTCTATTAAGAAACGTATCGATATTGATCAGTTTGGAAGAGTTTGTAAGAGTGCTTATGAACTGGGAATCATGGTTTGGGTTTTTACACTGATCAGTTTGCCTGATGAAAGGGTAGAGGATGTTGACATGACATTGTCTGTTATCAGGAGAATATCACGGTATATCTATCGAGCAGGAATGCAGTCAGTAAGAATTCTTCCGGATGCAGCAATTTATAATATAGCAATGGAAAGGGGGCTTCTTCCATCTGATTTTAATTGGTTTAAGCCTTACACAAATGAGGTCGGTATAAATGTTTCCAATCCATACTACAATACAATTCCTCTTTACCTTGAGCACCTATCACAGTCTGAAATAATTGAGAAACTTAATGAATTTGATAAGATTGTAAGTACTAGGTACTCTAATTTTCACAATATCAAGAGAGCGCTTAAAACAAACTTGAAAATGGATACTTTGAAAGGCTTAACATTAAATGATTTAAAGCGTAAGACAAACAAGACTTTTGTTATGCTTAAATCTGCGTATAGAAATAGAGGAAAATATAAGAATTACCAATAGTATTTAATTAAAATGTGTGGAATCATAGCTATTATAAATTTCAAGAATCACGAGCATAATCTTTCAAGGCTTGATGAGATGGCGAGGATGATAAAACATCGAGGTCCTGACGATGAGGGGTATGCACTTTTTGATGTTGAATCAAGTGATTACAGGATTTTCTATGGAGATGATACGCCAAAGGAGGTAATAGGCTCTAATTTAAAGTTTGCTCCAAAAAATAGGTGTCAATATCCTGGTGAAAGCTTTTCTGTTGGGCTTGTACATAGAAGATTGTCAATAATAGATTTATCTGCGTCAGGGCACCAACCTATGTGTGATGAGACAGGGAGGTTCTGGATAACATATAACGGTGAGATCTATAATTTTAAAGAGATTAGAGACGATTTGAAGGAAATTGGCTACTCTTTTTTCAGTACCACTGATACCGAAGTTGTTCTGAAGTCATATATGGCATGGGGTAATGAATGCCAGAATAGATTTAATGGTATGTGGGCATTAGCAATTTGGGATAGTCATGAGAAAAAGCTCTGGATATCAAAAGACAGATTTGGAGTTAAACCTTTGTATTATATGTTTCATGATGAATTTTTTATTGTCTGTTCTGAAATAAAGAGCATTATGCCGATAATTGATTTGCAACCAAATTTCCAGGAAATGTATGCTTATCTTCTTGATGGACAGAGCGAGGCCCACTCAGAAACGTTTTTTGATAAGGTCTTTCGCTTTCCATCAGGCCATAGTGCAACTTACAGGGCTAAAAATGGTCCAAAGGAATTAGCGTTTGATAAATACTGGAAATTAGAGAAACCCCAAAATGACAATTCATTTTCTGAGAGAAAGCTAATAAATTATTCAGAGGAGTATTACAGTTTATTAAAGGATGCTGTTAGAATAAGACTTTTTGCTGATGTTAAGGTCTCATGTGCTCTTTCCGGAGGTCTGGATAGTTCTTCTATTACATTTCTTGCAGATCAGATTATAAGAGAGAGTGGAAATAATACAGAGAGTTTAGTAACAGTTTCAAATGTTTATAAGAATAAAAAGTATAGTTATTGTGACGAATCAAGCTTTATTGATTCTATGCTAAATTTTTTAGATATCCAAGGCTTTAAAAGTGAGCCGGATGATACTCAATTGGGGCAAAAAAATGATTATGGATTGTGGTGTAATGAAAATTGCTATGACTTTCTGTCTGTCGCCGCAGCGAATACTTTCAAAATCTGTAAAAGAAATAATATTAAGGTGAATCTGGACGGTCAGGGAGCCGATGAGACTAACGCAGGATATCCCAGATATTGGAGGAATTTTTTTGCAATGCAATCATTTGATAAGGATTATCTGGTTTCTCTGTTTTTTGCTCCGGTAAACCTTAGACAGAAGATTAGATCAGTTTTTAGAATAGATAGTACATCCACACCAGGCTACATTTTAGAGAACAGATTTAAAATTAAAATTAATGATGAATCTAGAGCAAAACGCGTAATTAAGAATATGTATGTAGGTGTAACTGTTAATAAAGCACTTTATAATAGTATTACTTTTAACTTGAAAAATCTTTTAAGAAATATTGATTCTAATTCCATGGCTAATAGTATAGAATCAAGACAACCATTTATGGACTATCGTTTGATGACTTTTCTGAATTCGATTCCTTCAAATTATAAACTTCACAAAGGCTGGACAAAGTACTTGGCACGCATTGCTTTCAAGAATAAATTACCTGATAATGTTGTTTGGAGAAAAGATAAATTAGGCTGGCCGGAACCTTCAAGAAACTGGATTTCAGGTAGTTTTGGTTTGGAAGCTTGGAATGCAATCAAGAAGAGCCGTTTTTTGGAAGATTTTCTTGACTGCAAGATCTTAGATGATGACTTACCATCCATAAAGAATATCCCCCGCCCTTTTTTTAGATTATATAATTTAGCAAGACATTACGAGATATTTTTTAATAGACAGAACAAGTTTATCGGATGAAAGTAGTTACTGTTATCGGTGCGAGGCCTCAATTCATTAAAGCTGCCGTTGTAGCCCGGGCGATAGTTGCTCATAATAACTACACGAAGGGAGATTGTTCTGAAGTGATTGTGCACACAGGGCAGCATTTTAATTACAATATGTCTGAACTCTTCTTTAATGAACTAGGTTTGCTTGGTCCGGATTATCATCTTGGGGTTAAGTCTGAAAGTCATGGAGCAATGACTGGAAGGATGCTAGAAAAGATTGAAAAAGTTTTATTAATAGAAAGTCCAAATATTGTGATTGTTTATGGCGACACCAATTCAACCCTTGCCGGAGCAATGGCTGCGGTGAAACTGAATATTCCAGTGGCTCATGTTGAGTCTGGGCTTCGTTCTTTTAATATGAGAATGCCTGAAGAGATCAACAGAATTGTTACTGATAGGATTTCTCACTGGTTATTCTGTCCGACAGAAATGGCAGTTAAAAATCTGGAGTCTGAAGGATTGGTAGAACAATCAGTATCCAGTAATAACCCTATTGTTTTAAATGTTGGTGATGTTATGTATGATGCAGCACTATTTTACAGCAAGGTTGCAAGTCCATCTAAACCAGTAAAGCTATTGTTGGGAAAAATTGGTAAAGAATTTTATTTGTCAACAGTACATAGAGCTGAAAATACAGACAACATTGAGCATCTTTCTGATATTATGGATGCTTTAAATGATATATCCGAGTCTGTTCCGGTAGTTTTACCACTGCATCCAAGAACTAAAAAACTTTTGAAATTAAATAATATAAAAACTAATAATATCTACTTGTGTGATCCAGTTGGTTATTTTGATATGCTTTCAATGTTAAAAGAGTGCAAAGCAATATTTACTGACAGTGGCGGCTTACAAAAAGAGGCTTACTTTTTAAATAAAATGTGTATTACGTTAAGAAAAGAAACTGAATGGGTCGAATTGGTAGAGGGTGGATACAATATTTTGGCCGGTTCAACAAAAGAGGTAATATTGAAAGCGGAGGCTTCTCTGAATGGGTATACTAATGAATGGGATTTGTCTTTGTATGGCGATGGTAATGCAGGAGAAAAGATAGTTAATATACTCATGTCGTAAGTAATAATATTTGGTGTGAAACATGTGAATTATGTTTTTGTAACAAGAATGTTTTCCGGTTTGTTTGAGACTATAAAGGGGAAGGAATGGAACCCTTCGGGTATTCCTACCTTTATAAAGCTTGTTGAGAAGATAGCACTCAGTGAAATGGTGGTATGGTTTGTTATCTGCAGAACAAAGAAAGAGTCTTCCGTTATAGGAAATAAATTTCAAAGTATCGTGTTTAGAGAGAGAATAAAAATGTTTGTAATACCTTATAAACACGTTCTCAATTCAGGCAAGGTGAATGCTTTTTTTACAACATTATCAACTTTGTATTATATTGTTATAACCTTAAAAAGTCTTAATGGAAGACTCTTTTATTTTGACAGGTCCAATATTGTTATTGCAGCATTTATTAAGGCTATATCAAGTTCACCTGTAGTAATTAGACTATTGGGTCTTTATCCTGACCAAAAAGAATTATCAATAAAAATATTATCGAAGCTGACTAGCTTTCTAACGTTCATATCGTATAAAATAAAGTATGATATTTGTATCTGTACCCAAGACGGTAGCGGTGTAGAATATTACGTAGACAAACTTCTTAACAGGAAGACGAAGAAGGTGGTACTACTTAACGGCGTGGTAAAGAACGAAGGTGTCGGAGATGATGCGTGTAATGCAAGAATAGATGAAATGGTAAATTTCCTTTTTGTTGGAGCACTTACTCAGACAAAGGGAATACCAGAATTGATTAATGCTTTTGATCAGGTTAATAAAAAGTGCGGGAAGCCTTGGCGGTATCAACTAATGATAGTCGGAAAGGGAGCGCTTTATTCCAAAATAAGCAGCGAAATAAAAGGAAAAGGTCTTGATAATATTCAGTTGGTAGGAACTGCGAGTCTTGATGAAGTTAAAAGCTATTATGAAAGCACCGACGTTTATATATCTTTAAATAAGCTCGGAAGCCTTAGTAACACAGTACTTGAGGCAATGGCTGCCGGGAGGTGTATTATAGTTCTTGGCAAGGACGAAATAACACACACGGACGAAACTACCGAAAGATTGGTTCCTGAGGATGCTGCGATTAGGATAAATAGAAATAAAATAGTTAATGATTTAGCTGAAAATATCATTGATTTAATAGAAAATCCAGAGAAAATTGCTGTTTATTCTGAAAGGATGAGGGCGTTTGCTAAAGAATTTCTTTGGTCTTGGGATGGGAGAATAAATTACGAGATGGAATTGCTGGAAAGAGTTGCAAAAGGTAAGACGATTGAGATGTCTATGCTCCGGAATGTTCATAATGAACGAAAAGGTTTACTATAACAATATTAAATTTGCATTGGTTAAATTTTATAAGGAGCGGTTAGGGGCATAAGTGATGTCTGGTTCACACGCAAAGAAAGTTTTCTACGTTTCAGCCATCGGAAATGCAGTCTTGGTGTGAAAAAAGATATGAGAAGACAAATTGCAGAATTTTACAGTAGAGAGCTTATGGTCACAGATTTTTATGTGACTATTACTTGATAAAACAGATAGAAACATGCGCAGGATATAGTGAGATAATAGGAATACATGATTTTGAAGTGCCTGATAAACAGGTAAGAGAGTATCATATTTGTCATAATCCACCACGCTAGGACATGATGACAGAGGCGTTTTCAGATGACTTGTTTTCGTATGTAAACGCGTTAGATCATACTGCAGAGAGTGGAATCCTCTTAATCATTGAAGTTGGTCCAATTTTTTATTCTTAGATAAAGCCATTTTATGCTTTCTAAAACTATAACCTTGTTTTTTGCCAAACCTGTCGGACAGGGCAGGTTAATCCTTTAATATTCCTGAGTATTTCACTTGAATCCTTCACTCCTTGGCCACTGGAATCTGTTTAATTTCATCAAATCTTTTGGAGATGTACCTATAATGTTTACAACCATCTCAATATATTTTTTAATGTTACTTCTTATCTTTTGGAGTTACTGTGGATATGTTATATTGTTGTTTGCTTTTTCTGTTTTGGGCACAAAGAGAAAAAATGATGTAGCAGTTTGTGAAGAACTTTCTAAAGTTGCTGTCATAGTACCATGCTATAATGAAGAGGCTTATGTTGAACAGAAAATCGTCAACCTTAAAGGGTTGGAGTATGAGACAGAGAAACTTGAAGTATATTTTTTAGACGGCAAGTCTACGGATAATACATGTAAAGAGATAACAAGGTACATCTCAGACATGCCAAATTGGCATCTTATCGAAACAGGATGTAGAGGGAAGATAAACCAGATAAACAATGGGCTTTCAAAAATAAGCAATGATGTAAGTATTATCGTAAATACAGATATGGACGCAATATTGTCTCCTGATACGTTGATTAAATTCATTCATGAGTTTAACTCTGATAGCAGGGTCGCAGTGGTCGGTGCATTTATTATGCCTCAGGGAGCTATTCACATAGAAGAAAATTCCTGGGAGGACCAAAATTTGTTCAGATTGATCGAAAGTAACGTTTACACATCTTCTATTGTTGTTGCTCCATGCTATTCATATAGGGCATCTTTCATTGAAAGGTTCCCTGAGGATTGTATAGCTGATGATATCTATATAGCCTTTAAGGCAAATACTGAGGGGTATCTTACGAAATATATCGAATCTGCAAAGGGCAGCGAGATCAGAACACCCAAAACCTTTCAAGATTTTTTCAAACATAAATTCAGAAAGGGCAATGCCTACCTTGTCGAACTTTTCAGATATTTTTATCGCCTGCCTTATATGCCTGGATGGTGGAAGATGATATTTCTTACAAAATTATTGCAATTTGCAATTATACCATGGGTATTACCATATTTCATACTTTCAACTATTTCGTTGGCCTTAAGTGGATGGGGACTGTTTCAGGTAGCCTTGTTTGGTTTAATTTTTTTGTTTATTTCATTAGTAACTACTTCTTTTATTATGAAAAAAGGAAGGGATAGGTTTTTAAATTATAGGAAATCTAAACGTTTCTTTAATCTCCATTATTTTGCGGTAGCTAATTTAATCCTCGTTTTGGTTGGCTTGAGCTATCCATTTTATAAGCAGACCAGCAGCTATGAAAAAATAGAAAGGAAAAAATAGTTGAAACGACGTTATTATATTTGTCCCTGTGCTCTGTTTATTGCGATCATAAACATATTTAAACAATTTAAGTCCGTTTAGATTTTTAAGAGACTAAAATGATATTTCCCAAATATTCTCCCAGAACCATAATTGGAATTATCTTGCTCATTATATTTCCTTTTTTTACATACAGTCACTGGTTTGCATACTCAAGAGTTGTCTCCACATTAGTGACAAAGGTGAAAAGTATAGTGACGGAACAGACGTTAAGAACGAACGAAAATTCGATGAATATTAATGCCAATATTAAAAAACCAACACCTATTGGCGATTTTATTAGTCCTATCAATCCTATCTATTATGAGCAGAGATTTAAGCATCTAAAAAGTGAAGTTCCAAAAGATAAGATTGTCGGATATATGACTGATAGAGGAGGCGTCTATTCAAAACCAATTGATTGGTGGTTAACACAATATGTTTTGACACCGCTGGTTATTTACAGGGATATAGATAGAGAGCTCATAATAGGTAATTTTAGTAACTCAGAAATTATAAGTAAAATTACACCTGATACAATTTATTGTTCAAATTTTTATCCCTCTAATCAGGAAATAATGAATAAGCTTAGTAATGAGAGAGGTTTGTTACTAATAGGACCAAAACACAGTGCAACTGCTCATGTTACACAAGGTTCGGATGGTGGAATAATGAAGTGTAGTAGTGTAAATAATCTTATACTTCTAAAAGACTTTGGAGATGGTGTTGCATTGTTTAAGAGAGGAAAAGCTAAATGATTTTTCTCATTATGCTATCATTTATTATATCCATTGCAACAGGATATTTTTTCACCGTCAGTCTGTTGCCTGACAGGCAAGTGGCTTCTTTTTCATATGCTTTACTGAAGATTTGCCTGTCTATAGGGGTTGGTCTAGGCATAACTTCATGTTTATTCTTTCTATGGCTTATAACATTTAACCCTGATACTTTTACCTTAATAGTCTTTGATTCATTCCTGTTAATTGCCTCAATTATACTTTTCAAGTATATGATTAGATTTAACAATAACTCTTTATTAATAAAAACAACACTTCCTGATGCATACTTAAAACCGTCCTGGTTGATAAGCGTTGTTGTTGCACTTTTTTTAATATTTCTTGGCGGTACAGTTATTATTTTCTTGATTAAATCGATAAAGACCCCTCATGGATATTTAGATGCTATAATTGCGTGGAATATGAGAGCGAGGTTTTTATTTAGAGGAGGTGAGTTGTGGGAAACTGCCTTTTCAGTATTAACTGACCATCCATTGCTTATCCCTGGAACCATTGCCAGGATATGGTACTATATTGGTAGTGATACGACTATTGTGCCAATAATAGTGGCATTTCTTTTTACCTTCTCAACTGTAGGATTATTATATTCCTCAGTGAGTATTCTTCGCGGCAGGAGCCAGGGTGTACTGGCAGGCCTCCTGTTGCTAAGCACGGTAATTTTTCTCCAATCAGGAATCAATCAGGTAGGTGACGTTCCTGTAGGCTTTTTTTATCTGGCTACAATTGTTTTGTTTCATTTAAAAGACAATCTTTCAAAGGGGAAAAATGACTTTACGTTAATTTTAGCAGGTATAACAGCAGGACTTGCCTCATGGACAAAATCCGAAGGCAGTCTATTTATAGTTTCAATAGTTGTAGCCAGCGCTCTCATTTTTCTACCTAAAAAAGGATTTAAAAAATATATTAAGGATTTGCTTATTTGGGGGATTGGACTTATACCGATATTAGCAGCCGTTATTTATTTCAAGACACAAATAGCTTCACCAAGCTACGTGCTCGATCAGGGTTGGACAGGCATTATAAACAAATTAGCGGACCCTACTAGATATTTGATCATTACACAGATGATGGTAAGAACATTGGTTACCTTTGGCGACGGTGTTTTGTTTTTATTAGCTTTATATCTTATCTTGATGGGAAAAAAATATATAATTAGAGATGATATTGTTACTACATTCTCCATTATTGTGCTTTGTTTTATGCTCATAGGTTACTTTTCTATTTATTTGATAAATCCAGTAGATTTATCATTCGTGGTTAAGGTTTCATTTAAACGTCTTTTCTTACAGTTGTGGCCAGCTATCATATTTATATTTTTTATGATAGTTAAACCGCCGATTATTATAAATGATTGCTCTGTTGATGGAAATATGGATAAGCTTGTTAATGCTAAGAATCAATGCTGAAGCATGAAAAACAATCAATAAGATCGAGGTATTTGAGGTAAGAGAAAAAATATTATTAATAGCGTCAACATTGTGTATTGCAAATTAAGTTCTAGTATACTCTTTCCTAAACCTAATTATCGGTGTAAAAAGAAAAATATGATAAAAACCTTAAAATCCATAAAAGCACAAGTTATCATGAAGATTTTTCCATACTTTAATTGGATTCCTGTGGAAATAAGGCCTTTGATACAAGAAATATTTTTTTGGCCATTAGACTTCTTTAACTGGCTAAAAGGGGAAAGGTTCTTTTTTCCACCTCGCAGAGTCATGTACAACATTATGCATGCATCAAAACGTGAAATTCTAGAAAATTCCGAAAGAGATTTATCTAAATTAATAAAGGTAACAAATATGGAGCTGGACTGGGAAGTTCTCGATGTAGGGTGCGGTTTTGGAAGGATGGCTCTGCCTATGTTAAAATATTTAAACAAAAACGGAAGATATGATGGAATAGATATCGTGCCTATTGGAATTAACTGGTGTAAAAGAAACATCACGCCTAAATATCCAAATTTCAATTTCAAGACAGCTGACATATACAATAAACTATATAATCGTACAGGAAAATATAAATCATCCGAATACAAATTTCCTTACGAAAATAATTCATTTAATTTGGTGTGTCTTCTATCTGTATTCCCGCATATGCGACCTGAAGAAGTAGATAACTATTTATCAGAAATTTTCAGGGTTTTGAAAAATAATGGAAAGTGCTTTGCTGCATTGTTTTTATTAAATGAAGAAACACTTCAATTAACAAAACCTGATTTTAAATTTGTATATGATTTTGGGCAATTCAGGAGCGTATCTAAAAATAATCCTGAGACTATTATTGCCCACCCTCAAAAGGATATATATAAACTCTACACTAAACACAATTTGCAAATTAATCAGGTTTATTATGGAACGTGGCGCGGACCCAGACAAAAAAATCCGATCGATTGGCATCAGGACGTTATAATAGCATCTAAATTATAAATATTCGCCACTGTATAAAACATGCGTAAGCCCTGTGCATAAATAGGGCCTACGGCAAATTTAATTGCAGGATTAATTAAAACAGTACCCCCTCCTTAAACCTGTCATACACCCGCATAAATAGCTTTTCTTTTATTGATAGAAAAAGTGCTAAGCCATAAAGAGAAAATTTTATAGCAAGTCAATGTTTAGAAAATATATTTTAAATTTCAAGTATGCCTTTCGCGTAAGAAAGCCTTTGCTTACTCTCAGGCTGATTTATACTTTCCTTGGTATTCTTTTTACTGGAATAAAACCTTTACGGTATGTTGATTTATCAATTGGACATGCCTGTAATCTTAAATGCGAGCATTGTTTTGCAACAGCTTTAAAAAAAGAATCCGGAAGGAGAATAACACCTGCTGAGTATAGAGAAATTGTAATACAGGCCATGAAACTTGGTGCGGTTAATTTTTCCTTTCAAGGCGGTGAACCCACTCTTCATCCAGAGTTAATGGATTTCATAAAAAATAGCTTTCCTGACAGGAACATTATATCTATTACTACAAACGGTACGCTTTTGGATAATGAGAAAATAACTGTATTAAAAAAAGCAGGAGTTGATATTTTAACTATAAGTCTTGACAGTGCCATACCTGAAGAGCATGATCGTTTCAGGGGTGTTAAAGGAACATTTGATAAAGCTATGAAAACAGTTAGGTTGGCATTAGATAACGGATTAAATGTCACTCTTGGGGCCGTGGTTTCGCATCAAAATGTTAGGAGTAAAGGTTTGATTGACTTGATAGAATTTGCTAATAAACATAATGTTATAATTTGCTTGGTTTTAGCTACACCTTTGGGGGAATGGTCGGATAATGAAGATATTATTCTAACTGATGATGATCGTCTACATATCTCTGAACTTAAGAAGGCCTATCCTTTATTAAGGACGGATTTCGAAGCAAATTTCATTCACTGGGGCTGTGGGGCGGTAAAGGAGATATTATATTTGACCCCATATGGTGATGTTTTGGGGTGCCCATTTTTGCATTCCTCATTGGGTAATATTTTTGAGGAGGACCTGGAAACTATCAGGGATAGGGCTTTGCTTAATCCTTATTTTGATCATTATCATCATTTGTGTCTTGCTGCTGAAGATCAAGAATTTATGGAAACATTTAATAAGAAATCTTAATAAAAAATTTAAACAAGAGCAACCCCTATAACATGGTAAAAAAGTTTGCCTTTATTCAACCTTTAATATGTGATGGGAATTTGACCCCTCCTTTAGGGACACTTATTATGAGTGCGATTATAGAGAAAGAGGGCTGGGATGTTCATTTTTTTGATGAGAGATTTAATATTAATGCAGTTAATTCATTAATAGATTTCCAACCAAATATGGTTGGTATTAGCGCTGTTACTGCATCTATACTGAGAGGACGCGATTTAGCAGATCAAATAAAACGAGCACTACCTGAAACAATAATAGTTTTGGGCGGGCCGCACCCTACTGCTATGCCTGAAGAGGTGTCTGTTTGGAACTCTATTGATTTTGTTGTAGTAGGTGAAGGAGAATATACAATTAAAGACTTATGCGATTGGTATTTGTCCGGTAGGGAACCATCTGCATTACAAAAAATACCCAATTTGTGTTACACGTTCAATGGTAAATTTATTCAAAATAAAAACAGAGCTTTTTTGTCTTCAAGTGAATTGGATATTCTCCCAAGACCGGCTTATCATCTCTTAAATATTGAGGAAGTCTTTAAAGAAATGACACACGGTTTGTTCCAAAAGGGAAAACGTATATTGCCTGTCATGTTCAGTCGTGGATGTCCAAGCCAGTGCACATTTTGCTGTCGAGTAATGGGTTTTCAAATACGATACCGTAATACCGAAATGATAATGAATGAAATAGAGTCTCTGGTAAAGGATTATAATCTAGATGAGGTATGGTTTGAGGATGATAATTTTACTGCAAATCCCAAGAGAGCACATGAAATATTAGACTATTTAATAGAACTTAATCTCGGTGTTTATATTAAATTTGCTAACGGTATTAGAGCAGACGGCGTTGACAATAAAATGTTGGAGAAAATGCAAAATGCAGGTTGTTATAATCTTTCATTTGCTATTGAATCAGGGTCTTCGCGTGTTTTAAAAATGATGCAAAAAAACCTGTCATTAACCAAGGCAAAAGAAAATATAGACATGGCTAAGTCTATGGGTTTTTTAGTTGGTTCTAATTGCATTATAGGTTATCCGGGTGAAACTGTTGATGAAGTAAAGGAGTCATTAGATTTCTTTATGGATTTGAATCTGGACAGTATGGCGATAACAAACCTTATTCCTTTTCCTGGCACAGAGTTAAGGCGAATTTGTGAGGAGAACGGATATCTAACTGCGGAAGCAGAGAATTGGAATAACTATATATTTGATATAAATAATCCTAAAATACTTATTGAAACAGAATGTTTAGATGGTAAAGCCATTAAGAGCTTGATTAAAATGGCGTACTACAGAATGTATTTGAATCCAAAAAGAGTCTACAAGATCATGAGGCATATGAAACATAAAAATATTATAAAAGGCGCTTATATAATACTATCCAAATTCATTCGAGGATTAATAAGGGAATAAATTATCGTAAGTGTAAAACACTAAGTTGGATTTTGATTGCTTATAGCCAGGTAGCCAAAAATATTATTAAGGAAATTAATTTATAATTGATAAGATTAGAATTTTGATTAGCAGGATTGAAAATAATAGAGCTTATCCTATACTCCTGTCTAAAAGTCCTCTGAAGGCGTTAAGTTCAATTGTTTTAGACTAATTTAAGAAATGTATTTACTTCTGATTAATCCCTCCTCTCTCAATATTGTCAGAATAAGTAATGGCTTTGACCTTGAGATAAGCAATACAGGAAGATTCCCTTCTATAGATCTTATTTTCATAGTTGCTTATATTCGTAAACATTCAAAGAACAATATTAAAACTGGTACAAACTAGATTTTAGGATTACCCAATCATAAAAAAGTGTCTGATCTTTATAATCTAAGCAAAATGAAAAGTAGTATTTTTATTGAGGTTTCTTCGTTTTATAGGAAAGCATTTAGTTGATAGATTATCTTTCAATAAAAGAAAAACATAAGCGCTGGCTAGAGAATCTAAGATGAATTTTAATGGAAACGTAATACCTGTTAAAGGAAATATATAGATGAATGTTTTATTAATAAATCCACCTTTCGTCTTATCAGAGGATAGTCCATATAGTAAAACTGGCGCTGTCTTGCCACCGTTGGGTTTATTATATATAGCTGCGTATCTAAGAGATAAACATCCAGAATTTAATATCAACGTATTAGATGCTGCTTCTTATAAATACAATTTGGTTGATGATGGCTTTAAAGAAAGATTAAGCGGTTTTTTGCCTGATGTAGTAGGCATTACTGTGTATACAACAACTTTTTCAGCAGTTTTGAAAACTGTAGAAATAGTAAAAGAATTATTTCCAAATTGTGTTGTAGTTGTGGGTGGCGCTCATGTTTCTATTAAACCTGAAGAATGTCTGGATTATAATGGTATCGATGTTGCCGTTATAGGCGAGGGGGAGATTACTTTCAATGAATTGGTTGAGTGTTTAAGTTGTAATGGTGATTTGGACAATGTTAATAATATTGTTTATAAAAGGGATAATAATAAGATAAAAACAAATATTGACGGAGCAACAGGTAATCTGGATGTAATTCCAATTCCTGCAAGAGATATGATTGACATGAAATTATATCGTCCTGCTAAAGGGGTTTATAAACGTTTACCTTCAGCTAATATGATTACGGCAAGGGGATGTCCTTTTAGTTGTAACTTTTGTTCAAAGAATATTTTTGGCAATAAAGCAAGATATCAATCTCCTGAAAACATAATTAAGGAAATTGAAGCTTTACAAAGAGATTACGGTATACGCGAGATAGCTTTTAATGATGACAGCTTTACTTTAAGCAGTAAGAGAGTGGAGTTGTTATGTGATTTGATAGTACAAAAAAAGCTGGACTTAACATGGAATTGCGGCACCAGAGTTAATTTGGTCAATCCCGAACTGTTAAAAAAAATGAAGAGAGGTGGATGTTTTTCCATAGGTTATGGGATTGAATCAGGGTCTCCTGATATTTTGAAAAAAATCCAGAAAGGAATTACCCTGCAAAACGTCAGGGATGCATTTAAATGGACAAAAAAGGCTGGGATTGAGACAAGAGCAAGTTTTATTTTTGGACTACCTGGGGAGACTAAAAAAACAATTCAGCAAACAATTGATTTCTCTTTGGAGCTTGACGCTGATTTTGTAATTTATAACATTGCTATTCCATTACCCGGTACTAAAATCTATGATGAAGCAAAAGCAAAGAATTTATTACTCTATGATGGTCTTGAGTTGTATGAGAGGGCGGATGGCCCACACCCATTGATTAAATTAAGCGATGTGACTTCGGAAGAGTTGGTTCAATTGTATAATTCAGCTTACAGGAAGTACTACATAAGACCGAAATATATTTTTAATCAGTTTAAAAGAATTCGTTCTTTAAAAGAATTAAATCGATATGTAAGCGGGTTTGTATCTTTTCTGAAGTGGTTTAAGTAGTCAATAAACTGCATAACAAAACTGTATATGAATGATAAAAAATATTTTGTAACCGGCGCTTCAGGCTTTATTGGAATGAATTTGTTAAGAAAGCTGACAAGTTTAAGCGATTCAGTGTCTGCCCTTGTAAGATCACCAAATGACAAGTTTATGGAACATGTAACTACTATTGCAACTGATATATCATGCCCGGAAAGCTATGCTTCCTATTTAAATAAGTGTGATATTGTTTTTCATTGTGCAGCTTGTATTTCTTTTCAGAAAAAAGATTTAAAGCATGCTATTATGGTCAATGTAAACGGAACGCGAAATCTATTGGAAGCGGCATACCAGGCAAATGTTAAAAAAGTGGTTCACTTAAGTGCATGCGCAGTTCTTGGTTTCAGTGTTGATAAAGACAGGATTGTTGACGAGACTTCAGATCAAGAGATAAATGAGGATAATGTTTATGCTTATACAAAAAAATTGGCAGAATTAGAAGTACAAAAATATGTCAAAAAGGGATTAAACGTCTC
>Ga0187827_10005353_pt1 | contig 15231 bp, 11 predicted proteins | sample ETNtaG_39_FD_167969 | JGI IMG/M metagenome (GOLD analysis project Ga0187827, IMG submission 167969) | Marine microbial and viral communities from oxygen minimum zone, Eastern Pacific Ocean - ETNP2014_SV_150_PacBio MetaG (Illumina Assembly) | ecosystem: Environmental > Aquatic > Marine > Hypoxic...
TAAGGGGATTACTCCACGGTTGGCCTTTGAACCTGTTCCATCCGATCAGGTCTCCCATACGCCCGCTTGGATCAAAGAGAATTCCCAGGATCTCGCCAGTATAAATGTAATCCCGGCATACAACGGACAGAATGGACCCTTCTTCAAGAATTGAAGTACCCCAGCTCCCAACATCCCAGAAATTGACCGGCTCCAAAGGATCAATCTCACTAAGCTGATCAAGAATTTTCTCATCATCAATAGTGGATGCAATATGATCCACTGTACAACATTTGCTAAGCGAAACATGTTGATTATGAACAGCACCGGAATAGAGCTTAACATTTAGTGTCATAAGAATTAACCCTCATATATTTAATGTACCATAACAGTTGGGGTACGCCCGACATCCCCAGAAAGACCCATTTTTTCCATTTCTTTTCGCCATGGCCCCGCCACAATCTGGACACGTGGGAATCTCTGGTAGACCCTTACTTGCACCCTCCACATTTTGAGTGAGAGCACGGAAATTGCACCAGTTGCAGTCCTCGCTGGGATTGGGTAAAGGACCTTCCAACAGGGTAAGCACATCTTTTAAAAAGCCCTGGAAATTCTCCATGTCCAGAGGTACTTCGTTCCACTCAAGACCACCCTTAAGATTGAAAATGTTCTCGTTCATATCACAGTCAGCAGGGGTGTAGTAGATGAGACCCAGCCGGGTCACAGGGCCCAGTGAAAGGAAATCCCCGGCATTATTCTCCAAGGAATAAGCGTATGCGTGAAGCTGTCGCCCGTACATCTCTGTTTTTTCAGGTGCGGACCTGCCAGTCTTAAAATCACCCACTAGCCATGTGCCATCATCCAATGAGAGCACCACATCGAATCTGCCCTGGATATAGCAGGTAGCCGGGAAATCCGAAAAAGATATGACATCAGATTTTATTCTTTTCTCACCATATTCGACTTTACCAGGAGGTAGTTCAGGAAGAAAATCCTCTGTACGCTTGTCAGCAAAGTAATCCTTCTGAAGATTGGCAATGGTAGAGAATATCCCTGGCAAGGGTATTGATGGTTGTGATATACCGTGACGAACCTTCAAGACAAAACAGTGCTTACATGAATTATACAAGAATGTTAGTTCTGAGGGTGAGAGTTTATAGCATGTTCCTTCCGGCATCAGTTTACCTCCATTGCTTTATTAAGTTTTGGTTCTGTCATTTTCACCATAATGAAGACCGAGGAGTCATTTCTTCCAATTTCTTCAAAGAATTCTATAATCCTCGGGTCTATTATGATATCTGAATTTGTCACGATGCTACGAAGAAGAAGACCCTCCAGTGTTGTCGCACGGCTGAGAGCAACATAAAGCTGACCGTGATCAAAGGCACCGTTTGCGAGGTGGAGTTCAACATTATCAAAGGTCTTGCCCTGGCTCTTGTGGATGGTTATGGCATAGGCCAGTTTCAGCGGAAACTGTGTAAACGTCCCTATGAGCTGTTTTTTCAATTTCTTCTCCTTCTTAGAATAAGTGTATTGGTTATTTTCCCAGGACGTCCTCTGAACAATAAATGACCCAGCGTCAGTGGAAACGGTTATATCATCTTCATCCATATCTGCAACCGTGCCGAGTGTTCCGTTGACCCATTTACCCTGATAATCATTTTTTAGGAACATAACCTGCGCACCTTTCTTCAGTTCCAGAACATAATCAGCCGGGTAATTCGATTCTTCAAACCTTCCCCAGACGCCTGCTTCGAATGTCCTGGGCTCTCCGGAAATGACCTTGAGCCTTTCAGCGTTAATGATCTTGGCAACAGAATTGGTCGTGGTAAGATTTATCCTGAGATCACCTGAAGTGTCTACCGTAGCATCAAATTTTTTATTAATTGCGTTCAGATCCTCAAAAGTAGTATCACCTGTTCGGATTCGGTTCAGCATCCCCAAAAACTCCAGATCACTCTGCCTGTATACTTTTCCCAGTTCGATAACATTGCTGACGAAACCTGGCTTGGTGCACACTTCACTATCAAAGAACCATTTTGACCTATAGCGACTATGGAAGAATTCCTCAACATCTGGTTGGTAAGAGGCTACTGGGGGCAGCTGGTACATATCACCAAGAAAGATCATCTGTACACCGCCGAAAGGAAGATCTTTATTCCGGTTATATCTCAGTACTTTATCCATGGCATCCATGAGATCTGCCCGGACCATGGAGATCTCATCTATAACAATTGTCCTTACTCTCCTCATCAATGGTATGTACTCTGGGTCAAACTGGTCTACGTTAACTATGTTGAATGGAAGCCGGAAGAAGGAGTGAATGGTCTGGCCACCCACGTTAACCGCAGCATTCCCAGTAAAAGCAAGTACAGCCGTGGATTTTTTTGTTTTTTTTGCGAATAGCCGTAGAAGGGTTGACTTACCGGTACCCGCCTTCCCCGTAATAAAGAAGTTATCATTCGATTCCTCCAGTAGGTTCAAGAGTCTCCCAAAACCACCAACGAGAGAGAGCTTCTGAGTTTTCTTTTTAAGGACCTTTCTGCCGTTCGGTGCTACTTTCGGTATGATTTTGGTTTTTGTGTTTTTCATAAATATTATACGGTTAACTCAATACTTTTCTTACAATCCTTGCTTAATCACCCATCCTGAATTCATTAAGAATGTCTCTTAAATAATGTCGGGCTGGAATAAAACCAAGATTGACCTGGATATCATAACCAAGAAAAGCGAAGGACAGGCCGTAGTTGGTAACATCGAGAACCTCAAATGAGGTGATCTCAAATGTGAAGGGAAATAAATAGAAGGATGAACGGACATTGTTGACCGGACCCCCTAAAATAATGGTCATTCCTACGATACTGTTACCGATCTTGATCATTTTTCCTTTTACCTTTAATTTTTTTCAGTTTTATTAGCGATTCCTTAGTCAATCTTGCATCATTCCAATAAAACCTCATATTGTTTGAAAGCAAAAAACCCTGCATCTTATTACTGACAAGAGGTCCTAAAATCATACGATCAAAAGCATCTATAAATTGATTGATTGTCATAATTCTTATACGTCAAATCCTCATTATTTCTTACAAAAGAATGTCAAAACCGGCGTTTCCGTCACCTGCTGTACTTTGAATATTCGGTTTTGCGATTGCTGGAACGACCATGAATAGCTTGGTGCTTACTTTTAGAAATAACCGTCAGGTTAGACGGCCTGTTATCGCGTTTGTTACCGTTTCTATGATGTACTTCATAACCAGGCCGGATTCTGCCACCCAGTTTCTTCTCGGCCACTCTTCTGTGAGTATACTTCCAGGAACCTGATCTCCTGTCATAATACTGGGAATAACCATTTTTTGTGCGAGTTGAAAGACCCCCACTTCTTGACCTTGAGGTGCGCCCGTATCTGTAAGATGATGAGCTACCGTAACGTTTTGTGGATGAGCGACGATAAGATCCTGAATTACCGCGTCGGGAGTATCCGCGGGAGTAAGACCTGTTTCTGCTATATGATTTTCTGTATGCCATGACTCTTATACGGAATCATGGCGGGGATTCTTACATTATTTATTTCTTTAAGTAATATACAAAAAAATAGAAAAAACACTTTAGGACTCTACCCATTATGAGCCATAGTCCTATACAATTGTTTTCTTATATCCAAAAAATGGTCATAAGCATCACTGGACAGAACTTTCATGTGGGTAATAGCATTACGATAGTTTTTTACTTCTTCTAATGCAGTGATGAAATCTTCAAAGTGCTCTAAAAAAGGTAGCTGATTAGTATCAGCAAGATTGCTCCATACTGTCGTTAAGATATTGTCCTCCTCTAGTGCTTTTAATTTTTCCAAAAGATTTTTCTCTTTCACTAAAAAATACTCATTAACGGGATCCGATGACCAACGCAAAATAACATTCAGCTTAGTCCGGTTATATACTGGACAGATTGACAAAATTTCTCCCGGATTCAGATTTAGGCCATTCTTTAGGCTCAGCTCAGACCAAAGTCCGGTTAGTTCATCGCATCCTAAAGATTGTACAACGCAACTTAGGTCTTGCGAAAGATTAAATTCCTGATTAATGAAGAAAGTCTTTTGGCTAATTCTCAAAAGTCGTATTAGCTGACCAAAAGTTAGGTTGAAAAGACAATCGTAGGGTGTTCGCTCATGCTGCCAAATATTTGTTTGTTGAATCACTATTGCATCAAGCAATGAGTTGCCTGTTTTTAAACTAAGAGTGAGATTAGAGTTTGATTTATTCTCACTACCACTCGGGCTATTATCCTTTATTCTATTAGGATTGATTATTGATGAATAAAGAGGTATAAATTGTAATAGGCCCTTCTTACCGAAGAAATGCTCGTTTATTTGGGAAAACAAATGTTTTATGGTTCTTTCGATTTCCATAACACCAGATAACACTTCTTTACTTTTGAAAAGAATGGGCCATGATGGCTCACAAGCGCTTTCCTTCGTATCGCACAAGACTCTCAATTTGTACTTTGTGAAGAAATTGATTGGTATGTAGATCCCAGTTTTACCTGTCCTGCCAGTCTTTTCGAATAGATTTGACCTATTTATGATATCCTCCGATTCTGGACTACTGCAATAAAATGAAGTGATGAAAGGTCCAATAGATAGGTTATCATTTATTTGACTAAAAAACCCCTGCTCTAAGTACTCCTGATAAAGGTCAAAAGAATATCTTTTAAAAAAAGCATCAAACGTATCCAAAGTGGGTAAGTCATCAAGCTTATCAAAGAAAAACACAGTAGAAAAAAATTCACCTTGTGTAAAGTCCAAAAGTATTTCCCATGTTTCAATCCGATCAAATGATCTAGCAGGACGTAAAGTTTCAAAATCCTCTACTGAAAACCTGATTCGATTAGTATAGAGTTCGTTATTTTCTAGAGTGAAAGGATAAGAGACTGCTTTACCCTTAATTATGCTCTGAACTGTATGATGGCTCCAGTCTCCAAAGAATATTATTTTTTTATCAGGAGCTGTAGTCTGTATATCTCTAACTATCGTAAAAATCTGGGCTATTTCCTCCTCATCACTATTTGTCATGTCTATGATATGCACAGTGTTTGTACTGGGCTCATTCAATTTATTTTTCGAAGATATGAAGTCATTCCCCGAAGTATATCGTAATGAGCTTCCATTGAAAAGAATATCTATTACCTTTTTAAAGGGATCGGGAGACCGAATTCCATTCAAAGCAATGTACCTGCTTTTTGAAAGTTTTTGCTTTAAACCTTTTAGTCCAAGTGAGGATGAATCTTTCACATCAAGAACTCTTCGGCTTCTTTCCTTGCATTGTTTATGACGTTATCAAACTCTTTATTTTCTCCAGTCATTAGTAACTGGTAAAGATACTCTCTCCAGAATTGATATTTGAACTCGATGGTCTGCTGTTGAACATTAATTACTTGAGTAACTTGGAGACTAGTGATTCGACTATCAAAAACTTCTCTGTCAATCTTATCCAGCTCCAACCAATCTATTAATTTATTATATAAGTCTTCTTTGTTGTAATGCTCCAATTCATCCAAGGCCATTATTGCAATAATTGCCATTGCAATATGGTCTGTATTCAATCTCAACATTTTATCCACATACAAGATAAATGGTATCTCATCTCCAGAATAGCCTTTCACGTATTCATCAAAAACCCCATCAACATCTTCTTGCGTAATAATTCTATCTTTTTGGGTTATCCTCTCAGAGATCATATTTATTAATCTGCGAAGAAAATACTGTATATAAGCTGGATGTAGAGATGTTTTACGGATTATATAATAAGGTAGATCCTTGTTTTCAAATTCCAAATCCAATTCTTCATCAAGTTTGTAAACCAACGATTTGGCCTCTTCCATTGTGAGTACATTTATTGCTTGGCTTGCGACAAGCCCCTTCCATGGATTCACACTTTTTTCCAAGCCGGGAAATTCTTGATTCAACTTATAATAAAGATTCATGAATCCACAAATGATTAGCTTAAAGTTTCCATGTTGATTAATCAAATCTCTTAGAACAGTAATAAAAGGATAATTATTTTGTGAATTAGCTTTATCATAGGCAATATCAACCTCCATTAAATAGCGATCAAACTCATCTATAATTATCCAAACATTATTATTATTATTTTCCTGTTCAGATAGATACTTAGAGAACGTACTGGAGAATTTAGATTGAGATTTAATGGAACCTGTTTTAACTCCTAAATGATCAAGAATATCCAAACCTATTCGAAAAACCTCACCGAACTCAGTAGATTTGCATTCCGTAGATGCTACAGAAAAATATTTACAAATGTAATTATCTTTTTTCCCCCACTTTTCCTCAATGTCCTTGCAGATTGATGTTTTACCGATACGCCTGGCTCCATAAATCGCATATGAATCTTTGTTCTTTGTCAGATTAGCCAGAATACCTCTTTCCACAAAAACTCCTGTTTGGTCAGTTACCGGTCTTTCGGAATTGAAAGGGTTAACTGTCACCAGGGGAAAGCCTCTAATGAGGTAGTGTTTTAACCCAACTGATGGTTGGCTTTCTTTTAATAAAGCTCCGACCGTTTGGAAGTCATCCAATATGAGAAGATTATCGAATTCACTTAATTTGAAATTTTCTCTCAATAGCTGAGCACCCCCGCATACGAAGCAGACAACAAGGTAATCATCTGGACTTCCAGCTTTCGCCTTTTTCAATTCTTTAACGAGAATTGCACCCAGATCTTGAAAATATGATTTGCCAAAAGACTTCTTATTTTTATCCGCAATAACCGTCATAACTATTTTCCTGTCCATTGGCAAAAAAGTGTAGCTGTCAGTAACCAATATGGGGAGTGAACCAGTACTGCCTAGCTCTTGGCATTTTTCGGTCTCAGGGTCACTGTAGTATCGGAAGCACTTTGCAGCATTTCTTAGTAGCTGTTTGGCCAGGTCAAAATCAGCGTGCGAAATGATATCATCTACTTTGATAACTTTAGAGTGTAATTGAAGATAAGTTTGAACAAAATCATGTACCTGTTTTCTCTCCTGTAATTCCTGAACACGCTTTTCCAAACCATCTGGCAGGCTCTTTACACCCTTTAGCATTAATTCTAAATCTCTTATCCCAATCTCATCTCTTTCAGGTACGAGTTTTGGAGAAGTACGGTCTGCATAGTCCGTTAACCATTCCCTTAGATATGCAATGTCAACAGACTTTGTCCCACGACTTTCTTCCAACACAGAAATCAAGTCTTTCGCCTCATCAAGCCTTGATTTGTCTTTTTTCAGTAATATAGAATTTATTTCCATATAGACTTCAGCCAGCACATCACTCTCCTTGCCTGGAGCATAATTTCTTATCCATTTCTGTAATGAATCTGCTCGAGACCCTAACTCAGTGAAATCGAACTTAAGTTTTTGCTCAAAGCTCTCCATTTCTTCATTTTGTTGTTTTTCAGATAGGTCATAGAGTGTATATGCTAGCCCAAATCTTTCATTATCAATAGCATCTTGATAATGTCCAATATAATCTTTATGAACAACCGAAGTATAGCTTTGTAATTCTCTTTTCCGCTCCGTATATGTGGCTCTATATTGATTATATTCTTTACCAAGCCCATCTTTAACATAATTTAAAGTTTTTTCGTTCAGCACATCATCATTCGTCACTGATTTAAGAAGGTTTTCTAACTGTTCTTCCATAGTAATAACAGAAGAAAATTTTATTTTATCAGCTAAGGTGTCTATATCCTTTGGATCAAAAGAATACAGGTAATTAATTAAATTAGGCTGATTGATATAAACTGTTTTCCTATTCATTAGGTATTGAATTAAACTGGATAATCCATTCTGTTCTTCAATATTAATTATTGTGCCTTGTTTAAATATCGGTCCTTTCTTAATGAATGTGATTACATCCATAGTATAACCTGAAACATCTTCACTAAGAAAAATGTTGGTCATCTTCTTCCTTTCATGAATCTCCAATTTGGCATCAATTATATCTATCAAGGAGCCCTTTAGTTTTTTGAAATCAGTTCTTAGCTTATCCTTCCTATATGTTGGGAACTTCCTAAAGTCGTTTTCGGTACCTGCCTTTTCCCAGCAATCCTCTTCGGTTAATTCGATCAATTTGAGTCTGATACTCTTGAGTTCAAAAGCCCCTAGGTCTTTATTCAGAATATTCTCATAAAATTTGCTTTCCATATAAGAAAGGAAGGCTGGAATATCGTTTACCACATTTACTCCATATCTCTTATCTCTTGTAATAGGATGAGAATAAACGTTTAATTCTTTCCTGAAATAATCACCAGCTTTGTCAGATAGCTTTTGGCCCTTCGGCTCAATAGTCTTACGTATTTCAAATTCCTGGCCTTCAGAAACTAGTTTTAAGATTTTTTTATGGTTTTTATGGCTGTCAAAAGGTATTACAGACAAACCGGTTTCAAAAAATTCGTATAAATCATAATCTTGGCTCGCACTTATTAACCTCGCCATTATTGCGAGGTATTTGCCACGGTCTAGGGAAAAATCTTCATTATTAAATTCTAGTTTTTCATTAATAGATTTTGCTAATTCTGTCAAAATATATATGTTAAGGGAATTAGCAAGTGAAATATCTTGAATCGAAGTATTTAAGAAAGAAAGGTCTGTATCATTAATAGATTTCTTATCATGGAAATACTTTAATAGCATAAGGGATCGAACTACTTTATCCGATGTATTATTTATAGCTTTTTCTATCTTAGATAATTTTACCGGAACTTCAGGAGTTTTTCGACCTTGCAGGCTCAAAAGGTTCTTATTTTCTTCATTAAGGGCTGGAAAAATTTGATCCAACCCAGCCCTATTGATTTTCTTGCTTATCTCGTTTATTTCCTTAGTTTTAAACCCAAGTTTTTTATACTCATTCAAAATCCTATCTTTTTCTAAGGGAATGAGCTTTTTCTTTAAGAAATTTTCAGTTTTTATAAATTGCTCTTCAACTAGAGTAAAAGTAGCATTAAACATATTTGGATATTCCAGTTCAAGTATTTTTTGTTCATCCATAAAAAATGAAGGTTTAATTTTAGAAGGAATGGAATTCGTGTATTCCTTTTTTCCTGATAGATGGTTTTTATCCAGATATTGATCTAAATGTTTCTTGTACTCAATAGTAGAGGTTCCATAAGATGACAAGCTTTTTATCTTTTCATTGAACTCATCTAGAATTTTTTTCGTCGCCGTTAATGATTCATTTGAAATATTGGAAAAATGATCAAACTGATCAACTTGAATAGATAAGTTTTTTAAAGCACCCTCAAAATTTTGCATATAATCCCAATTAGAACGCATCTTTTCATTTGGTAATTCATTATATAAAATAGCTGTCAAATCACTGCGAAGGATTGGATAAATATTATCAAGGTTTTTTGATATATCGTCTAACTCCTGAATAAAATCCTTAATCTGCAATTTCAGTTTGGAGCTCAAATTTTCTAATTTACTTATCTTATTAAGAGCGTTTTTCAAACTTCCACTTTCTATGGATTGATTATCAATATTATTAATTGATGAAACAGAATTATTTAAAATAGAAATTATCTTATTTTCCTTAACAAAACTTTTAATAACTTCCTTAAGAAAATTTTGATAGTCACCTACACAAACTGGCTCCCTATTGTCCTTTGTATATTCTAGTTTACCAGTTTTGATTCTTTCAGCCCTTTCCTTATTATCAGTTATTATTATGCCACAAATTGACATAAGAACAACTAAATCATCATTCTTTAGTTTTTCACTTAACTCATTAAAAAGTTTTTTACTACATGTTGTTTTAATATTTACCTCTGACAGGTTCTTGGGAATTTGAATGCTAAATTCCTTAGCTAGGTAAGACAACACTTTCTTATGTTTTTTCATATTGTTCATGAAAACATCTATAGTCCCTAAAAATGTGAGAGGTGGCAAAAATGGGGCATTCTTTAATGCGATAATTTTCTTGCTAAGAGGAGCACTTTTGCTTCTATATCCTGGTACATTCCTAAAAGATCCTAATTTAAAATCAATATTAATTAGGGCTTTTTTATTTTCGGCTGAAAGCAAATCAATGTATTCAGCACGCTTTTTCTTCGATATAATAGGTTGGGATGCACCCACCTCCATAGCAAGGTCAATATTTTCTTTCGAAAAAGAATTGCTCCCCACTATTATATTATTATCCTTAGCAATTGTCTGTCTTAGGTAATGTTTAATATTGGATTTAATAGTGACCATAATGACGTAAAACTCTAGATTGCTTTGCGGCCCACCCTTAGCCTATCAGTGAATTTAAGGAAATCATTACCCCACAACATATAACCCCCATATTTTACCGGGCGAAAATCTTTCAATCTGATGAGACTCTTTCTGAAAGCGCTTGAAAGATTGTCTCCATGGGTTAATGATGAATAAAAATGTTTGGAGAACTCAATACTAGCTTCCTGGGCAAGATCCCAATTATAAGTAATTACACTCTCGTGTCCTTTTCCCAATAAATAATGGGTAATACTTTCATGCGCGATTGGATGTTCCCAGGAGTTTCTTATACGACTGCCGCATACATGCATAATCACGAGCAATTTTTTTGCTGCCAAGTAACCAAGGATGTCATCAGCATGATAAGCAATATCACTGAAATGAATTTTCCCATTCTTATGGTGCGCAATCACATGTATTATATTGGCATTAACACTGTTCTCAGTAAAATCTTTTTCACTCGGGTCAGGTATAAGAACTGATTTCGGGGAAATCTTGTGAATCTCCTTAGCTTCTTGAATGCTCAATTTTTCTTCTGTAGTATAGAAAACGCAGACCTTTGGAGGATTCTTTACACCGGTTTCATTTACAACGGAAGCAGCAAGCTTCAAGCTTGGCCAATAAGTGACCTCACATGTCTCAAACAGGTAATTAAGTCCAATCTTACACATATGCAATGGAACATCGAGAAAAATTGAATTTGGAATAACAAACAAACTATTGAAAGATTCATCAAATTTTTCCAAGTTGACTAGATTTGCTAATCCTTCAAGTACCGAATCTTGTTTACTCTTAGTTGATTTTTTATTGAGAATAAATTCAGTTGTAAATGAAGAACGAATATTTTCTTCGTCTACTGATTTTATCTCTTGAATCAGGCATTTGTTTTTTTTCAAATCTGGTTTTACTAAAAAGTAGTAGACCGCCTTGTTACCAATGTTCCTGACTTGACAAGTGATGTATACTAATCCAGCATCCTTGTCACTTGAGGATAGTTCCTCCATCATCTTCCCAACATTCTTTGAACCATTCTGACCTGGAAGATATTGAAGGCGATCTTCTGTCAACAGGCGATTTTGTAGAATCTCGTTTGCATGAATCATATATCTTAACTTTTGTTCATCACTAAACTCAGTATTTTCATAAGCTGCTTGAAGACGTTCTTCAACCAAATAGTTATAACTTCTGATGATAAAAATCCTATAATCTTCATCTTCCGGAAACTGTTCCAACATTAACTTCAAGCTTTCCTCAAATTTCCTAAGCCAATTCCATGCTTTTTTCCCTTTACCCAATATCCTGTGACTTCTAATAAGAAGAAATAGTACCGGGGGAAAACGTTTCGCTTTTGTGATAGAACCCTCTGGTGGGTTATTCAAGAGGGTTCTATCACAGTTTTCCTGCAATAAATGCGAAGAAACAACAAGGCCACATCTTGCCCAATAATTCTTATAATGCGTTTGGTCAGAACCATTAATTGCTTTTTTGAATGATTGATGGCCAAGTTCAAGATCTTTAATATGATTTGATCTAAGATAATTCAAGAGACAGAGCACACCAATTCTAAGTTCGATAAGCTCGTTACTATTGGCATTACTCTTTAATTCAGAGAATTTGTCCGCTAGATATGAATAGTTTAGATAACCTAAGGGAGAGTTATACATCTCCACATCAAGCTTATGGATGCTTAAGTCCAATTTCTCCTCATCTGCGCCCAAATCTTCATAGATGGATCCAGCCTCACTAAGATAAGTGAGAAAACGTTTATCTTTAACTTTTCCCATATAGCCTAAAGCAATAGCGAGATTATGTTGATGGAATGCTTTTAGTGCACGGTCGGCAATATTGTTGAGGGGTATTTGTTCTAGAATATCCTCTGCTTCATTATATTTATTTAAACAGTCTTTATACCTATAAGTGAGGGCAAAAGATCGACCAAAGATCGATGAGAATGTGCATCTATCAAAACTAGGGGAGCTATGAATATTGCTTACCCCATTTAGTTGCCCGATGACGTTCCACTCATCATTATGAATATGCTGCTTAAAGACAACTTTTAACTGGTCATTTACAATATTATTATATATGTGATTAGAAACTATCAATTTAATCTTTTTTATCTAAAATGTCAGATGCAGCTTCTTTCTTATTGACTATAAATAAAGCCGTCGCTATAACGTGTCGACGCCTGTCACTATCTACAATCTTTCCCTTGTCCCTTTGGAGTTCTTCAACCAAGTCAAGAATGATTTGTTCTTTCATCTGGACGGCATGCAAAAGCCTGTCAAAAGGAATCTCACCTTTATCTTCTGAGGTACTATATACATAAAAAGAAGGTTTGATATCTGGGTATGATAAAACCTCACCAAGCAAATTATTGACTTCGGCACTATTTTGTCTTAGCCACTCTAAGCATTCAGGAATATTGACATCAAACTTATTCATTTCTTTTTCAGGGTCATTATGCCTAACCATTTCTTCAAGAAAAGAATTCTCCTTTTTCTGTTCAAGGGTCGTGCTCATTTGGTTTTCTATTACTTGGGATGTCAATGGTTGAATCTCAAACCACCATTTTTCATTATTAAAAGGGATTAAGAGAGATGATCGCAAATTGATGATGTCATTACGAAATAGGTTCCACAAAGAATAATAATCATCGTAAACCTTGACTAATTCCATCCTAAGATTTCCAACGAATTGTGTAATGGTACCAGCATCTCCGTCCTGATTTAACACGTCCTGCAATAAAATACCGTCCGCTCTACAAAAATGTTCTATCTTGTCCCTTATCAGAACAAGGTCACACACCTCACTAACATAATCCTCAAGTGTTCTATCATTTTCCCCTTGTTTATCACCTATAACATATTTCACTTGGTCTTTTGTGTTAGAAATTAATTCTTCATACCTTAAGGAAGAAAAATAGTCGCCAAAGAACTTTTTGAATCTGTCCACACTAAGAAGATTAGATTCCTTTACACTGTCTAAGATATTGTCCCTAAAAAAGTCCAGGTTGTTTTCCCATTGCACATTTGGCACCACAGTCTCAAGAGCCCGCCGATACTTTTCATACGCATAAATAGCTTCTGAAAAAGCATATTCCCTTGAATAATCCTGTTCTTTGATTTTGTAGTCATAGGAATACTCAGTTGCTTTTTCTAAGTGGAAAAAGCAGGCCTGTTCAAGACGCATTAGGCTATCAGTTACATTGTTCTTTGAAAATATCATATTTATCCAATCCAGTTCTTGAATTCATGCATTTCCACTGATTTGTATCGGTCGCCTGAAAATCTATATAACCAAGTTTTCAGTCCTTGCCTATAGTAATAAGTGTTATCATGACGAATCCTTTCCAAATCCAATTTCATCTTCTTCCATCCGATCGGGGTTGAACGATAACAAGTCTTTATGTTGTATCCCCTGTTAGAATCTTTAGAGATAATAGAAACACCTTTTCCATCAAGTACCACCAAACTTTCTCTTATAGCATTAGGTGCAACAGTGTGGGCATGGCGAGGCTTATTATAATCCGTTTTCATTATATGAGTTATTAATGAACGGTATTTATCCAAAATGCCTTTAATAGCCCTAAAGCAAGATTCATTACTGCCGCATTCATTGCATACTGAGATCGTGTTTGTTATTTTATTAAGGCCACAATCAAATTCTTTCTTTTGTCTGTCCCTTAATTGATCCAACTCCTTTCTTTCAATTCCTAAAAGAACATCCAAATTTTCTGAATTAAAATCCTCAATGACATGTTTTGTAATATGAAATGTAGACCATTGTGGAGGAAAAAGATGGAAAGCTTTTCTTTCATTATCATCAAGCTTAAACATGAACATTTCTTTAATCATTCTTGAACCTCTCTATATCATACGCTTCAATTATATGTTTTCTTACTATCCGTTGGTATGTTGTATTAATGCTGCCTTTGGAATAACCAGAGATTTCTGCTATATGCTTGTCTCTTAGGCCAAGAACGGGCTTCTTATTTGTTGTGATGTATTGATTTATTTCATCAAATGATTTTGAACTCTTGTCACTCATAAATTTCATTTCTTCATCAGTAAATACAGTAGAATCTTCTCTATACAGTTTTAGTTTTGTCACAATTCTGTGACCTATATTTTGGATTCCGTTAACCAATTTATCAATTAAATCCTGATCTAGGATTGGTTCTACATCTACTCTTTTGACGATTGATGAAAGATAATTTTCTGTTATACCACCGGTGTCACGAGAATCTCCTTCACGAGTGGCTTCTAAACTAATGTACTCATGTCTTCTTATGTTCCTATATAACACTACATAATGATTCCTAAGAACATAACTTAACCAAGATTGAAATTTCCCTTTCTGGGGGTCGTACTTTGTCAGAGTCTCTTCCTTGTAGAATTTTTCAATAAGTGTGGACATATACTCGTCTTCATCTATATGAAAACGCCAGAAACTATTTTGAATTCTAACCCAATTATGAACGTACTCCTCATATTCTTCAAAAAAGGTTTTTATATCAATCATTATACTGAGCCTAACTATCTATTCCACTATACAACTCTCACAATAACATGAGTTATTAGAGAATTCTAATTATTCTATTTCTTTGATTTACTGTTAGTTGCATCATTTTTTTATTTGCAAAGGCTAAGGGTCAGTCTCCTTTGTAACTAGAACTCACTAATCTTATAAGGGCCCCTTTTGACCCAGCGAACAGTGCTTTACGCATGACCATACCTCTGGTGAGGATTAAGGAAAATATCTTTTGAGCTACTGAAAAAACCTCCCGCAAAACCAATCTAAGTAATGATTTTGAGTATTCAAAAAGGGCTTTACTGCAGCAATATGATAATAAACGACCGATTGCTTTTAATTTGTCAGTAATTTCGTGGCTGTTCTGAATGCCTTAATACGGCATTTGGGGCGTGAAAACCACGGAGGTTAGATGACTGATGCCGAGAAAGGTCGCATTGTGTCAGGTCT
>Ga0187827_10005355_pt1 | contig 15229 bp, 14 predicted proteins | sample ETNtaG_39_FD_167969 | JGI IMG/M metagenome (GOLD analysis project Ga0187827, IMG submission 167969) | Marine microbial and viral communities from oxygen minimum zone, Eastern Pacific Ocean - ETNP2014_SV_150_PacBio MetaG (Illumina Assembly) | ecosystem: Environmental > Aquatic > Marine > Hypoxic...
AGCACTGTCACGGGAGACATTTAACTGCCCTTCCATTTTCATCATATTATATAACTTTTTGTTATCCTGGAGCAGTACGTTTATTTTTTCTGCCAGCAGTTCCGGACCCATGTATTTTTCTTCTATCACTATAGACATGTTTTTATGCTCCAAGTAGCGGGCATTATATGTCTGATGGTCATCTATCGCAAATGGATAGGGTATCAATATTGACGGTATGCCGGCCGCATAGATCTCAAAAACTGTACTTGCGCCCGCCCTGGAGATGATTAAATCAGTTATCCTATATACTTTATCTATCTCATCTATATAGGGAAAGACTTTTATGGGAACTTTGGTTCTTTTTCCTATGTCTTTAAGGCCACTAGTTATGCCTTCATAGAACCTTGTCCCGGATATGAGCAGCACCTGAATATCCTTTTTTATGTTTATTAAACTTCCGAGTTTCAGGACTGATTCATTAATCTTTCTGGCACCAAGACTCCCCCCTAAAGCCGTTATAGTGAATCTTTTTTCAGAAAGACCCCACTTCTTATAATCGGGATTAAGATGGCGGAAATCCATCACAGCCTTTCTTACCGGATTACCGGAAAATATTATATTTCCTGTTTTTATATTCAGAAATCTTTTTGTATCCTCAAAACTGGTAAAAAAATACCTGGATCTTACTGAAAACAGCCTGTTAAGCCTCCCTGGGATATAATTCTGTTCATGAAGAACAAATGCTGTTTTCCGGATAATTGCAGCCAGCAGTACAGGGGTACAAATATATCCTCCCATGCCGAGGATAATATCTATCTTATTCTTTTTAAGTATAGAAAATGACTTGAAAAATCCAGGTATTAAATCTATAAAAAACAACAGATATGCAGCAGCTTTTCTAAATATATTTTTCCCTCCGATAAGACCACTGGCTCTTACAGAATAAAACCTGACACCCATATCTGATATTAGACTCTTGCCTGAACCTTTTTTCGAACCTATAAATGTTATAGAGGTCTCCGGATACTTTTTCCGTATATATTCTATTACAGCAATAGCAGGGTACAGGTGTCCACCTGTACCACCTCCGGTTACAAGAATGTTTTTATCAGTCTTCATTTACCTTATTGTTTATATCTTTTTTGTTATTCTTACCAGGATGTTCTGTCTTGAAATATTAAGCAGTATTCCCACACTGGTCATATTTATAAGTAAAGACGAACCCCCAAAACTTATAAAAGGAAGAGTCAATCCGGTGACTGGGATCAGCCCAGTGACTACCGACATATTTATTATGGACGGTATCACTATTATCCCAGTCAGACCAGCAGCCAGGGCTCTTCCATAATTCTCTTGAGTCCTTAAAGTTATTCTTATCCCGAAATAGGCAAATAAGAGAAACAATATTACGATCAGCAAAGTTCCTATCAGACCTAGTTCTTCACCTAATATAGCAAAAATGAAGTCAGTCTGGGCTTCGGGAAGATAAAAGTACTTCTGCACACTGTTCCCCAGACCTAGGCCCAGTATATTCCCCGAACCAAGAGCGATTAGTGACTGGTTAACCTGGAAATTAACTCCGCTTGTTTCAGCTATCCCGTTAAAAAATGCAAGTATCCTTTCCCTCCTATAATCTTCAAGGAATGAATAACTGACAGTAACAACTATACCTATAAGACCTAGGCCCAGTATATGTATCAATTTTACCTGACTAACATATAGTATCATGAATATTATCAACCACATCACTATGACAGTGCTGAGATCCGGTTCCAGAAAGATCAGTATTGTCATCAAACAAAGCACAAAAAATGACGGCCACAGAATCCTTTTGATCCGGTGGTCTTCCTGGTATTTCCTATTTATGTGGTCAGAGAAAAACGATATTAGAGCAAGCTTAGCAAATTCGGACGGCTGGGGACTGAAAAACCTCAAATCCAGCCATCTTCTGGCACCTCCCGATTCAACACTGAACCCTGGTATGAGTACCAGCGCAAGCAATCCAATCACTATAAGAGCGAAGAAATTGGAGAACTTCCTGTACTTTTTGTAATCTATCCTAGAAGCTACCAGAAAAAAAGTAAAAGATATGAACCACCATATGAGCTGTCTCCTAATAAACCAGTAAGGATCATTAAAGAACCTCTCTCCGACAGCTACAGATGCGCTGGAAATCATTATGACCCCCATTATGGAAAGTACGAGAGTTATTATAAACAGGAAATGATACTCCAGCCCAATACTGAAGATCCTATGTCTTTTTATTTGTCGTTCAGCTACCATGACTGGGATCCATTATTGCTTTTTTGAACCTGTTACCCCTGTCTTTATAGTCCTTGAACATATCCATGCTGGCACATCCTGGCGAAAAAAGAAGGACTTCTCCTGCCATAGTGATGTCAAAGCTTTTTGTGACTGCTTCCTCAAGGCTTGAGCATGTAAATATATCAAATCCCCCGGAAAATCGGCTGAACAGTTTTTGCATTCTTGCTGCAGACTGCCCTATTAGGACTATATTTTTTACAGACGACTCAAGAGAAGGAAGGACAGACATAAAATCCATATCTTTATCTAGCCCTCCCATTATAATGGTGACTTCTTTAGCAAAATCCCTTAATGCTGCTGTAATTGAGTTAGGATTAGTAGACTTTGAATCATTTATACATCTTATCCCTGCTATCTCACCTAGGTATTCCATCCGGTGCTCAATGGGCTTGAATTCTCTTATGGCCTTTCCTATGCTGCCGGGTTTCGCTCCCTTGATCAATGCTGCTGCCACGGCAGCTTCTGAATTGGATATATTATGCATTCCTTCCAAAAGGGTGCCGCTTATTTTTATACTTCCGCTACTGAAAGGAAGCTCATAAAATATTTTATTTTTCTCATACCATAGGTCGGACCCACTTCCTTTATCAAGGCTGTACTTGATTAGTATTGGACCTCTACTTTTTCCGAAGATCCTTCCAGACCTTGAAGCAGTCACTTTGTCATCAATATTTATAATGGCAAAATCCCTGCCATCCTGCCCATCGAACATCTTCATCTTCATCCGTGTATATTCATTTATGCTGCCGTGCCTGTCCATATGGTCGCTGGTAATGTTTAGCAAGATAGCTACGCTGGGTTTAAAAGAATAAGTTCTTTCTAATTGAAAACTGCTTACCTCTACCACTCTTATAATATCATCACTAACAGCTTTCCTTTTATGCTGATCTATGTCAAATGTATTCAGGAGGGGAGCCCCTACGTTCCCACATACCATGTTTTCCATGCCTGCTTCACTCAATGCGGCACCAATAAGGTTTACTACTGTAGTCTTACCGTTAGTCCCCGTTACGGCTATAGTATTGGACCTCTGCACTTCATCCAGCAGATTCCAAGAAAGTTCTATTTCATCCCATACTGGAATCCCCTTTTCTACTGCCATAACAAGGAGACGATTAGATGAGGATATTCCGGGACTGGTTATCACAAGGTTGATATCTTTTAGGACTTCCGTACCTATGTCAAATTCTTCCGCAAGCACTATGTCGAGTCCATCTCCGAAATTAACTCCAATACTGGAGCATATTATTTCAGTGTCAAGGCTGATATTGTTATCCAAGGCTATGACATCATTTCCCAGATCCAGCATTCTTCTAATGACCGAGATGCCGGTGACTCCTAAGCCTATTACTAATATCTTTTTTTTAAGGAAGATAATATCAATGTTTATCATTGCAGGTCCAATAAGAAGCATTAATCTATAAATTTTAAATAGTAAATGAAAAAACCTGTGGCTGCACAAATAGCACAGACCAGCCAAAATCTTATGATGACCCTAATTTCGGGCCAGCCTAAGAGTTCAAAGTGGTGGTGTATAGGCGCCATCTTGAAAACTCTTCTCTTGAACATCTTAAACCATAATACTTGTATTATGACTGAAAGAGTCTCGACTACAAACAAGCCTCCAACAAATATTAGTAGTATCTCCTGCTTTAGTACAATAGCTATAGCAGCAATCAGTCCTCCCAGCCCGAATGATCCTATATCTCCCATAAATATCTCAGCAGGTGCCGTGTTCCACCATAAAAAGCCTATACAGGCTGCAATAGCACTCCCTCCTATAACAGCTATATCTATCCCGTATGTCACATCCGAAATAGTCCATTCCAAAAAAGCAATAAAGCAGAATACAGCTATCACTACGGATATTGAGCCTGCTGCCAGCCCGTCAAGTCCATCTGTAAGATTTACCGCATTAGTAGTGGATATAAGTATGAGAACAACTATCGCATAATACCAGTACCCCAGTTCAACGCTGATATTGGTAAACGGGATATTAATATATGTCCCCAGTTTCAGTACGAAATGGTAGAATAAAACGAAATATATACAGATCAGTGTGAGAAAGAATATTTTTACCCACCCCCTAAGGCCAATAGAACGTTGCCTCCTGAGGGCCATATAATCATCAATGAATCCCAGTAAACTGCAGAGAAGCAGTATAGAGGTAACAAAAAAACCTTCCAAGCTGTAATCCTGGTAGCGGTAATATTTGATTAGGCTCACTATTATGAAGGCAGCTATAGAAGCAAATATTATTACGACTCCTCCCATAGTAGGAGTTCCTGCCTTGGCATAATGGGTCATGGGACCGTCTATCCGAATCTTTTCCCCCATGGCTCTTGCTTTTTGAAACCTTATAAATAAAGGAGTAAGCAGAAGCGATAAAAATCCCCCGATAGCTATCGATAGAAAGATCCAGTTCATTAAAAATACTCCTTCTTTTAGTTACACTCGGAAATAATAAACTATTTAGCAACTTGATATTTTAAAAAATTGACGATCTCTTCAAGCTTGTTAGCTCTAGAACCTTTGACAAGAATGATATCTCCTGCTTTTACAATGTTTTTTAATTCATCTCTGAGAGATTTTTGATCCATGTATGTAAAACAACGGTCTTTTTTGACAGTACCTTGCTCAAAACCCCTACACATGTTTTGTGCCAGTTTACCTGATGTTATCAAAACGTCAATACCTTTCTTAGCAGCATACAAACCTGTATCATAATGAAGCTGAGGCCCAGAGTCCCCAAGTTCAAGCATGTCACCTAAAACGGCTATTGAACGCCTTTTTTTATTGCCGGATATGACAGAGACGGTATCCAGTGCACTTTTTACTGAAACAGGACTTGCATTATAGCAATCATCCAGGACTATAATGTCTCCGCATTTCAGGACATGCATCCTGTGCTCTTCCATCTCAGCATTTTCGATACCCTCTTTTATCATATCAATATCAGCTCCGACATGATAACATACAGCTGCAGCCAGAACCCCGTTATATAGGTTATGATATCCCGGATGGCTGCATTTTATACGGACCAGCCTGATATCTTTTCTAAAGAAGTCAAAACTGAACCTTCCAAGCCAGTCACTGCCTACATTCACAAAATTATAGTCTCTTTTTTTATTTTCACCGAATTCTAGGATGTCCACCTCTATGATCTCTTTTATATGAGGAGTCATCCTGTCATCAGCATTTAAAAACATTATGCCCCCATTCCTTTTAATAGGGACCGCTATTTCAGCTTTAGCTGTTGCCAGCTTTTCCATACTTTTAAAAAACTCCATATGTGAACCACTTACTGAAGTTATCGCTCCTATGCTGACATTACTCATCTCTGCTAAGGGGCCAATCTGTCCCGGACCCCTCATACCCAGTTCTGCTATAAAATAATCAGTACTTCTGTCAATATCAAATATAGTTTTTGATACTCCTATTTCAGTATTATAGTTTTTTGGAGTAGAAACAATGTTAAAATCGCGGGAAAGGACTGCTGAAATGAAACTTTTTGTAGTAGTCTTTCCCAGGCTCCCAGTGATACCTATAGTCACTGCTCCAAACTGCTTTAGATACCCGGCAGCAAGGTCTTTTAAAAAATCCATACTGTTATAAGTTTCCAACACCATAAGTCTGTCCGGGTTTTCCTTATCCAGCCCTTTAAGGATATCTACAACCTTTTCTTTTTTTCTTTTTTCATATACAAAGCCCGAAGCACCGGAACTGACCACCATTGAGATATAATCATGCCCATCAAAATTATCCCCCTTTACGGGGATAAAAAAATCACCTTTCTCAATGGTCCGGCTATCTGTGGATATCTTTCTGATCCATCCTTCATGGTTGTACGAAACAACGGCTGAACTAGTCCAGCCTACCGCATTATTGAGACTTATTTTTTCTTTTATCTTCATTATACTCGCTTACTATGTCGAGATCACTAAACGGGATCATCCTGCCGTTTTCAAATTCCTGATAATTCTCGTGCCCTTTCCCTGCAATAAGTACCACGTCACCGCATCCAGCCATATCCATGGCCTCAAATATAGCTTCTTTTCTGTCTGTTATCCTTTTGTACCTCCTGATATTTTCTTCCCTAAAACCTTCTTCTATCATATCTATTATACTGTCTGGTTCTTCAGACCGGGGATTATCAGTAGTTATGATGGAAAAATCAGCCAGTCTTACAGAAATGCTTCCCATTATTCTCCTTTTATTCTTGTCTCTGTCTCCTCCACAGCCAAAAACCGATATCAGTCTTCCACGATCCGCAAGCATACCTCTGGCTGTCTTAAGGACATTTTCCAGGCCGTCAGGAGTATGTGCATAATCAATGATAACTGTTCGACCTGACGAATCCTCTATTTTTTCAAATCTGCCCCCGAATCCTCCAATCTTCCTGATTCCTTCAACTATATATCTGGTATCTATACCGGCTTCCAAGCACACCGCAAATGCAGCAAGAATATTATAAACATTAAAAATCCCACACAGGGATGTCTCTATTCCGATCTCCTCTATATTTTTCCCAGCTATTTTCATCTTTATCCCTGAAATTGAGCTAATAATGTCGGAAGCCTTTATGTCCGCATCCCTGCTATTTATGGCATAAGACACCTTTTTCCTGCCTGTGTCTTCAAACAGCCTCAGGCCAAAGCTGTCATCTATATTTATCACTACTTTTCCGTTCCCGAAATTATAATTGTTTCTTGCATCAAAAAGCCTTGATTTAACTTCAAAATAGTTTTCTATATTTCCATGATAATCAAGGTGGTCTTGAGACAAATTAGTAAATATCAAAAAATTAAAACCAATGTGATCTACACGATGAAGATCTATTGAATGTGATGAAACCTCCATACACACAAATACTGATCCCCTTTCCCTGCTCCTGGAAAAAAACCTATGCAAGTCTATAGATTCCGGAGTAGTTCTTTCAAATTTCATTTCATCTTCTCCGATGAATGACTTAAAGGTGGTTATCATAGAATTTTTTATACCTGCACTTTTTAATATTGAATTAATAAGATAACAGGTAGTTGTCTTACCGTTTGTACCAGTGATACCTATTATGTTAAGAGATCTGGATGGATGACCGAAAAAGTTACTACTTATTACAGGAAGCACTTGTCTAGTCTCATCAATTACTACCTGAGTAACTCCCGAATCCAATTTCATCTTTTTGTTAATTATTACCGCAACAGCGCCTTTATTGATTGCTTCCCGAACATAATCATGTCCGTCAATTTTAAAACCTTGGACAGCTACAAACAATCCTCCCCGTACAATATTTCTTGAATCTATGCTGAGGTCTTTTATATCAATATCGATATTACCACAGATTTCCCTGTATTTTACATTTTCCAGCAATTTATTTAGTCTCATCTAAACGTCCATCCTGTATTAGATTAATCAACTTATACTTACCTTAGATTATACATCACCGAGAGCAAATTTTATCATTTTATACCTTTTATCCTATCCAGTGAATATTCCATGACCTCCTTAAAGACTGGAGCTGCTACTGTTCCTCCCCAGACTGTTCTTTCAGCCCCTTGGGGCTCATCTACCATCACTATTACAGCTAACTGCGGGTCTATATATGGAGCAAATCCAACAAATGATGTTATACTCCGCCCTTCACTGTATCCAATCCCGTTTTTATTTGCTTTTTCTGCTGTTCCGGTCTTTCCACATACATCTATATTTTTTATAGCAGCATTTTTACCAGTACCGTCCTGCACTACAGCTAGCATCATATCTTTGACAGAATTTGCTGTTTCAAGTGCCAATATCCGTTTCTCTTCCAAATTATTTGGTACTTCCTCTATTTCATCCCCAATTCTGAAGTCCTTGATGATTACAGGATCTATCAGGTAACCTCCGTTTGCTATGACGCAAATTGCCCTAAGCAGCTGCAGAGGGGTAACCGATATACTTTGACCAATAGCAAGGGCCCCAATTGTAGAGGCAGGCCAGCTGTTATAATCATGAAGAATCCCGTCTTCTTCACCTGGGAGCCCTATCCCTGTCTTTTCACCAAATCCGAACTCCTTCATCCCTTCCCAGAACATTTTATTTCCCATACTTAACGCCACTACCACTGCTCCAACATTACTGGAATACTGTATTATCTCTCTGGTGGAATAATTAATATTTCCTGTTCTGAAGATCTCTTTAATAGTCCTGTCTGCCACTTTTATGGATGGCGGTAGATCAAAAATCTGATCTTTTTCTACTGTACCGTTTTCCAATGCAGTAGCCACATTTATAATCTTAAATGTGGAGCCGGGTTCATAGGTATAAGAGACCCCCCAAGGTCTATAAAGTTGTTCATCATAATCCACGTAGTTATTGGGATCAAAACCTGGGTAAGATGCCATGGCCAGAACCTCTCCATCACGTGGATCCATCACCACAACTGTTGCTCCTAACGCATCATACTGACTTACAATAGCTTCCAGATTTTTTTCGGCTATAAATTGTATCTGGGTATCGATGGTAAGCACTATATCCTTTCCATCTACCGGTTCTAAGTAGGTCTTTATATTGCCCGGAATGATATTTCCAAAGACATCTATTTCTGCTTCAGCCCTTCCATCCACACCCCTCAGGATATTTTCATACTCAAGTTCTACCCCATATAGACCGTTTCCATCTGTGCCTGTAAACCCTATTATTGATCCTGCAAGATATTCCTGAGGATAATATCTCTTGCTCTCATCCTGGATATATATGCCCTTTATCCCTAACTCTACAATTTTTGATGCTTCCTCTGAAATCACTTTTCTTTTTATATAAATAAATCCCAATTCACTATCTGAGAGTTTTTTATAAAGGTCTTCTATATCTAGACTAAGGGCATCAGACAAAAGCTTTGAGACTTCTCCAGGATCTTCTATTTCCTTTGGGTTTGCATATATTGTCTTTTCTATGATGCTGACAGCAAGCTCATTACCGTTTCTATCAAGTATTTTCCCTCTCTTAGAATATAGCTTGAACTCATCCAAATGCTGATACTTTGCATATGCCCTGTATTTGGAAGCATTAAGATATTGTACGGATACCAGTCTGTATGAAATCAAAGAAAAAGCTATAATAAATAAAATAAACAGGAAATATATCCTTTTCCTGTTTGCCTTATTATCATATTTATCCGCTGTCATTTTCTTACATATTTATTTTATGGTATGAAGAATGTCAATACGCTTTCTGATACTACCAGTATTAGATCCTGAAGATAGTATATAGTGCCTAGAAGATTATCGTAATTTTCCGGAATATCAGGCGAGGTTTCCCTAGATATATAATTAAATATCTTCTCATTATTTATTAAATTATCACCGGAAATACCAACCACTTCCATGCTGCTCTCAACCTTCATCTCCAGCCCCTCTTCTGCAACTACCAGTATTCGGGAAGGTGCCCTGAGAAATGACGTCTCGAGCTTTAATCTGTCGGACCTGTCCTCTTCAACAGATATCATCTCATTGAGCTTGAATATTTCTTTCTGATAGTTTATATTATGGACCTTAAGTCCAATATTCAACAGCATTCCGAAGCATACAAAGAGTATAACTACTGTCATCATATAGAATGGCCCGCTATTACTGTATAGCAACTGCTTTGCCTGGTTACTGCCAGAGATATTCTTACTCAAGTAAAGCACTGGCCTCTCTATTTTATTCGATTTTATGATCCTATCAGGTATCATGACTTTCAGACTTTCTTTAAGGCTCTAAGCCTTGCGCTTCCCGCTCTTGGATTTTTAACTTTTTCCACCGGGGTCGGCATAACCGCTCTCTTGGTCAAAACTTCAGCATCTTTTTTAGCTCCGCACCCGCAGACAGGTAATCCGGGAGGACAAGTGCATACTCCTTCAAGATCCTTGAATCTTCTCTTTACAATCCGGTCTTCTAGAGAGTGGTACGATATTATTACCATTCTCTCACCGGTTCCAAGCATTTCAAAACCATCGTTAATTACCTTTCTTAGATTATCCAGTTCGCTGTTTACTTCTATCCTTATTGCCTGAAAAATCCTTTTAGCCGGATTACCTCTCCTCTTACCGGCTGACCCTATCGGTATAGAACTATTTATTATCTTCACTAACTCACCAGTGGTTCTAATCTCTTTATTTTTTCTTTTCTTTTCAATTTTCCTTGCTACACGGCCAAAAAACCTTTCCTCACCGTAAGTCTTAAATATTTCTTCAAGTCTTTCCCTAGAATAACTGTTCACCACATCAATTGCTTTCAAATGCTGGCGGTTTGAGAACCTCATATCCAGCTCTTCATCCCTAAGATAACTGAACCCCTTTCCTGAACTGTCTATCAGAAAAGAGGATAGACCCAGATCAAGCAAAATACCGTTTATTTTCGCTAAACCGAGCCGTCTTAGTATTTTCTTTATATTTGCAAAATTGTCATTGACCGGCACTATATTGCCAGCCAATAACTCTAATCTTCTGGTGGCGGTGCTTAAAGTCTGACTATTAAGATCAACTCCAATTACTTTACCTGTGGGGGCAATGACTTTAATTATTTCTACAGTATGACCCGCACCGCCAAGTGTCCCATCGAAGACTATGTCTCCTTGCTCTGGGTTTAAAAATTTAATTACCTCGTCGAGCAGAACTGGTACATGGAAATCTACTGCTCTCATACCCAGCTCACTTTTAGAACCCTAATTCTTCAAATGCATTTTGGTCTTCAGAGAACTGTAAATCAGCTTTATTATAATATTTATCCCAGTTTTCCCTTGACCATATTTCAGCTCTATCTGAAACTCCGACAAGAACTATCTCTTTTTTCAAATCAGCATATCCTACTAAATTCTGGGGGATTCTGGTCCTTCCCTGTTGGTCAATACTTTCAATGGTAGCCGATGAAAAGAACCATCTTGAAAATCTCTGTAAATTTCTTTTAGCCATTGGATTTTCCATTATCCTTTCCTGTACTCTTTCCCAACTTTCTCTTGAGAAGAGAAAAAGGCATTTCTCGTCAAATCCCTTAGTGATTATAACTCCCTTTATTACTTCTTCCCTAAATTTAGCAGGGATGAACATCCTGCCTTTACTGTCTATTGTCCTGCAATGTTCGCCTAAAAACATTTAACGCCCTGACCGAACTATTTTTTACAAAATACCAGAAAAACTATTGTATTTTCCACCACTTTCCACCACTTAACACCATTAAAATATCATATTATACACTATTTGTAAACTTTTTTTTAAAAAAAAGTAAAAATAAATATTATTATTTAATAGACTCTTATTTGATAACAATATCTAACTATATACTGTTATCAAATAAGACAATTAGAAGGTACTAGTACTCTATATTGTGCCTGGGTGTAGAGACTGACTTCAATTATCCGTATCGATCTCTAGTTCCTTGGTCACTAGTCTACCGTCTTCTGACCTAGTAAGTTCCTCTATCTTCTGTTCAGCTTCATTCAGTTTCTTGAGGCAATGTGATGACAGTTTTATACCCAGTTCAAATTTATGCATGGAATCTTCCAAGGAGATCTCCTCATTCTCCAGTTCCTTAACGACTTCTTCAAGTTTCTTCAGCGCTTCTTCAAAATCTAGCTTATCCATCTTCATTTTTATTACCTGACCTTAATAAACTTTTCTTAAGTATTTCAAACACCCTAGCCTTTATTTGTCCATCCCTTAAACATACTTTGATGTCCTCACCCCGGGATATCATGTCTACAGTATTTACATTTTTCCCAGTTTTTGCATCGTATACTGTAGCAAATCCTCTCTTTATTATATTTACAGGAGTATTTTTCTCAAGACTTTCAAGCATGAAGTTTATATATTTTTTCTTGTTAGCTACATAGTTTATGACACTATACCTCCACTGCAAGTCATTATTCTTTATAGTAAGCCGGTACGAGTTCACCTTGGATAGGATGCGGTCAGGTACAAGCCCTGATGTAGCTCTTACCCGTTCGGTCTTTTTACGGCCTATAATCCTGGATATATTTTCTGAGAAGTCCCTTCTCGTTATGCTAACATCCTGATACCTATTACCCAGCATGATGATCGGCCTTTTAAAGTATCTTCTATCTATAAGAGTGAGGAACTGTTTTCTGGATGTACGGAGCCTCCAAAGTGTCTTTTCCAGCATAGCTGATATTATATTCTCTATGTCACCAGTCACCTTTTTCTTATCTAGAATCACTTTTTCTGCAGCTACTGAAGGAGTAGCGGCACGGAGATCTGCTACAAAATCAGAGATGGTAAAGTCAGTCTGATGCCCCACTGCAGAGATCAATGGAACCTTGCATTTATGTATGCTGCAGGCCAGCTCTTCACTGTTAAAACCCCAGAAGTCTTCCATGGAACCTCCGCCCCTAGCGATGATTATCACATCTACGCCATGGCTACAGAGATCTTCAAGAGCCGAACATATCTCTGAAGCAGATTTCATTCCTCCCACACTCACATTCCTAACTGTGAGATGAAAATTTGGAAATCTACTTTTAAGAATTGAGACTATGTCCTTCAGGACTGCTCCATCTATAGAAGTGGCTATGCCTATTTTTTCTGGAAGTAATGGTATTTTTTTCTTTATACCAGTATCGAAAAAACCTTTTTTTGATAGCTTTTCCTTTAATTGTTCAAAAGCAAGTACAAAGGCGCCTTTACCTACAGTGCGGGCTTCAAGTGCAATAAGCTGGTATTCTCCCCTTTTTTTATATATTGATATATATCCATTTACCTGTATATGAAGACCTTCTTCTATTTCAAATAGGAGCTTACGGTTATTTTGGTAGAACATAACTATTTTAACCTTACTGTCTTCGTCCTTGAGGTCAAAATACATATGTTTTCTATTATGGAAAAAAAAGTTGCTTACCTCTCCCTCGAGCCATATATTGGAAAAACTACTTTCCAAATCCTGCCTGATAAGATGGTTAAGCTCGCTGACACTATAGATCTTGGTGCTATTGATATCCATAGGCTATCCTGGATTTATTGGAGTTTCCAGTATGTGTACATTTTCTTAGCTCTACTCTCAGAAAGCTCTTTTATCAGGACAATGTCTGAGGGAGCATCTTCTTCTAGAACTAGTATTTTTTTCTCTATCTTTACCACCTCTTTAAGAATAACTTTGTTTACTCTGGCACTAATCCTAAGTCTCAAACAAAAAACATGTAGTCAGATTAATATTATAGATAAAAATATTAATAAAATCATCGATACATACTAAAATATTATTAATCATATTTGGGAATACATTTAGTATTATTTTAACGGGAAGCAATTCTAACTGTTTTCTATTTTTCCGACTTTGTCTTTTCTGCCTTAACATCTTTGGCGCCAGTATCGATTTTCTGTTTTTTCTGACCTTTTTTATTTTCCGATCCTATCTTGTCAGGTGAATCATTTGTAGAGCTTTTGCCTGATTTATAGTCAGTACTGTAAAAACCGGATCCTTTAAATATTATCCCGACAGGAGAGAAAACCCTACTTGTATTTGCCTGGCATTGGGCACAAGGCTCGCAACCACTACCACCAGATTTTACCATTTTGTCGAAGGTCTCTCCACATTTATCGCACTTGTATGTATAAATAGGCATAATCAAATAATATGTTTCAGGGCTAAATAGAAAATATATACCAATTAAAAATTTTAGTCAAATATTTCCATCAGTTTTGTTATAATGCAGTTTACATTATGAGTAAGACTAGTATATTAGTAATAATCTTTTGCACAGCTATCGTATCAGCTGTAGTATTTTTTGCTCTGCAAGAAGATCCTAGTCCTAGTATGGAAGATGTCTATCTTTTTAGCAGCGAAAATATTGAAAAAGCTTCTCCCGAAGACCTGAGAGCTAAAAATTTCTACAATCTTAATTCACAGATTTATTTGGTAATTCCGCTAAAAGATGTAGACAGCGGAGACCTGCTGAAGGTAAGCTGGGTCTTTATGGGAGAAGACAGCTACAGGATAATTCAAGAAGATAATATCGAAATAGATGAAAGCGGAAGCGGAGAAATCACTGTATACCTAGTGAGAAAGGATAATGCTTATAACCCTGGAGAATACAAGGTAAGAGTCGAATACAACAATATCCAAGAGAAAGAGGCATCTTTTACCATTACTGCCGAATCAGGCTCTTGACCTTTTGGCATATTCCTCACCCAGCTTTGCAAATTCGTCTTTAACTGTCTTGAATACCAGTTCCAGAGCTTCCTTGACAGTAGCATCAAGATTATGGTTTAGTATTATTTTAACATTTTTCCTTACAGCCAGGTCCTCCAGATAATCCTGTATGATTATTATCTTGTCCAGATGTTCGATATATCTCTTTACAGGCCTAGAACCTTGGGTCTCTACTGTCCTTTTTGAAAAATGTTCCTTGTGTATATTTTTATCTGGAACTGAAATAACTATTGGGATTATAATGGCTTTGCCTGTACATTGTCCAATATCCAAATAACCCGGAACAATATGAGCTCCCTCTATTACTATATCTATCTTTTCTTCGACACTCCTCTTTATTATGGCTTCAACACCTACATTTACTGCCAGCACTTGTTCTCTAAATCCCAGTATTACCGGCTCGACACCAGAAGGCGGCAGTGTAAGGTTCTTATAGGCGTTGTATGACGACCCTCTGAGAGGTCTTATAAGTTTTTCCGAGACTGAAGCTCTCATCACCTCTCTAATAGCATCAGTGGATGCTACCCTGGTAATGTTCAACCTATTGGCCAGTATTGTGGCTATAGTTGATTTCCCTACACCTGTAGCCCCGCCTATAAGTATTATAGTAGGTTTATGAATTTTACCGACCGACTGCCACAACAGGTATTTCTCTGCATATTCCAGCTTGGCCTCCTCTTTAATAAACCTGAAAGCAAGCGACCTTAGTTTATCAAGAGTGATAGACCTAATTTTATTTT
>Ga0187827_10005360_pt1 | contig 15222 bp, 9 predicted proteins | sample ETNtaG_39_FD_167969 | JGI IMG/M metagenome (GOLD analysis project Ga0187827, IMG submission 167969) | Marine microbial and viral communities from oxygen minimum zone, Eastern Pacific Ocean - ETNP2014_SV_150_PacBio MetaG (Illumina Assembly) | ecosystem: Environmental > Aquatic > Marine > Hypoxic...
CATAATCCCTGCTCGGGGTGGCTCGCGGAGCGTTCCGCAGAAAAACATCCATCCGCTTGCTGGTCGACCGCTTATAGCACACACGATTGAGGCAGCTCAGGCTTCGGAGCTACTGCATCGCTTTATTGTATCGACAGATGACGTAGAAATTGCTCAGGTTGCACGGGAATTGGGTGCTGAGGTGCCATTTATACGTCCGAGTGAGCTAGCTCAAGATGATACACAGGATTTGCCCGTCTTCGTGCACGCTCTTCGTTGGCTAGAACAGAACGAGGATTACACCCCAGATATTGTGTTGAACTTGAGACCGACATCACCATTACGGCGTGCGAATGATATTGATGGAGCAATCCGTCTCCTTATCGAGACAGAGGCAGATTCGGTAAAATCAGTCTGTACTGCAACACAGCATCCGCACAAGATGTGGTATTTGCAGGATACGAATCTTGTTCCCTATCTCAATACACCCTTCCGGCTTTCACGCGGCCCCGATGTCCCACGCCAGGATTTAGAGCAAGTGTACTTGCAGAACGGGGCTGTAGATGTGACCTGGAGGAGTGTGATCTTGAAACAAGGGAAATTGATCGGTGAGCGTGTGAGGGGATATGTAATGTCTGAAATAGATTCAGTGGACATAGACTTCATCTGGGATTTTGCGATTGCTGAAGTGATGCTTGCCTTGCGTACAGAGCACACCGAAAATGATGACCAGTAATAAGGTACCACTGATACGTGTCGACAACCATCCAGTAGGGCCTGGCTATCCTACCTACGTGATTGCTGAGATTGGGATCAATCATAACGGTATTCTTCCATATGCGCTTAAGCTAATTGACGCTGCTGTTGATAGTGGCGCAGATGCCGTGAAATTTCAGAAGCGTCATCTGACGAGTCTGTACCCCGGTCAACTCATCCAACATCCAAACAAGGACGAGAAGGGTTTCCAGTACATGATCCCCTTCTTACAGGAGATGGAGTTGTCAGATGATGACTACAGACAGATTGTTGCATATTGTAAGGAGCGTGAGATTACGTTTCTTTGTTCGCCATGGGACCTGGCCAGCGTTGATTTCCTCGAAACTCTTGAGGTTCCCGCTTACAAGATAGCGTCGGCCGACCTAACGAATCTCCCGATCCTCGAATATATTGCCTCTTATGGTAAGCCAATGATTGTCTCTACGGGCATGTCAACATTTGAGGAAGTGAAAACCACGGTAGCGCATCTAGAGCGATGGGGGGCCCAATATGCGCTGTTGCACTGCAACAGTACCTACCCATGTCCCTTTGAAGACGTGAACTTGAGATTCGTGGAGATTTTACGGAACGAATTCAATGTGCCTGTGGGATATTCAGGTCATGAACGTGGCATTGCTATCTCTACGGTGGCTGCTGCTTTAGGCGCTTGCATTATCGAACGCCACATCACCTTGGATCGCACCATGGAGGGGCCGGACCACGCTGCAAGCCTTGAGCCGCATGGATTCAAAAAATTGGTGCGTGATGTTCGATGGGCCGAGGCGGCGATGGGTACCGGCGAGAAATATTATTCGCAAGGCGAGATGCTCAATCGAGAGATTCTAGCGAAGAGCTTGGTCGCTGCTCGACCTATCAAAGCTGGAGAGACGCTTACTAGCCAAATAATTACCGTGAAAGGCCCAGGTAAGGGGCTTTCGCCGCAGCGCATGGATGAGTTGCTCGGAAAGACAGCGCAGCGGGACATTGAACAAGATGGGCTGTTTGTCGAGTTCGATCTAGGAATTGATCATCAGACCGGATTCTTAGGCCACATTCCCTGGGACTGGGGGATCGTGGTTCGGTTTCGAGACCTTGAGCACTTTATAGGCTTAGATCCACATATATTAGAATTTCATTTTACATACGAGGACATGCTCGACCAGCCGGAGTTCGGGTGTTATTCTCAACGGTTGATCGTGCATGCACCTGAATGGTGGCATCGTTCTCTTGTGGACCTGTGTTCGCTAGATGAGGCGCATCGACGCGCCTCACTTGAAGTGATTCAAATGGCGATTGATAAGGCACGCAAGCTGTCTCCGCACTTTTCCGGCAAACCTGCCGTGATTGTGCATCCAGGGGCAATGAGCCTTGAGCCTACAGCAGATACCGGTCGGTTGGTGGATAACCTGATCCGCTCTGTGGACGAATTGGATTGCACGGATATCTGTCTTCTACTTGAGAATCTACCTCCTCGGCCTTGGTATTTTGGTGGTCAGTGGGTGACGAATGCGTTTATGGAAGCCAATCAGATCGTAGATGTTTGCAACGCCACTGGCGTACGGCTTTGTTTCGATACCTGCCATGCGCAATTGTTCTGTAACCTGGCCGGTACGGATATTGTAGAACAGACGCGTCTGCTACAACCATACATTCGCCATCTTCACTTTTCGGATGCCATGGGTATTGACGGGGAAGGATTGCAGATTGGCGAGGGTATGATTAATTTTGACCGGATCATATGTGCCTTGGGAGATGGCAACTATAGTTTGGTGCCGGAAATCTGGCGAGGGCATCTGAACGGTGGCCATGGGTTTCTCGTCGCACTCGAGCGTTTAGCGGTCTTTTTTAAGGAGCGGAAGTAATATAGCAGCAAGTGACTGGTTTCCGTGCTCTATAACTTCGTGTAGCTGCTTGAGAAGTTCCAGTGAATCGTCGTGCCAGTGAACCAATTCGAGGAGCGATCACGATTTGGGACGAGACGAGGACTTGCGCTCTTCTTTACCCATGGGGTTTCCCTGAAAACCTGGGCCGAGGTTGGTTTTATGGACCGTGAGTTGGCCTACTATCATCAGTTGGGGCAGCGGGTCGGTGGCGTTACTTTCGTGACGTATGGTGGTCAAGATGATGCCGAGTTAGCAACTACGCTAGAGGAGGATGTATCGGTGCTGAACAACCGCTGGAGTTATTCTCCACGCTGGTTCGGGTTGTTTGCAGGCCTGCATTATCGGAAGGAATTGAGACAAGTCAGCATCATCAAGACAAACCAGCTGCTTGGAGCGGGGGCCGCCATTCTAGCTAAGGCGCTGTCAGGGGCAAGACTTGTCGTCCGATGTGGTTACGTTCATTCTCTAGTGATTGAGAGGAATCGAACAGGCACATTGAAGCACCGCATGCGTGTGTGGCTGGAAGAATGGGCTGCCTGTCGGGCTGCTGAGCGTGTCATGGTGTCGAATCATGCTGACGCAGACTTTCTAATCCAAAAATACGGTTGCCCTTTGCGTAAGATATCAATCATTCCCAACTTCGTTCAAACCGATTTGTTTTCCCCTAAACCAGCTGAAGTGAAGCGCTCCGGACTAGTAGGGTATGTAGGTCGGCTGGAACAGGAGAAGAACCTTAGTGCCCTGATCGATGCCGCTAGTAAGGTTAGAGGTATTACCGTAAGAATCATCGGTTCAGGTACCTTGCAGGAAGAGCTGGAAACACAGGCTCGTGATGCGAACGTCAGAGTGGAGTTCTTGGGCAATGTCCAGAATCCGCTCCTGCCAACTCTTCTCAGGGAATGTGAAGTGTTCGTATTTCCATCATTGTTTGAAGGGCACCCCAAAGCCCTGTTGGAGGCAATGGCGTGTGGTCTACCGGTGGTCACGACACCAGTGGAGGGTATTAGATCGGTGATCCAGCATGGCCAAAATGGATACCTGTGCGACAACACAACGGCTGATGCAATTCGATGTGGTCTTGAAGAAGTCATGAGCAGCGCAGAGCTCCGCCAAAAACTCGGAAGAGGCGCGCGACGTTACGTCGTTGAAAATCTCTCTATAGAAAAGGTATTAGCGAAAGAATTAGATGTGTATCAGCAGTTAGGCTTCCTATAACAATGGCTGCTCCTAAGGTCAGCGTCGTCATGAGCGTCTTCAACGGCGAGCGATTCCTGCGGGAGGCCGTTGACAGTATCTTGGGCCAGTCGTTCAACGACTTCGAGTTCATCATTGTAAATGATGGTTCCACGGATTCGACGGGAGAGCTTTTGAGCAAGTACACGACTGCTGACTCGCGGGTCGTATTGGTGCAGAATAAACAGAATATCGGCCTGACCCGCTCGTTGAACAAGGGCCTTCGGTTGGCGCAAGGTGAGTTCATAGCCCGGCAGGATGCGGACGATGTGTCGATGGCGGCGCGCCTCGCGACCCAGGTTGAGTATCTGGACAACCACCCAAAGATTGGCTTGGCAGGGGTTTTAGGCTTTGCGATTGACGCGCGGAATCGCGTAACAAACGCGCTTTCTCTTCCCACCCAAGATGCTGAGATCCGGTGGGCGCTACTGTTTGGCAACGCGTTTGTTCACAGTGGTGTGATGTTCCGAAGAAGATTGGTCTCAGAAGCGGGGTATTACAACACGAACCTCCGATACGCGCAGGATTATGATTATTGGACGCGGTTTTCGGAGAAATGCGAAGTGGGAAACATCACTCAGAGATTAGTGTGTTGGCGACTGACCTCTCGTAGCGTCACTGAAACGCATTTCCTGGAGCAGCAGGCTTGTGCTGACCTTACGAGCATGCGACAAATCGCAAAACTACTTGACGGATGCAATGCTGCAAACGAGAGGGTTCGTGCACCTGAACGAATGCGAGGTGTCCGCCTACTTGCGCGTCACATGCTAGCTGAACTCGATCCCGAGGCAGCTTTCGCTGCAATTGAGGACATCATGTTACTTCTGGGTCAATACTTGTCTGAAAGTTTAGCGAATCTGTCACCGCGCTCACGGATTTCTCACTCAATTCGGCGCAGCGCTCGTCATGTTGTCCTCCGAGCTGTAGGCTATTACTGCGTGAGATGGCCCCGACGCGTTTCTGTCCGGATGTTTGCAGCTTTCTTACGCCGGGATCCCTATGCGCTTCTCTCGCCTGTTGCATGGCGTACGATGGCCAAATTGGTATTCCGGAGAGGTTGGCCTCGTTGGGCAACGTATGCGTTTAGGTGGTTTCGTACGCATCTGCTGACGCAGCGCTACGGAAAAACTGTCATAGGAGTCCAGTCAATTTTGGGAAATAGGGACACTGGTCTTGTCATGGATGAGGAGGTGCCTCGCGGCGCGAGGGCTAAGATCGCTTGGTTAGTTACTCCACTCGGAATCGGTGGCGGTGCCCTTACAGTGCTTCATACCTGGGCTGCCAATATTGACCTTGAGCGGTTTGAACCATCGGTGATATTAGGTGTCGACGGTCACTCCAAGGCGATGCGTGCGCTTGATTTAGGTCATCTGCCCGTATACACTGTGCCAGCTCTTTCGTTCAAGCGCGGCTGGTTGCTGTCGGCGTTAGTTTCGCTCATCCGGATAATTAGGGCCGAAAGGTTTGACATCGTACACACAATGCTTGTTCAGGGTGACATTCTTGGGGTCATTGCTGCGAAGTTGATTGGCTCCGGTATAATAGTTTCTTCAGTGGTTGGATCTCTTTATCGGAGCGAAACCCCGCGTGCGAAGAAATGGATATATCGTCTTTTCTATCGAATCCTTCACACACATTTGGATCGCATAGTCGCAGTTTCTCACGAGACCCGCTCAGCATTGATCCGCGACTTTGGAGTGGCTCCGGAAAAAGTCGATGTAATTCATCTCGGGATTGACCGGCGGGTTTTGGAGCGTGGTGAGCTCATCCCTCTACCTAGTTTCAGGGAGCCTGTAGTTGGAACCGTGGCAGAGCTTATTCCGGAAAAGGGAATCGATGATTTTGTGGACGCTGCAACGCTTATTAGGGCGGAGGTTCCTCGAGCAAGATTCGTTATTGCTGGTGACGGGCCTGAGCGAGAGAATTTAATGAGAAAGGTGGAGGCTCAAGGACTTACTGGCGTCGTTGAATTCCGGGGATGGCTACCTTCTGGTCTTGATCTGTTTGAAGAGGTCGATGGGTTCGTACTGCCCAGCTATGAGGAGGGCTTGCCGTGGGTTGTCCTGGAGGCCATGGCATGTCGGCGGCCTACAGTGGCTACAAACGTTGGCGGAATTCCAGAAATCATTACTGACGGTGAGAATGGTCTTCTTGTACAGGCCGGGGATCCAGCATCTATTGCGGTGGCGGTGCTCAGTCTGATAAACAACCCTGAATGGGCTTTGGAGGTTGGTGAGCGCGGGAGACAGCATGTGGAATCACGTTTTTCGGCGTACCGGGAAATGTCTGAAATAGAGGCGTTATACGATCAGGCAATGCGTGCTTGTCGCTGTAGAAAATGAAGCCAAGGCAGCTGAGAAAGCACTTGCTCGCAAGCGTGTCAAAGTTGTGGTCCTGACCTGGCGGTTTGTACATGGGTAGCACGGGCGAAATTACACCACGTATTACAGTCGTGATTCCGCTGTACAACGAGGTTGACAGCGTTGCCGCTGTTCTCGCACAGCTGACACCATTAGCCTCCAAGAATAATTGGGAGGTCATAGTTGTAGATGATTGCTCTACTGATGAATCCTGGCAGCTTGTGCAGGATAATGCAGATGTGCTCTTGATTCGCCACACCCGCAATCGTGGCTATGGGGCAGCGTTAAAAACCGGTATTCGGCGCGCGGGCGGAGAGTGGATAGCCATGATGGACGCCGACGGACAGCATGACCCACATGAGATCCAAAAACTGTTGCCCCTCACACAGGCTCACGATCTTGTCATTGGGAAGCGCACCCGGGGAGACCATACACCGTTCTGGCGTGTGCCCGGCAAATGGTTCTTGACTCTCCTCAGTTCATTTTTAGTGCGGCAATATATACCGGATCTGAACTCCGGTATGCGCATATTCCGACGTGAAATAGCGCTGCGTTATTTGCACCTTTTACCGGACGGATTCTCGTTCACTACTACCAGTACGCTGGTTTTCTTCAACCGCGGGTACTCAGTGAAGTTCACTCCCATTGACATTCAACCACGGCAAGGAACTAGCAAAGTGTCGTTGGCAACGGGATTCGAGACGCTGCTGTTGATATTGAGAATAGCCACCCTGTTTAATCCCATGGCTCTTTTCCTTCCGGCAAGTGGATCGCTCTTTGTCAGTGGTATTATCTGGGGAACCCCTTATGTTTTGAAGGGTCAAGGCGTGAGCGTCGGGGCATTATTATTGATCCTCGTTGGTGTCCTGGTGTTCTTCATTGGTTTGCTCGTAGACCAAGTGGCATCATTGCGGAAAGAGCGTTTCGAGTAAGATCCCACCCCCGACAATCTAATGTGTGGAATAGCGGGAATCCTGAATTTTGATGCGCGGCCTGTGAGTGCCGGAACGGTACAGCGAATGAGTCAGATGCTTGCTCACCGGGGACCGGATGGCGAGGGTATTTTCGTGGATGGCCCTATCGGCTTAGGTCATAGACGGCTTGCCGTCATCGATCTCTCCTCAGATGCGAAGCAACCGATGTGCAATGAGGATCGATCTGTGTGGTTAATATTCAATGGTGAGATCTACAACTTTCGTGAATTACGGCGTAAGTTAGAATCTCGCGGGCACAAGTTCCGCTCGCATACAGACTCTGAAGTCCTTCTACATGCTTACGAGGAATATGACCTTGAATTCCTTTCTCACCTGAATGGCATGTTTGCATTCGCCCTGTGGGACAAGCGGCAACATCGCTTACTCTTGGCGCGGGACCGGTTGGGGATCAAACCGCTATTCTTTGCGCACACAAGAAAGAGTCTGATATTTGGTTCAGAGATAAAGAGTTTACTGGAACATCCAGATGTACCCCGGAGTCTAAACCGCAACGCATTGCACGATTATCTCTCACTCAACTACGTTGTTGCTCCAAAAACATTGTTTTCGGGCATTATGCAACTCGAACCTGCGCATTACCTGTTGAGCCATACTGATGGACGTTCCAGACAGCAGCGGTATTGGGATGTCGGGTTTGGTGCGGATGACTCTTTAACTGAATCTCAGGTTCTTGATTGCGTTCGGTCTCATCTGGCGCGATCAGTGTCCGCTCAGCTAGTGAGTGATGTACCAGTGGGTGTTTTTCTGAGTGGTGGCATCGATTCAAGTGCAATAGCAGCTCTGATGACGCGCTCCAATGGATGTCCGATTCAAACATTTTCGGTTGGATTCAACGAGCCGACTTACAGTGAACTTAATTTCGCTCGGCAGATGGCACAACACATTAAGAGTCATCATCATGAGATGATAATCGCTGCAGAGGTGGTGGAAACCTTGCCTAAATTAGTCTGGCATGCTGAGGAGCCAACAGCTGATTCATCGATGTTGCCGCTTTATCATCTTGCCAAACTTGCGAGAAGTGAAGTCAAAGTTGTACTCTCTGGAGAGGGTGGGGACGAGGTATTTGCGGGGTATGAAACGTACCGGGCGCCAACTGTGATGGGGTTTTATTCTCGACTGCCCGCATGGATGCGACATCATGTGATTCGCAGAGCGGTGGATCTCTTACCCGTATCATCTTCGAAAGTAAGCTTCGAGTCGAAGTTAAGGCGGTTCCTGCGCGGAGCGCATTTGACGCCCCAAGCAGCGCATCTCACATGGAGGATGATATTCACCGAATCAGAAAAGCGCGAACTGTACGCTCCAAAGTTTCGAATCCCGCCCAACGGACATTCCACCGCCGATACCTTTCGACCCTTTCTTGAACGCGTCCATGATGCAGACCTGGTCAACCAGTTGCTGTATGTAGATTTGTGCGGCTATCTGCCGAACGACATGCTCGTGAAAGCTGATCGCATGACAATGGCCCATGGTCTAGAGGCACGTCTGCCACTATTGGATCATGATCTGGTTGAATTTATGGCGCACGTGCCACCCAAGTTAAAGTTGCGCCATGGTTGGAGATTGAAGCCGCTGCTGCGAGGAGCTGTGAAAGATTTGGTGCCAACTCCCATTCTTCGGCGCAGCAAGCAAGGTTTTAACGTTCCTAAGGGCTTGTGGATGCAAGGTATCATGCGGGAGTTTGTGGCTGCCCGACTACTCGAACCCTCCGCATGGGGTCGTCTGGGATTATTCCGTCCGGAAGAAGTAAAGAGGATCGTACAAGATCACTGGGATGGGCACTCTGACAACAGTCATCATATCTGGAGCTTGATGTGTCTGGATTTATGGCTAGACAGATTTGAGATGAGTCTCTGAAAAAGAGCCTGTGGCAGGAACTTTGGGACTTCATAGGTATTCCTGCGCGGTTTGTTCTGTTCGACCAACAATGGCTGCATCGGTTTCGGTGGACGACATTAGAAGACGAGCGTATCTTCTTCGTCTTGCCAGTTGTAAGATCGCGACTTTTGGACATTGGTGCCGGAACAAATGCTCTCGTCCGGCGACATGGAGATGGTGTAGGAGTCGACGTGTATGATTGGGGCGGTGGGGCTCTAGCAGTTGAAAATTCAGCACGATTACCGTTTTCTGCTCAATCGTTCGATACAGTAACATTTGTTGCCTCCCTGAACCATATCCCCAATCGCGTTGAGGCTTTGTTTGAGGCACACCGACTCCTTAAGCCGACCGGGCAACTACTGATTACAATGATTAATCCTATCTTCGGAGGAATAGGGCATGCTATTTGGTGGTACAGTGAAGACAAGATCCGTGGCGGCATGAAGGAGGGCGAGGTAGGTGGATTGTGGACAAGTACTTTTGAACAACTTTTATCGCTTTGAACCAGTGAGATGAAGATCGGCATCAAATGGCAGTCTAAATGAAATGAAGCGAGAGTTACTGTCATATTTATGCTGCCCCAAGTGCTCTGAAGAACTTGAATTGTATGTCGAAGGCAGCAAAGAGGATGAAATAATGTCGGGCTCTTTGCGGTGTGCCAGGTGTTTGCTGATCTATCCAATTCTACATGGAATTCCCCGTTTTGTTCCACCGTCTATGCCGAGCGCGGTACAAAGAACGACAAAGGGTTTCGGCGATCAATGGCACCGTTTTGATTCTGCGGTGGCGAACACTCAATTTACATCCGTCGAATTGTTTGTGGATTTCATCAAACCCGTCACACCAAGCTATTGTGAAGGAAAGCACATCCTTGATGTCGGCTGTGGATCAGGTCGATTTTCCGTTCTGGCGCACGAGTTCGGCGCGGCCATTGTTGTAGGTATCGACCTCAGCAATAGCGTCACGGTCGCATACGAAAACACTCGCAAGTTTCCCAATGTCCATATCGTCCAGGGCGATATTCTGTGGCTGCCGTTTCCGCCAAAGAGATTTGATTATGCATTTTCACTTGGAGTCCTGCATCACACGGCCAATCCGAGACGAGCTTTTTCCAGTACAGTCCAAATGGTGCGGCCAGGTGGCGGTGTCAGCGCCTGGGTTTATGGACGGGAGAACAACGAATGGATACTGAAATGGATCAATCCTGTTCGTGAACGTCTTACTAGCCGTCTTCCCGCCCTTCTCCTGCGCAGCCTGGCTCAGGTCATTGCGATTGTACTTCGGATGCTCTTGCGGCTTCTGTACAGGAAGTATGGGAGTCGACTCCCCTATAGAGAGTACATGCAGTTCTTGCAGCAGTTCGGCTACCGCGAACTCGTGCTGATTGTTTACGATCACCTCAAGCCCCAGTTGACTGAGTACATATCGCGTCACGAGTTTGATTCCTGGTTCGAAGAAAACCGGTTGCAGGACGTGGTCATCTCCAGCCGAGCTGGAAACAGCTGGCGCGGCTTTGGCGTGCTTCCGGCCCGCTAACGGATGTTGATCCACATGCGCTTGCCGGGGCAGTTGGCGACCCGTCGGAGCCAGATTGTCGTAGTATTTTTGCTGGCACTCGCATTGCGGACACTTTTCGTGAGCCTAGTTCCATACATGCCCTGGAGCGATGCGGCTTATTACGATGAACGTGGATGGCGGCTGGCGCAAGGTTTAGGGTATACCGGGACGACTGGGGAGCCGACCGCTTTCACGCCGCCGATGTACCCACTCGCTCTGGCGGCAATTTACGGCGTGTTCGGACATTCAGTCCTCGCTGCGCGAATGCTGAATGCTTTTTTCGACGCGGTGACAGCCGGCCTCATTTATTGTCTAGTGGTTGCATTGTATCGAGATGGCGAAAAACCGGCCGGTGGCGTTCCGTTTTTAGCCGGGTTGCTCTACGCGGTAAACCCTATCACCGTGTTTTCTTCCGGCGTGATGATGACCGAGCCATTATTCATGGCCTTGTTTATGTCCGTCGCGCTTCTGTCGCTCTCTTTCAGACCTCCTCCCTCGCGACCGGATGCCGGTAGGGGTTCTGGTTGGCCGGTGTGGAAATCGGGTGTGATCGGATTTGCTGGCGGGTTAGCAGCGCTTACACGAGCCACGATAACGCCATTCTGGGGTTTGTTCGTGTTGTTTTCAACGGAGCGATTGCGTCTTTCCAGCCGGATAGGTGCTGTATGCGTTTCCGTCGTATTCTTCGGGCTCACGGTTTCTCCGTGGTTGGTGCGCAATTGGTTGGTTTCCGGACATGTTACATTTGACACTCATTCCGGCCACATGTATTATTTGGGCACGGTGGATATGGGCCCGTTCTTTACGAACGACGCCGTCTCCTATCCATTTGAAGGACTTTCTGAGTGGGAACTACCCCCAGTTGGGATGAAGGTATTGGCCGATTTTGTGCGCGCCCACCCGTTCACATATCTTTGGCACACGGTTCGGCGAGCTGGGTACATGCTTGATCTCAATGTTGAGACTTTTATCTTGGCGTTCTCGAAGCTTATTTACGGGGATCAACACGCGCGAGTCAGTTCATATCTGCACGATCATCCGCTTGTAATGCCACTCGCGGTGCTGCCCATAGCTCAGTCGGTGCTTTGGATTGGGGGGGGGCTGGTCGGGTTGTACAGCGGCTATTCTGTTCCGTGGCGCAAAGTGATCTTGACCACTGTGATCCTCTGGGTGGTGTCGCATGCGGCCATGAGCGGTTTCCCGCGCTATTTTGTACCGATGCTGCCCTTCCTGACTATACCGCTCGCACATTTAGTCTTACGTTTCATGAAACGCCGCCTTGGTAGTGCAGGCACAAATCTATCAGCCGGTTCTTTCCACAGACTATCAGATGTCACCATTACTTTGGTGCTGATGCTCGCCGCGGGGACCTGGGTCACTACCGGCGTCGCACTTGTTTCTCGGCTGTATTAGGTATTCTATTCCATCAATGACGGCAGGGACTTCAACCGTCGCGCGCGACAACATGGATATCCACTTCTTTCCGCTATTCTCTCCTTCTCGTGAACGACGACGCACGTGGTCTACACATTGAATGGCCGGTGCATTTCTCGGGGTCTTTGCGTCGAATCACGGTGCATGGGATCAGAGAGCGCTGAGTTGGGAGATGTTAACACCCCATTGTTCATACCACGGTAAGTGGATAAATCAAGGATTACCGGCAGTGACTTTGGGCACCGAGAAGGCAACGGTTATGCCCATGAGGTTGCTAAGCAAGTTGTTAGCCCTGAGCACCAAAAACTCGCAGTGGATGTGCGATGAGTAAGCCTTTAATCATGGCGAATTTGGCGCATCTTCGTACGGTGAACACTGTTGGCAGTGAAAGTCCTCCCGATAATCCCTTGTCTCGGCGCGCTAGCGCCCTCAAGGTGTTGCTGTTGGAGGCGTTATTTCCACCGGACGCAGCTTGGGGAAGCGCAAAGCTGGAGCAAGGTTATCTTCCTCCAATTGGGATGATCTCAGTCTATGTCTGGCTCAAATACCGGGGCTACAACGTCGACCTGATTGACACGCAGTTCGGCGATTACACTGCCGACACCCTCAAGGCTCATTTACGGCGGAAAGTGTACGACGTGGTGGCCATACCGGTCTATACCTCAACTGCAGATTATGCGTTCCAGACCGGGAAACTGGTTAAAGAGGCGCTGCCCAACTGTACACTCGTGATGGGCAACATCCACGTGACTATTCTTCCTGAATTAAGTATGCAGCAATGCCCGGAATTGGACTTCATAATCAGGCATGAGGCGGAATATTGCATGGATGAATTTCTAACTGCTTTGGCTGACGGCGAGCATGATTGGTCTAGCATCAGGGGATTGGTATACCGCGACGGGCATCGCGTTGTCGTCAATCCTCAGCGCCCTTTCATCAGGGATTTGGATGATCTGCCTCTGGGTTATTATGCAGATCTGGACTTGCTTCGTTATGTTCCGCATCCCACCCAATATGTGGCGCTGCCAAACTTTCCCTTGTTAACCCAACGCGGGTGCCCGTATCCTTGTACGTACTGCGAAGCCAGCTTGATCTTGGGCAAGAAGACACGCTATTACAGTCCGGAGCGTGTCATCGAAGAACTGAGAATTCTGATGCACGAAAAAGGCGCTCGCGGCGTCTATTTTCAGGATTCAACGTTTACGATGAACCGCAAATATGTAATGGAACTGATGGAACTAATGATAAAGGCCAACTTGGGTTTACTATGGTCATGCAACACACGCGCCGACCGTGTGGACCCAGAACTTCTGGATGCAATGTATAAAGCCGGCGGGCGAGCGATCATACTTGGCATTGAGTCTGGCAACCAGTCTTCACTTAATCTAATAAGAAAGAACACCACACTTGAAAAGCAGACGCAAGGCGTGGAGTGGATTCGTGACGCTGGTTTCCGCTACTCCACTAGCTTCATCATTTGTCTTCCTGGTGAAACTGGAGAAATGGTTCAAAACACCATTCGTTATGCCAAAATGCTGGGCGCACAAATATCGATGTTCTACTTGCCTGTACCTTATCCTGGCTCTGATCTATACGAGAGCTGCAGGGCTGACGGTGGCATTCGTCGGACTGCTACTTGGAGCGATTATCTCGCGATTGACTTTCACAACCCCGTATATGTCAATCCTAGTTTTGGCATTGAAGGTATGCGCTACTGGTACAAGCGGGCTTTCATTGAGTACTACAGTGCGCCGCGCGTATGGGCGTCTAACCTCAGAACCATCAATTCGGTTCAGGACGTTCATAGGATCGTGAGGGGCGGGCGGGCCGTGGTTGCGCTGATTACGAACGGTATTCTTGGGTATGTACGGCATCTGTACCGCGGTTATCACGGTCAAATGGCACCTACCGCGGAGTTATGAACTGCGAATCAAAGGATCATAAGGGCAACATCGGGCAACATGACAAGCATCTCGAATCCAGGACCGAATCATGTTCTTCTCAGGGTATCCTTGTTCTTGCCCCGAGTGTGCGCTGGCGCATGCGCGCCAGTGAATGCAGTTAGCTCGTAGCGTAACTTGAAAACAGAATTCCTGTTCTATCTGGCGTTGTCTCAATTGCCAGAGTGGTCGTGAGTTGAAAGTTGCGATCGTTGCTGAAGATGAGATGGTGTCTGGGCTGTTATGTTGCGACGCGTGCGGAGGTGATTTCCGCAAAGGCGTCTCCGTCCTATGCTTCATCCCAGATGGAATATTGCAGAAAGCGTAAACACGATACAGGGATTTGGTGATCAATGACGTCGGGTTAATCGTATGTTGGAGAGCATGCAATATGCATCCGCTGAAGCGCGACTGGATAGCATCAAACCTGTCACACCTGACAATAATGATGGGCAAATGCAGCCTAACTGTAGGCTGTGGCTTTTGACGCTTCTACGTGTTAACATGAGGGTTTGGGGCCGCGGCTGTTGTGGGCGTGGGCCTGAGCAACAACCTTGATGTCGCATTCCAGAACGCGCACATGATGCCTGATGCGCATCTCACCCAAGGTGATGTCTTGTGGTCGCGGTCGCGACCGGAGCGGTTTAATCATGAGTTTTCGCTCGGCGCACTCCATCCCGCCCCCGTGTGCGGCAGACATTCGCCAATAGGGCAGTTGGCGACCCATCGTAACTGGATCGTGATCTTTATGCTGGTGCGCACATTGCTTGTGTTCTAATGCCGATACACCCTGGGATTGGCGTGATCATTCCCACATACAATGAGGTGAACAATCTGCGGCCATTGGTCGAAGAGATTCTGGCGTTGACTATTTGTGGGGGTCATCCAGGCCTCGGAGACACCTATGTGATTGTCGTCGACGACAACTCGCCCGATGGCACAGGTGATGAGGCAGACGCATTAGAAGCGATGTATCCTGGGCGTGTGGAGGCACTGCATCGCCCGGGTAAACTAGGGTTGGGCGGGGCCCATTTGGCTGGGTTTGCGCGGGCTTTGCATTTGGGTGCGCAGATTGTCATAACGATGGATGCCGATTTTTCGCACCATCCGCGGTACGTGCCTGCGATACTCGAAAAAGGTAGGGACGCAGACGTAGTCATCGGCTCTCGATATGTGCCTGGTGGAGGTGTAAGTGGTTGGCCTTGGG
>Ga0187827_10005368_pt1 | contig 15206 bp, 13 predicted proteins | sample ETNtaG_39_FD_167969 | JGI IMG/M metagenome (GOLD analysis project Ga0187827, IMG submission 167969) | Marine microbial and viral communities from oxygen minimum zone, Eastern Pacific Ocean - ETNP2014_SV_150_PacBio MetaG (Illumina Assembly) | ecosystem: Environmental > Aquatic > Marine > Hypoxic...
CTGGCAGAACTTGACGTAGAACGTCTTCGGCACGCGGTCCAAGCGGTAGAGGAGCCAGAAGAAGGCCCTCAGACGTTCGAAGGTCCTCTTGTAGGTGGGGTAGTCGGTGTAATGCCTCCGGGGAGCCTCCATCAACTCCCCCCAACGTTCATCGCTGTAGCCCAACCGCTTCTTCACCATGGTGAGGAGTTCCGGGTCGACCACTGGTTCGGTGTCGTACTCGGCCTGTGCCGCCTCACGGGACAACTGTCCAGACCTCACCCGTCCCGACAACTCATTGATCCGCTGATCGAGGCCGAAACGCTGGAGCAGGAAATAGGTGTGGTAGAAGCTGCTCCACCGATTCTCCAGGTGGTGCTCGCCGAGAGCGGACTGGCATGATGGGTCTGATGGCTGAGGATCAGTCGGAGCGGGTTGATGGAGGGTTCGTAGATGGATGAGATTCATCAGGCTCTGAGGTCGCTCCGCTCCGAAGTGGACGAGGCGACACGCCGGGACTGGAATCGGAGCCTTCCGTTCGCCGACGGATTGTTTGACCGGTGGGAGCGCGCGAGGGCTCTCGGCTTCGGTGAAGGGTCCAGCGTTTTTGATTCCGTGCACGTCATGGGTGACGTGTCGGTCGGTGAACGGGTCTGGATCGGCCCGTCCGTGATGCTCGACGGATCCGGGGCGCCACTCGTGGTGGGCGACCAGTGTGACATTTCCGCGGGCGTGCACATCTATACCCATGACACAGCACTCCGCTGCGTCTCGTTCGGCGACGCCTCGATCGTCGCCGGCCCGGTGACGATTGGAAACGGGACCTATCTGGGTAGTCAGGCGGTGGTCGTCGCTGGCATCGAAATCGGATCACGGTGTGTGATCGGCGCCAACAGTTTCGTGAACGCCTCGGTGCCCGACAGGACGATCGTTGCCGGTAGCCCGGCACGCGTGGTGGGAACCGTGGAGGGCGATGGTGCTCACGTCCGGTTCGTCTACACGGAGACCCAATGACCGTGGAGGACGGAAGCGGGCCAGCGGACGGAGTGGTGGTCATCTCGACTGGTTTGGCAAACGTCGGTTCCGTGGTGAACATGTGTCGCAGGCTCGGTGTTGATCCTCTCGTGACCGGTGATCCAAGTGTCGTGGAATCCGCCGCTCTCGGTTTCTCACAGATGCGTCGTATCGATCAGATTCTCCTTGATCGACGGACGACTGCTGGCCGATACGACGAAGCCCTTGCCCACTTGCATGGGGTGAGGGTTCCCCGGGCGTCTCCTGGCACCACCTGGTCGTACCAGTCGTATGTGGTCGTGCTTGACGACGGAATAGATCGCGAGGATGTCATCGCCGAGATGGCCGATGGTGATGTCGAGACAACCATTGGCACGTATGCCTGTCATCAGCATCCTGCATTCTCCGAATGGGGAATGCGTCGAGATGACCTACCGAACTCGGCCCGGTTCGCCGACCGCGCACTGACCCTCCCCGTGGTTCCCCGGATGACCGTGTCCCAGGTAGATCGGGTCGTTGAGACGCTGGCCGCGGTTATCGGGTCATCGTGAGCCGGGGCACCAAGTCCAGTATTAGACATGACGAGCCGAGCCCTATGCCCAACGTGGCTCTAAGGGACTGAGGGCTAGCATGAGAATCGCGTTGTACGGGCCGTACATGTTTGAGTTGGCAGTGGGGCTCAGGGAGAATCCTGCAAACGACGTGCGGCTGTACCTGGACGAGGACACCCTGCCGCGATCCCTGTTGGACGAGCCGCTCATTCATGACTCGAGTCTCGTCCGGATAGGTCCGTGGGCTACCCGTCGGGCAGTACTGGGGCCCCGAACCGCACCGATCACCAAGTTGCTAACCGAGTTCGATGTCATCCTTGCGACAGAGTTAGGACCAATTTTCGCGCAGCACGCTAGAACCGAGTTCTTCTTCATCCCGACCGGATGGGATCTCACGTGTGGGCCGTTCCCGATCCGGTCGCGCTCGTCTAGGCCTCGGGGGGTCGGAGACCTTTCAGCGGTTGTCATTGCCGCTCGACTGCGGAGCGGTATCAGGGCTGCATCAGGCATCTGGGGTGCACCCTTCATGCCATTCGCGCGTGCCGTGAGGCGCCTCGGGTGCGTGCTGAGTGCCGATCTGCCGCAGCCGATCGATACCAGTGTCTTCACGCCCAGGATCGAATCGGGGGACACCAGAAACGGATCCGGGGTCCTCAGGATTTTTCATCCGGCGCGGATGGTATTCACTCCGGATCCTTTCCTTATCGAGACCGGGCAGTGGAAGGGGAACGACCTCCTTCTACAGGGCTTCGCCAATGCGGTAGATCAAGGCATCAATTCGCGGCTAGTTCTCCTCGACCGCGGTAGTTCCCACGACCAGATGTTGGCAAGGCGACTCGTTGACAAACTCGGTGTGCATGAACTTGTCGAGTGGCTCAGTAGCGGGTCGTCGGCTGGATTCACGTGGCGTGAACTGGCCGATCTCTACCGCTCAGCCGACCTGGTCGTTGACGAGTTCGGTGGGTGGTTCGGCCTAGTTGCACTAGAGGGGGCTTCCTGCGGGAAACCGGTGCTGAATTATGTTGCCGCAGACGTAATGGCGTCGATGTATCCCGACGGGCACCCATTCCTTCAGGCCCAGACCGCGGAGGAAGTCTGCGACGTGATTGCGATGCTTGCAGACCATGAACTTCGGGCATCGGTTGGACATGCATCGCGCGAGTGGGTAGTCGAGCACCACGATCGACGTGTCGTAGCTAGAAGTTGCGAGTCGATACTTGCTGGGCTGGGACTGGTGTGACTAATCGGCATATGAGGAGTCAACACGAGGTGGTAGCGTGAGAATTGCACTCTTCGGCCACTTCATGTATGAGTTGGCGGTCGGTCTTAGGGAGAACCCGGACAACGACGTGCAGTTGTTCCTGGACTCGGCGACTCTGCCAACCGGCCTCCGAGACGAACCTCTTCTGAATGACGCTGCGTTTGCGAAAGTGGCGCCGTGGGTGACCCACAGGGAGATTCTCCGCCCGGCAGACGCAGAGATCACCGAGCATCTTGCTGGCTTTGACGTTGCCATTGTGACGGACCTCGGACCGATATTCGCAGCGAGCGCGGCGACCGAGTTTGTCTTCGTACCGAGCGGATGGGACCTCACACACGCTCCATTCCCCTTTCGCTCGCGATCGACCAGACGTCGTGGCCGAAGTGACCTTCTAGAGGTTGTGGTTGCTGCGCGGCTACGTCGGGGAATCCGCGCAGCGACAAGTATCTGGGCGTCAGCCTTCCTGCCGGTCCGGTTGGCCGTAGAACGTCTCGGTTGTTCACTCGGGGGTTGCCTACCCCAAGCAATAGACACCGAGTTGTTTTCACCCGTCGTGGCGCCGCTCTCAGTGAATGCTCGTTCAGGACCTGGCTAAGGAATTGTTGGCTGACCTCGGCATGGTTGACGATCTGCCACTTGAAGAGTCCATGAAAATTCTCTGTAGATCTCTGAGAAGCAGACTGAAGTAGGTGCTCCAGGTGTCAAGGGATGTGTGAGTGTATGGACGACTACAACTCAGATGGACGGAAGTCCCGCTTGGAGTTGATTCTGCGGTTGGTGAAGGGTGGCTGATGAGGCAGTCAGCTGACAAGACAGCGGAGGCTGTAAGGCAGCAAGAAGTCGATCAAATGATGCGGTCGACTATTTCGGCAATGGCCCTAGATCTATCTGACATAGGTGTGCTTACTGAGGCGGCCTCAGGTCACTTCGAATCTACATGCCTCATGGCTGCTCTAGCCGGAGCTCGGCCGGTTGTGGCAGTCGCGAAGGATTCAGAATGGGGTCAGGCTGATGAGATCGTAAGTTCAGTGCGATCACATGCCCAGTCATTGGGTGTGGAAGATCATCTTCGGTTCGTGTCGGAGGTATCACCGTCTGCTGTTGGGGACTGCAGTTTGGTGACGAATCTTGGCTTTGTTCGGCCGGTTACCGACCGTGTGCTATCGGCGCTACCTGCGGATGCGGCGGTTTCGCTCATGTGTGAGCCATGGGAGGTGAGATCGTCAGATGTCGACATCGGTTCAGCCATCAGTCGATCGGTGGCTGTGGCCGGAACCAACGAGACCCATCCTCTGGTTCGCACGTTCGAGTACCTGGGTCCATTAGCCGGACAGTTGATGTCGGAGGTAGGCGTTGAGATCGGCGGGTCAACCTTACTGGTCGTGGCATCGGCGCCCTTCGCTCGCCCAATCCGCAGGTGGCTTCTCTCCGCCGGTGCCAGACGCGTCGACTTGGAGACTCCCCCTCTGACAGCTACAGCACTCCGGAGGCGATCTGATGGTCTTGACGTGCTCCTTGTCGCGCACATGGGTGAACGTTCCCTTGGTGGCAGCGAGATCGCTAACGTTGTCCCGTCACTCTTGGCCAAGTCCGGTGCAGTCCTGCTGGTAATCGCGGGAGACGTTGACCCTGTACCGTTTCTGGACGAGGGGGTTAAAATTGGTCCGCCCGATCCAAGGCCAGCAGGACGAATGTGGGTAACGACATCGGTAGTTGGGCCAAGACCGGTGGTGGATCTTCACTGTGCCGGGTTGAAGGTGGGGGAGTTGCTAGTTCGGGCCCGTCGGTTGGGGTTGTCAGTTGACGACGCGGTAACTTGTGCTGTCGACAGCGGCTTTGGGTTGGCCGTAGATGCTCCCTAGCCTTTGATTGCCGCAATCTCGGAATGATTGCCGCAATCTCGGAATGTGGTATTGACGGGGCGGACCTCACATGCCCGGACAACCGCCATGTCGGGCAAGCAGAAGCGCTGACGTTGACGAACAGGATGGTGTGAAGTGACAGAATTCGCTAGTCGGAGGCTTTGAGGTGATGATGTGGGTGAAATCACAATGAAGTTGACGAACACGCTCAGGGCTCAACTCACACATACCAGGCATACGCGTGTTCCCAGTCGACCAGCAGTAAGGCCTCAGCCGTGTTGATTCAGTTGGGGAACTTTTTTGATCGAGCGTTGAACGCCGACGCGGCGTAGGAGATCGGCAGCGATTGTGAGTGCTGTCATCATTGACACTGGTACCGCCAACGTCGGGTCGGTAGTCAACATGTGCCGCCGTCTTGGAGACACGCCGGTCGTTTCAGGTGATCCCGGTACGGTCGCGAGCGCAGACAAACTGCTCCTGCCAGGCGTCGGGGCGTTCGACGCTGGAATGGCGAGCCTTCATGGCTCCGGTCTGGTCGAGGTGCTTCGACTCCTTGCCAATGAGGGGGTGCCGATTCTGGGTATCTGCCTCGGCATGCAACTCCTGTTCGACTCGAGCGAGGAAGGCGTCGCTGCTGGGCTCGGACTGATCCCCGGTGTGGTGAGACGGCTGCCGGTGGATTCTCCGGTAGGTCCGGTGAGAATCCCGCACATGGGCTGGTCGCGGTTGGAGCATTGTCGGCCTCACGGCCTCACTGAGGGAATCGGCGAGGAGGCGAGGTTTTACTTCGTCCATTCCTACGTGGTCGTCCCGTATGACGACGGCGACATTATGGGAGTCTCCACGCATGGCTCCCGGTTCGTATCGGCTGTAGCACGAGAGAATGTCCTCGGCGTGCAGTTCCATCCCGAGAAGAGCCACCGCTACGGCAAGGCGCTCCTGGGCAACTTCCTACGGGGGTTCTGATGCAGGTCGAACCGCGGGTGATCCCGGTTCTCCTGATCGCTGACGGGCGGTTCGTCAAGACCCGACGGTTCAGCGATCCCGTCTATGTGGGCGACCCGGTCAACGTGCTCAGCATCTTTAACGAGTTCGTGGTGGACGAGATCATCACCCTCGACATAGTTGCAGCCAAGAGCCGGGTACCGCAGTCCTTCGACCTGTTGCAGCACTACGCAGAGGAGTGCTTCATTCCGCTCGCCTACGGTGGTGGTCTCACCAGCATGGAGCAGATCGGTGAGGTCTTCCGGTCCGGCTATGAGAAGGTCGTCGTGAACAGCCTCCTAGCAGACCGGCCGGGCATTGTCGAATCGGCTGCCAGTCTGTACGGGAGTCAGGCGGTCGTCGCGTCCATCGACGTGCGCGGTGGGCGCGATGCCCGCAAGGTCGTGATCCACGGCAACGGTGACGTGGTCGCAGATTCCCCGGCAGGCTGGGCGAGACGGGCCGTAGACCTTGGTGTGGGGGAGATACTCGTCACCTCGGTTGACCGCGAGGGCACGGGTATTGGCTTCGATCTCGAACTTGTCGCAGAAGTCGCTGAAGCGGTCGACGTGCCCGTCATCGCCCATGGAGGTGCTGGACAGCGAACCGAACTCGCGCTACCAGTACTCGAATCCGGTGCGTCCGCAGTGGCCGCGGGTAGCCTCTTTGTGTTCCAGAGTCAGGAACGCGGTGTCCTAATCAACTACCCGCCCCGCTCACAGATCGAGAGACTCTTTCGACCGACCGACCGAGCACATGTGGAGCCGAGAGAATGACCGAAGTCGTAGAGCCAGGCCTCGTCAGTGCGAATGAAAGGGTCAAATCCTCTGGCCGGGCCTGTGTGCGCTGTCTATACGACGTCTCGATCCCGGGCCTCACGTTTGATGAGGACGGAGAGTGTTCGTACTGCGCGCTCCACGACCAGATGGACGCCCAGTACCCCATTGGCGCTGCGGGTGAGTCGATGCTTGAGGCCGTTGTCGATGAGATGAAGGCCGCGGGCTGTGGCAAGGAGTACGACTGCATCCTCGGGGTGAGCGGTGGCTGTGACTCCTCGTTCCTCGTACACGAGATGGTTCGACGTGGACTGCGGCCTCTGGCGGTGCATTTTGACAACACATGGAACAGTCCGATTGCGACAAACAACATCTACACCGTGCTGGACCAACTTGGTGTTCCCCTTGAGACCTATGTGGTCGACAATCACGAGTACGACGACATCTACCGTGCGTTCATTGAATCCGGCGTTCGAGATATCGAGGCTGCCACCGACATCGGTTTCATGGGGGTCCTCTACCGGGCGGCTGAGAAACACGGAGTCAAACACATCGTTGAGGGACACTCATTCCGTACCGAAGGGGTGTCCCCACTCGGGTGGCTGTACATGGACAGCCGCTACATCAGAGAAGTACATCGTCGGCATGGAACTGTGCCGATGAAGACGTTCCCTGACATGCCCTTCGTCAAGTTCGTGAAGTGGGCCGCCTTCTCGGGCATCCGTCGCATTCGACCCCTGTACTGGCTTGACTACGACAAGGAGGCCACGAAGCGCTTCTTGACTAGCGAATATGGCTGGGAGTGGTACGGCGGACACCACCTGGAGAACCGATTCACAGCCTTCTACCACACCTATTTTCTGCCTCAACGATTTGGTATTGACATGCGGATCAACGAACTTTCCGGTCGGGTCCGCTCGGGACAACTTAGTCGGGAAGAGGCAAAGGCCGAATACGACCTTGACCCTGTCGTTGACCCGGAACTCCTAGCGATGGTAAAGAAACGGCTTGGTTACGGTGAGGCGCGGTGGGAGGAGCTGATGGATGCCCCACGGCGCCACTACACCGACTATCCGACGTACAAGAGGACCTTTGAACACCTCAGGTTCTTGTTCTGGATTCTCTACAAGTTGGACAGGGTGCCCAAGACGTTCTATGTCAAGTTCTGCCAGCGGTCGTCTGACGGGACAGTATCTTCATGACGGTCAGACAGCGCTCTCTGACCGTCGTCGGCCTTGGTTATGTGGGTCTTCCTCTAGCTGAGGAGGCATGTCGTTCGGGGCTCGCTGTTACCGGTCTCGACACGAACCTATCCGTCGTCACGGGCCTAATGAGCGGTGAATCGCATATCGATGACCTCGACTCAGCCGATATAGCCGACATGCTCGGAGTCGGCTTTATCGCTACCAGTGATCCAACCTGCGTAGCGGACTCCGATGTTGTCGTCATCTGCGTTCCGACCCCCCTTGACGCCGACGGAACACCAGATCTGGGCACAGTCAAGGTGGCGACACAGATGGTTTCAAAGAAACTGCAACCCGACACCCTTGTGGTCCTCGAGTCGACCACCTACCCGGGGACCACCGAGGACACGGTGGGTCCGATACTCGAGGAGGGTAGTGGGCTCAAGGCTGGAGTCGACTTCAGCCTTGCCTACTCACCTGAGAGGATCGACCCCGCCAACCCCGTATGGGGCCTTCGCAATACACCCAAGATAGTTGGCGGATTGACCCCGGCCTGCACCGACAGAGCGGTTTCGTTCTATGAATTAATTGTCGACACGGTCGTGCCGACAGTTGGGCTACGCGAGGCCGAGTTCGCCAAGTTGCTCGAGAACACCTACCGACATGTCAACATTGCACTCATCAACGAGATGGCGGTGTTCTGCCATGAGGTTGAGATCGACCTGTGGGCGTCGATCGAGGCAGCTGCCACTAAGCCCTTTGGGTTCCAGGCATTTCGCCCCGGACCCGGGGTAGGCGGCCACTGCATCCCCATTGATCCCAACTACCTGTCATGGGTAGCTAAGAGGGTTGGCTATCGCCTCCGCTTTGTAGAACTTGCTGAGGAGGTGTCGGAACGGATGCCGGCCTACGTTGCACGGCGCATTCAGGACTCACTCAACCGCATTAGCAGGCCGCTGAACGGATCCGATGTTGTTCTCGCAGGAGTCAGTTACAAGGCAAACGTGAGTGATCAGCGCGAGACCCCTGCAAAGCCCTTAGTTGCACATCTGAGGGCAATGGGTGCGAACGTATCGTATGTGGACTCTCACGTTGATGGATTCGTCGTAGCCGGAATCGAGGTGCCCAAGATTCGCGAACTGGACGAGGCGGCCCGATCTGCCGACATCGTCGTCCTTTTGCAGGCACACGATGAGTTTCTGGAACAAGATGCGTTGGTCAAAGCACACCTCATCCTTGACACAAGCGGTCACTTGACAGGAGACAACGTCGAGCGTCTCTAGTAGTTGACAGATCAGTGCCAGGGCGGCGTCACTCGCGGGTTCCTAGCCAAGGTGAAGTCACTTCCTGTGAGCGTAAGGTTGGGACTATAGGCCGGGTCGGTACTCAGCAGGTCGCCCCAGCGCTCCCGCATCACCGCTACCTCATCCGCTAGGCGCTTGTTACGGGCCGGATCGTCATCGAACCCACGTGACACCGACTCGTGGTGGTGTAGCACAGCGTGTGGCGTGAACAGTACCCGCAGGCCCTCCACTCGGGCACGTAAGCACAGGTCGATATCGTTGTAGGCCACCGCCAGATGCTCCTCGTCAAGGCCACCTAGGCGGCCCCAGTTGGCCCGGGTGACCCCCAGGCAGGCACCGGTTACAGCAGCCACCTCGTGGGCCACCGTGAGGCGACCGAAGTAGCCGGAGTCGTCGCCACGACGGTGCTTGTGGCCGTGCCCCATCAGGCCACCCACTCCAGGGTGTACACCGGCGTGCTGGATGGTTCCATCGGAGAAAAGGAGGAACGCTCCCACGACACCGACCTCTGGGCGCGAGAGTTGCCCGACCATCTCTACCAGCCAGGCGGGGCTGATCGCCTCGGTGTCGTTGTTGAGCAGCACGAACACATTACCGGTGGCAGCCTCGGCGGCCCGGTTGACCATTGCGGCGAAGTTGAAGGCCCCCGAGAAGGTGATGACCGTGTGGGCGGGGTCGGCGGCCAGGGAGTCGATCACGGCACGGGCACGTGGCTCGGTGGACTCGTGGTCCACCAGCACCAGTTCCAGATTCGGGTACTCCGTAGCGGCGCTGTCGCCGATCAGTGACCCAACACACTTCTCCAGCAGGCGCCCCTGGTCGCGGGTTGGTATCAGCACCGACACCCTGGGTGGTGGGTCGGGCAGCGGCCATGTGACGTGGGTGCCCTCGGTCCAGCCGAGGCCCCCGGGGCCGATGCGGGTGCTGTAGAGCATGTGGGGAACGTGGAGCACCTGGGCGGCCGTGAGGCCCTCCGTGGCGCGCAGGGCTCGCTCGTGGGGTGTTTCGGGGCCCGGTGCCCCGGCGGCCACGTCCTGGCGGTAGGCCACGAGGCCACCCAGGTAGTCCTGGCCCATGAGCAGGTCCGGGTTCCAGCCCGGCTTGGCGTGGGGGAGTGAGAAGCGCCCCCTGGCGTCTACGTGGTCGTTGTCCGTGTAGGCGACAGCCGTGGTGTCAGCCACCGATATTGCGTGGGCCAGGGAGAACAGGCACGCCTCGTGCACCAGGTCGCCCACGGGAACCCACGCCGCCCAGTCGCCCAGCACAGCCGGCTCGGGCCCGGTAATGCGCACACGGGCATCGCCCACGCTGGCAACCACCCCAGTGAGGTCCTCACTCAGGTCGGTCTCGTTCGCCAGTTGGGTTGCCAGGTAGAGCACCCACTCGGGCCACAGCTGGGCTGCCACCGACTCGAGGGTCTCCTTGAGCATTCCGGGGTCGGTGTCGGGGCCGACCTCGGTGATGATCGTGAACGAGGGCCGCTCCGACAGCCCGGACGCCAGGTCGGTGATTCGGATTCGGTCTGCGTCTGAGATCAACACGTGCTCGGCACGCCACGTCGAATACCGCACGGGGCGACTGCTTCCCAGGCGCCTGATCCGTGCCACCAGCCGCCTTCCCAGGCCTGCCAGGTCGCCGCTGCGCACCAGGCGCCAGGCGCTCACGAGGCTGCGGGTCCTCATGCGGGAAGGAAGCCGGGCCAGGTGGAAGTCACATGGGCCAGCCTACGAGGACGGGCCCACCGGCTCAGGCAGGGAACTAACCCGCCTCGATCACCACCACAATGTCGCCGCTGCCGACCGAGTCGCCCACGGCCACCTTCACCTCTGTGACCGTGCCCGCAATGTCGGCCGCCACGTTGTTTTCCATCTTCATGGCCTCGAGTACACACACCGTGTCGCCGGCCTCGACGGCGTCGCCCACGGCGACCACCACCTTCACGATCGTTCCCTGCATGGGCACGGCCACCTGACCGTTGCCCACGCCACTTGATGCGTTGGGCCCGGCGCTGGCGCGGCGGGGGCGGCCACCCAGGGTTCCCACCTCGGCCGGGTCCGGTACCCACATGGAGACCTCTATGCGGCGGCCGTCCACCTCAACGGTGGTGTCACGACGCACCGAACCCGGGGGAGCGTCGACGTCGTCATCGCCCTTGGCCGATCCCACGCCTGAGAGGTCCAGGGTCTCCTCCACCCACTTGGTGGAATGCGTGGCGGCTACAAAGTCGGGGTGTTCCAGGATCGCCACATCGGCCGGAGCAGTCGTGGCCACGCCGCGGATGTCCAACTCGCCCAGTGCACGCAGCATCCGACGGATGGCGGTGTCACGATCGGCACCCCACACGACCAGCTTGCCGATGAGGTTGTCGTAGAACTGGCTGACCTCGTCGCCGGCCTCAAAGCCCGTGTCGAAGCGTACCCCGAAACCGTCAGGGGCCTTGAGCGTCGCGATACGCCCCGGCGACGGCAGGAAGGCTCCGCCGGCCGGGTCCTCGGCGTTGATGCGCACCTCGATGGCGTGGCCGCGGATCTCCACGTCGTCCTGGGTGAACGTCAGGGCCTCGCCGGCGGCGATGCGCAACTGCTGTTCCACCAGATCCAGGCCCGTGACCATCTCGGTCACCGGGTGTTCCACCTGGAGGCGGGTGTTCATCTCCAGGTACCAGAACTCACCGTCCTCGAAGAGGAACTCCACGGTGCCAGCGTTGGTGTAGTCACAGCCCCTCGCCACAGCCACGGCGGCCTCGCCCATGGCGGCACGGACCTCGTCTGAGAGGCCCGGGGCCGGAGCCTCCTCGATCAGCTTCTGGTGGCGCCTCTGGGCTGAGCAGTCACGCCCACCCAGGTAGACGGCGTTGCCGTGGCTGTCGGCCAGCACCTGCACCTCGATGTGGCGAGGGGCCGACAGGTAGCGCTCCATGTAGAGCTCGTCACGGCCGAAGTAGGCCAGCGACTCACGCCGTGCCGACTCCACGGCATCGGCGGCACCATCGGCGCCGACAACCACCTTCATGCCACGGCCACCGCCTCCGTAGGCGGCCTTGACCGCCACCGGCCAGCCGTGCTCGGCGCCGAACGCCACCACCTCGTCCGGGTCGGTGATGAAGTCCGTTGTGCCAGGCACGCTCGCCACGTCCACCCGTTCAGCGGCGTGGCGGGCACTGATCTTGTCGCCCATCACCTCGATGGCCTCAGGCGGCGGCCCTATGAACGTGACGCCCCGCTCGGTGATGGCCTGTGCGAAGTCGGCGTTCTCAGAAAAGAACCCGTAGCCCGGGTGGACCGCGTCGGCACCGGAGCGCTCGATGATCGAGAGGATGGTGTCGGTGTTCAGGTAGCTCTCGGCAGCCGTGACGCCACCCAAGGCGTAGGCCTCGTCAGCCAGGCGAACGTGCAGCGCATCATGGTCCACGTCGGAGTAGACGGCGATCGTGGCCACCCCCTGCTCGCGACAGGCGCGGATGATCCGCACCGCTATCTCGCCGCGGTTGGCGATCAGAACCTTGGAAAACACGCCATATGGTTACCCGAATGGAGCCCGGAATACATCATTTGCCCGATCTTCCCGATTCTGGCGGCTCCCACGACGGGTCTGACAAACTCGGCGGCGACGACACGGACCCGGTCGCCAGTTGGGGAACGGCACTGCGCCACACCCGATTCGGCCCCTTCGAGATGGTCGGCACGACCGGATCCACCAACGACGACCTCGTGGCCCGCACCGCCGGCCCCGCCGGCGACGGCCTGGTGCTGGCCACCGACCACCAGACCGCCGGGCGCGGCCGCCTGGACCGCCGCTGGGACGCCCCCGAAGGAACCAACCTCACCTTCTCCACCCTGCTGCGCCCCGACTGGCTGGACGACCCCCGCCCCGCCCTTGACCGCCGGAGTCTCGTCACCTCGGCGCTGGCCGTGTCGGTCGTGGAGGTGCTCATGGCCATGGGCCTCGATGCCGCCGTCAAGTGGCCCAACGACGTGATGCTCGTCGGTGGGGGAGAGGCCGCCGGCAAGGTGGCCGGCATCCTGGCCGAGCTGGTCACCGGTGAGCGGCCAGCCGTCGTCGTGGGTCTCGGCCTCAACGTGGGTTGGCCCCCACCCGATTCGGCAATTTCGGACGAATCGGTGCCACCCGGGGCCACCTCGCTGGCAAGGGCTGGCCTAGCGGCCCACCGGTGGTGGGTGCTGGTCGACGTGCTCGTCGCCTTCGACCGCCAGCTCGCCGACCTAGATCGACCCGACGGCCCCGAGCGGCTACGACAGGACCACCTGGCCATGTCGGCGACCGTGGGACACCGGGTCAGGGTCGAGCGGGTTTCGGGAGACCTGGTGGGCGAGGCCGTGGACCTTAGCGCCGACGGGGCCCTCGTGGTTGAGTCAGACGGGGGTGAGCCGGTCGAGGTGCACGCCGGCGACGTCGTCCACCTGCGCCCGGCTGACTGACCGGCGACAACCCCTACGGGTCGGGGGTGGTGGCGCAGAGGTGCCTGAAGGAGGCAGCCAGGGCGGCCGTCACCGGGCCCGGAGCAGATGGCAGGTCAAGGGCCGTGTGCGCTCCGTCGGCCCACGAATCCACACCTGAGATGGCCATGGCGTCACGCGTCGTTGATGTCAGGAACGCCTCGGATGCCCGGGAGAACTCGTCGGGGTGTATGTCACGCTCAACCATCTCACCGTTGACCTCGGGCAGCGAGCCGGCCATCTCCATTGCCAGCGAACGGGTCACCCCGGCCAGGCAGCCCGACGCTAGCGGGGGAGTGACCACCACGCCGTCGATCACCAGGAACACGTTGGTGCCGGTGCCCTCACACAACAACCCGGCATTGTTGGTGAACAACGCCTCGGTGCAACCGTGCCTGTGCGCCTCGGTCAGCGCCAGCACGTTCTCGGCATACGACGTCGTCTTGAGGCCCACCAGCGGACCGTGCTCGTTGCGGGTCCACATGCTCACGTGCACCCGGCCCGACTTGGGCCACACGTTGGCGGTGCTGGTGGCCACGATCAGGGTGCCCGGGCCGTCACCACGCCCCGAACTGAGCGGCCCCGGGCCACTCGACCAGGTGATTCGGATGCGACCCGCAGCCGGATCGGCGACCATCACCTCGGCCAGGGCGGCATGCACCCGGTCCTCGTCGGCGGGCTGCATGCCCAGGCCGTCGGCAGAGTGACGGAGGCGCTCCAGGTGGCGGGTCAGGGCGAACGGCACAGGACCGTCGGGCCCGTTCACCACCTTGAGGGTCTCGAACACGCCGTCACCCACCACGATCGAGTGGTCCATGGCCGACACCGAACCGTCGCCGGCATCCACTATGCGCCCGTTCACCCAACAGACCCCGTCGTGGGACCCAGCGGGGCAGTTCGCACCTGTCTCAGCCATCGCCGCAGGCTAGTGCCCGCCTACCGCCAAACAGGGTCGCCCCACCCGTGGCGCCCCGGTCCGCCACGGCGCACCCGGTAGCCTCACTCCACGTGGATGACGGACCCGAAGCAGGGTTGCAAAAGAGTATGAGGCGGGCATGGCAGGGCCTTCGTGACCACCTGCGCGCCTGGTCCCTCCATGTCCGGGCGGGCGTCGGGGACAGCTTCGGCGATGGCCGCCAGGAGGATTCCCCCACCGAGCCGGTAGGGCAGCCCGCTGGCGAACCGGACGACCCGGTCGACGAGCCCCCGGACCCACCCGACACCTCCGAGCCTGCCCGGCGGCGCACCTCGCCCCAACACATCCTCATCGCCGCAAGCCTGATCTTCGCCCTCGGCCTCATCTACGCATCGGGCCGCCTCAACTCCTTCGAGGAAGCCATCGGCTCCATCGTGCGCATCGACGTACCCACCGGCGTGCTGGCCGACCCCCACGCCCCGATCGCCAACGACAACGGCACCGGCGCCCGCGAACGCCCCGCCGTGAAACCCGGCGAAACCCCGGCCGGCCCGGCCCGCAATTTCCTCATCATCGGCACCGACAGCGCTGTCGGCCTCGACGACGACGACCCCGCCGCCCACCGCGACCGCACCGCCAGCGCCGCTCTCGCCGACGTCATCATGCTGCTGCGCCTCGACCCGGGCCTCAGGCGGGCATCGCTGGTGTCGCTTCCACGGGACCTCTACGTGCCCATCTGGCGCAGCGGCGTGCCCGTGCGTGAGGAGAAGATCGCATCCTCGCTGCTGGTTGGCGGCATGGAACAGGGCGCACCCACCCTCGTCGAGACCATCACCAACAACTTCGGGGTGCCCATCCACAACTTCGTGGTCATCGACTTCTTCGGCTTCGAAGCGGTCGTCGACGAACTCGGAGGCG
>Ga0187827_10005369_pt1 | contig 15206 bp, 14 predicted proteins | sample ETNtaG_39_FD_167969 | JGI IMG/M metagenome (GOLD analysis project Ga0187827, IMG submission 167969) | Marine microbial and viral communities from oxygen minimum zone, Eastern Pacific Ocean - ETNP2014_SV_150_PacBio MetaG (Illumina Assembly) | ecosystem: Environmental > Aquatic > Marine > Hypoxic...
GCACCTTCGTATTCATCCTCTGATTCTGAAACACCAGTAGCTTCACCTAAAGAACTAATCACAAAACTAGCAATAGCATAAGATGATAATATTATTACTAATCCTATAATAGCACTAATAATTAATTGTTTAGCTTCTTGTACCTGTTCAGCATTACCTTTAGAGGTCATCCAAAGAAAACCACCATATAATATCAAAATCACAGCAATTATTCCTAAAAATCCAAGAAAAATATTAATAATATTAGCTATGATTTGTTTTAAATCCATACCTCCTAAAGCAGTATCAACATCACCAATTCCAAAATCATCGGCCTGAGCTAAAAGCTTATTAAAAGGCAGAAAAAATGATATTAAGATGATAATAAAATATTTAAACATTTTTTTATTTTTATAAATCACAAGGGAACCAACAATTCTGTCTTAAATCTTTTATACCTGACGAACAATATGATGTATATTCAGTTGTTGGAAAAAAATTATCATGATTTATTTCTATAGTATTATTACAAGCTATTCCAGGATTAGAGTTACAATCTATTTGACAATCATTAACACCATTATCACAAGTGTCTGTATTTAACCAATAGTCCCAATCTCCTGGATTATCCATATACAAAGAAATATTATCTGAATTTACAGAAGCAGTTGATAAACTTTTACTAAATACTATTTTTAATGGATTTTCTAAACTAAGACTAGTACCTATACTCTTAAAAATTACCACTGGAGGAACTAAATCTACTTCATCACTTGTTTGAAATTCCCAATTATATAATTCTGCTAAAGAATTACCAGCCATATCAGTAATACTAGTGGTAATAACACCATTTATACTGCTGGCGCCTGGTAAACAATAAACTATTCCTCCACAAGAATTTTCTCCACAAGCATCAAAAGTACTAAATTCTACCGTTTGATATTGATTAGATATTAAATATTCACCAGCTATTATATCATCAACATTAATTCCTAAAGCTATACCCATAAAACCTCCTCCATCATAAATACCAGTAGCTGTAATAGGATTAACAGCTTCGCTAAAATTTATTTGTACTATACTATTTCTAGGATTATCAAAAGATCCTTCTATTGGTATAACAGAAGAAACTTCTGGTGGAGTTGTATCTAAATCATTAGAAACTATAAAATCCCAATCATAAATTCCACCAAAAAAGACATTATTACCATCTACTGTTTCTAAACTATCTAAAACCATAGTATATTCTGTATTATCATCAGAATATAAATGATTATCACTATTACCATAAGGATTAAGCTCAAAAACTTTATATTCTTCATCATATTTAACCATTAAATCACCCTCTACTATTTGATTATCGTCACTATAAAATAATCTAATATAATCATTTTTAATACATTCTGTATACTCAGTATCGCTATAATTACAAACATCTATAATAAAATCAGTTATATTAATAGATTCTTTAAAAGTAATAAATATATTTGTATTTCTAACAATATCAGTAGCATTACGAACTGGATAATGACTTTCTAAAATACCAGCACCTAAACCACCTCCAGTATATTGACCACTACCAGTATATTGACCACTGCCAGCAATATCATCATCCACCCCTATTAAAGAATTTATAGTGAAACTAGCAATAGCATATGATAACATTATTATTACCAAACCTATAATACCATTTATTATAGTTTTTTTAGCCTTATCAACTTGTTCGGTATTACCTTTAGCGGTCATCCAAAGAAACCCACCATACAACATAATTATAGTAGCTAAAATACCTAAAAACCCAAGAAAAATATCAATAATATTAGCTATAGTTTGTTTTAAATCTCCTCCTCCTAAATAACTATCAACATCATCAATTCCAAAAGCATCTTGAGCAAAACCTATTTGAGGTAACAAAAAAACAACTGTTAAAAAAAATATAAGCATAACAATTGTTTTTTTCTTAATTAGCATGGATTTCATTTTTTTAAATTAAATTTTATCTTTTACTATTTTTTGTACTATTTGACCAGATGCTTGTCCTTTAGTTCTTAACATTACTTCTTTCATAATTTGACCAAAATTATTTAAACCTTCTTCTATAACTTGATCAACTATTTTAATAACTTCTTCTTCTGACATTAAAGTTGGTAAATATTTATTTATTATATGAAATTCTTTTTCTTCTTGAGCTACTAATTCTAAACGTTTAGCTTTTTTATAGGCTTTAATAGATTCTTCTCTTTTTTTTAATTCTTTACGTAAAACTTTTATTATCTCATCATCATTTAATTTTTTTTTTAATTCTATTTCTTTATTTTTAATACTGCTTTTTAAAAGACGTAAAGTATTTACTTTTAATTTATTCTTAGCTTTTAAAGCTATTTTAAATTCTTGATCTAAATCTACTTGTAAAGCCATAATAAACTCTTATTTCTGTTTACCAAAATGATAAACAGAGTATAAATTTTTATTATCTTCTTCTTCTATTGTTTCTATTGCTTCTATTGATAAAATCATCTAACTTACCAATTTTTTTAAGATAATCTATTTTATTTTCTATCTTTAGAGAACGTAAAGCCTTAGATTTTAACTTTTTAGTATTACTTTTTTTCTTAAAAAATCTAATTTTTCTAGCTTGTAATAATTTACCACTTTGTAATGTTTTTTTAGTAAATCTACGAATTAAACTCTCAAAAGACTCATTATCTTTTCTTTTAACCTCTGCCACAAAATATACACCCCTCTTCCTTAAAAATTAATAATATAAACTACTTAAGAATAACACTTTTTTAGTATTATTCTTATTATAATAATGACAGTTTTTAAAACAAAAGTCAACTTGAATAATATTAGATTAATTAAAACAAAAATATTATTTTTTAGTTTTTTTAGTTTTCTTTTTAACTATTTTTTTCTTTTTCTTAACCTTTTTAATTACACTTCTAGTTACGCTTTTTGATAAACGTTTATTAATTTCTTTTTTAATTTTATTAATATCTAATATTTCTTGTACTCCACTTTCCATATCTCTTACTAAAATAGTTTTATTATTTATTTCTTTTTGTCCTAAAATTAAGGTATATTTAACTCCTTTTCTATTAGCAATATCTAATTGATCTCTTAAACCTTTTTTAGACATATTTTCTATTACTCTAAAATTTTCTTTTCTTAAATATTCAAAAAGTTTTAAAGCTTCTTTACGAGCTTCAAGGCCTAATTGTGCTACATAAATATCTGGCTTTTTAATTTTTGGTATTTCTATCTTATTTTTATGTAAACTAATAATTACTCTTTCTACTCCTATTGCAAAACCTGCAGCTGAAACTTCTTCTCTACCCCCTAATAATGAAACCAAATCATCATACCTTCCTCCACCACCTAAAGCTAATAATTTACCACCTTTATCTTTTTCTATTATTTCCCAAATTGTTTTATTATAATAATCTAAACCCCTAACTATTTTAGTATTTAAATTATAAACGATTTCTAATTCATCTAAATATTCTAAAACCATCATAAAATTATCTCTACTCTCTTCATTTAAATAATCTAATGTTTGTGGAGCATCTTCGACTAATTCTTGACATTTAATATTTTTACAATCTAATAATCTTAAAGTATTTTTATTTAAGCGTTTTTTACAAATATCACATAAGCTATTTTTTTTATTATTATAATATTGTTTTAAAATTTTTAAATAATTTTTTCTACTTTCCTCATCACCAATATTATTTATTTGAATTTCAATATCTAAACCTAATTCTTTAAGAATAAAATAAGAGACAGCTATCAATTGAGCATCTATTATAGGATCATTATCACCTAGGGTTTCAAAACCAAACTGCCAAAATTGACGATATCTACCTTTTTGGGGATTATCATGTCTAAATTGTTGTCCAAAATAATATAATTTAACAGGCTGAGATAAATTAAGCATACCATGTTCAATATAACTTCTAACTATACTAGCCGTATTTTCTGGACGTAAAGATAATTTATCACCACCTTTAGTAATAAAAGAATACATTTCTTTATTAATAATATCAGTATCTTCTCCAACAGTTCTTTTAAATAAATCTGTAAATTCTACTAAAGGAGTATCAATACGAGAAAAACCATAATTATAAGCTATTTTATCAACTTTTTGTTTTATTAAATTCCAATAATTTTGTTCATCAGGCAAAATATCTTTCATGCCTTTTACCAAATTTATTTTTCTTTTTCTATTCATATATTTTAATTATATTCTGGTAAATTAAAAGTAGCCATTCTCTCTAAAGGCCAACCCCTGAACCAAACTTTACCAATAATATATTTTTCTTTAAGTGGACCAAAACGACGAGAATCATAACTATTATTTCTATTATCTCCCAAAACAAAATATTCTTCTTCAGATAAAAATATAACTTCCTTATTATCAGTAGATGATAATTTAATATATTCTTCAGATAAAATTTTATCATCAATATATATTTTACCATTTATAATTTCTATTTTTTCACTAGGTAAACCTATTATTCTTTTTATATAATAATTACGTGGATTCTTAGGATATTTAAAAACAATTACCTCTCCTCTTTGAGGTTCATTAAAACGATATGTCATTTCATTAACAATCAAATATTCTTTATCATAAAAATTAGGTTCCATAGAAGCACCTTCTACATAAAAAGGTTGAATTAAAAACATTCTTATAGGTAAAATAATAGCTAAAGATATTAAAACGACCTTAACTACTTCAAATATTAATAAACCTATTTTCTTAACATACCTAACAATAATACTATCCTCTGAATCAGAAAAATGATTTAAATTAAAATCTTCATCAAGCAAATCATCATTATTTTTTTTATCTACTTCTTCTACTAATAATTTTTTTTTCTTTTCTTTCATTTTTATATGTTAGATTGATTATACATAAACATTAAATTAAAATCAATAATATCTTTAGATTGACTTTAATATATTTTCTTAGTATAATTTATTTGTATTTAAAAATTATTTATTGACTTAATGAAGAATTCTGAATTCAAAAAAAGAAAAATTAATTTTTTAGAAAATTTAGAAAACCCAGAAGAAAAACATCAAATAAAATTAAAAAATAATACTAAAAAAGTATTAAAAAGAAAAAAAACCTCTTCCTTTTTTATATTATTAATTATTATTTTTACATTAACAAGTACTCTTGTTTCAGCCAGTAATGATGGTTTTTTATCTGGAGTTAAAAATGGATATTTAATTAGACAAATTACTCATATAATATCTAGTTCTGAAAAATATTTATTAGGTGAAGAAGAAAATAGAATTAATTTTCTTCTTCTAGGTATGGGGGGAGAAGGTCATAATGGTCCTTATTTAACAGATACTATTATTTTAGCTAGCTTTATACCATATACTAAAGAATTAGCTCTTTTTTCTCTACCTAGGGATATGATAGTGCCTTTAACAAAAAATTATTATCGTAAGGTTAATCATATTTATACTATTGGACAATTAGATCATAATACTAGTGGGGGAAAATTAATAAAAGATGTTATCTCTAGAACTCTAGATGTACCTATTCATTATTTTGTCGCTGTAGATTTTAGAGGCTTTAAGGAATTAATAGATGCTATTGATGGTATTAAAATAAATATTGAAAATTCTTTTACCGATACTCAATTTCCAACTATAGATTATAAATATCAAGAAATACATTTTGAAGCTGGCAAACAAAAAATGGATGGCCTAACTGCTTTAAGATATGCTAGATCAAGACATGGTAATAATGGAGAAGGATCAGATTTTTCTAGAATAAAAAGACAACAAAAAATACTTTTATCAGCTAAAGATAAAATGACATCCTTTAATACCCTTTTAAATCCAAAAAAAATTACTAATTTATTTTCTTTATTTAATAAATATACCGCTACTGACTTAGAGCCTTGGGAAGCTGTTAAATTAATACATATAGGTAAAGAATTAAATTCTGATGATATTATTTTTAAATCTATAGATAATAGGCCTGGTAATTATTTAAAGGCTGGTTTAGCAGAAGATGGAGCATATATATTACAACCTATTACAGGAAACTATCAACAAATACAAATGTTAGTAAAAAATATATTTGACTTTAAACAAATAAACTTAGAAAATTCTAAAATAGTAATTCAAAATGGTACAGAAATACCAGGTTTAGCTTTAAAAGCATTTAACCATTTGAACCAAATGAATTATAATGTGATTAGATATGGTAATTCTGAAATACAAGATAAATTAATTACAAGTATTTATAAATATAATGAAAATAATAATAAAACAGAAGATTCTTTAGAAAATATATTTCAAACAGTAATTAAAAATAATGTTCCTTTAGAATATTCTAATTATAAAATAACTTCATCTTGGGATATTAAAAATAATGATGATAATTTAGAAAGCTTAGACTTTTTAATAATTTTAGGGCTAGATCAAGCTATTGATGAAAATATTGAAATAATAAAAACTATAGATCCAGATATAATAATAGAAACTAAAGAAGAGGTAATAGAATAAATATATGCCCACAAATTTATATAAAGTAGCTATAGTAGGACGTGTAAATGTAGGTAAATCTACTCTTTTTAATAAACTAATATCTGAAAAAAAAGCTATTGTTTCTCCTTTTTCTGGCACAACTAGAGATAGAAATTATGCTATTTGCTCTTGGAGAAAACTTGATTTTAGTCTTATAGATACAGGAGGTTTAGAAAACTCCAAAGAAAATATAAACAAAGCTATCACTGAACAAATTGAAAAAGCTATAACCGAAGCAGATTTAATATTATTTTTAGTAGATAGTAAAACTGGTTTAATGCCTTTTGATAATAAAATTGTTAAATTATTACAAAAAAATAAAAAACTAATATTATTAGTAACTAATAAATCTGATAATGAAAAATTAAGAAATAATATTGCTGAATTTTATAAATTAAATATAGGAGATCCTATACCTATTTCAGCTAAAAGTGGTTCAGGAACTGGAGATCTATTAGATGAAATAGTTAAAATATTAAATAAATTAAAAAAATCTAATAAAAGAAAAAAAGAAATAGCACCAGATAAAATAATTAAAACGGCTATTATTGGTAAACCAAATGTAGGTAAATCTTCTCTAATTAATTCTTTGGTAGGAGAAAATAGAGTAATTGTATCTAGTCAAGCACACACTACTAGAGATTCTCAAGATATTGAACTTACTTATAATAAACAAAAAATATTATTTATTGATACTGCTGGTTTAAGAAAAAAAAGTAAAAAAACAGTAGATGCTTTTGAAAAACAAAGTGTAGAACAAAGTTTAAAAAGTATAGAAAAAGTAGATATAGTATTATTTATGACTGATATTTCTAAAAAACTTACTTTTCAGGATAAACATTTATTAGATAAAATAATAAAAAAGGGTAAAGGAATTATATTAATAGCTAATAAATGGGATTTAATACCAAATAAAGATACTACTACTGCTAAGGAATATATAAATTATTATAGAAAATTTCTCTCTTTCTTAAAATGGGCTCCTTTATTATTTATATCAGCTACTAAAAAACATAAGATTAATAAAGTATTACCTACAATCATATCTGTCTTCAAAGAAAAAAATAAAACTATTACTGATAATGCTTTAGACAAATTATTAAAAAGTATAGTTAAAAAACATAAGCCTAGCAGAGGAAAAGGAACTAAACATCCTTATATATATAGTATAAAACAAGTAGATACAAATCCACCCACCTTTGCTGTTAAAACAAACTACAAAGCTATAATGCAAGCTTCTTATTTAAAATTTATAGAAAATAATTTAAGATACAAATTTAGCTTTCAAGGAACACCAATTAAATTATTTATAAAAAAATTAAAAATAAATATATAATATGAAATTAATTATTGGTTTAGGAAACCCAGAAAAAAAATACCAACATACTCGTCATAATTTTGGCTTTCTTTCTTTAAATTCTTTATCTAAAAAAAACAATCTTACATGGAAAAAACATAAAACTAGTAATAGTTTAATTACTAATTTTAAATATAATAAAGAAAAAATAATTTTAGCTAAGCCTCAAACTTTTATGAATAACTCTGGTTCTGCCGCTAAATTATTAAAACAATATTATAAATTACCTACTAATAAAATTATAGTAATATATGATGATTTAGATCTTCCTTTTAATAAATTAAAAATATCCAAATCTAAATCATCAGGAGGACATAAAGGAGTAGATTCTATTATTCAATATTTAAAATCTAAGGAATTTATAAGAATGAGATTAGGTATAGGTCCTAAAAAAGATAATGCAGAATCTTTTGTTCTTGGAAAATTTAATGAAGAGCAAACAAAAAAATTACCTGAAATAATAGATACTAGTCATTTAGCTTTAGAAGAAATATTAGCTGAAGGTTATGATTCTGCATCTAATAAATATAATTAAAAACCTACTTTAAGAGTAGGCTTTCTTCTTTTTAATTAGGTTGAACTTTTATTCCTGGCCCCATAGAAGAAGTAATGGTTATAGTGTTTATAAAAGTTGTTTTTAAACTATTTGGTTTTATCTTTCTTAATGATTTTAAAAAAGTATTAAAATTTTCTATCAATGCTTTATTATCAAAAGATATTTTACCTATAATTATATGAATATTAGCTGTATCATCATTTTTATATGAAATCTTACCTTGTTTTAATTCTCCTATTATTTTTTCTAAATCTGAACCAATGGTTCCTGTTTTAGGATTAGGCATTAAACCTTTTTGACCTAATATTCTAGCAATAACTGCCAAATTTTTCATCATTTCTGGAACAGTTATAGCAATGTCAAAGTCTGTTTTATTAGTTTTCTTTATTTTATTTATTAAATCATCAGCACCAACAATATCTGCACCCGCTTTCTTAATTTGTTCAATTTTATCTTCAGTAACAAAAGCAGCTATTTTTAATTTTTTACCTGTACCATTTGGTAATATAACTGAACCTCTTACTATTTGATCACCTTTTTGAGGATCAATGCCTAGATTAATATGTACTTCTACAGAAGCGTCAAACTTAACTTGGGAAGTTTCTTTAACTAATTCGATTGCTTCTTCTATATTATATAATTTTCCTGATTCTATCTTTTCTTTAGCTTGTTTTAATCTTTTACTCATATATTTAATAATTAGAGGTCTGATGCTTTATAGACTAAATAAAGCTCCCTCTTTTTTTATTTCTTAATTTCTACACCCATCTGTTGAGCAGTGCCAGCTATAATCTTTTTAGCTGCTTCAATATCATTAGCATTAAGATCTGGCATTTTAGATTTAGCTATTTCTGTTAATTGATTGTCTGTTAATTTACCAACTTTTTCTTGTAAAGGATTACTAGACCCCTTTTTAAGATTAATTTTTTTCTTTATCATATCTGCTACGGGAGATGTTTTTAATACAAAATCAAATGTCCTATCTTCATAAATAGATAAATTAACTGGGACCACTTCTCCCATTCTATCTTTAGTAACTTCATTAAACTTAGTACAAAATTCTTGAATATTAACCCCATATGGACCTAGGACAGTACCAACAGGTGGCGCAGGATTAGCTTTACCACCTAAAATTTGTAATTTTATTAATTGTTTTAATTTTTTAGCCATATATTTAATAATTAGAGGTCTATTACTTTATAGACTAAATAAAGCTGCCTCATTAATTTTTTTAACTTTTCTTAATTTGTAAGAAATCTAATTCAACAGGTGTTTCTCTACCGAACATAGAAACTAAAACTTTAGCCTTACCTCTAACTTCATCAACTTCTGATACTTTGCCTTCAAAATCTTTAAAAGGTCCATCTACTATTCGTACATTATCACCAGCAATCATATCTATTTTAAATTCTGGTTCATCTTTGCCTATTCTATCCATCAAAGATTTAATCTCTTCTTCTGAAACAGGGGTTGGAATATTACCAGAACCTACAAAACCTGTCACATTAGGTGTATTTCTAACAACATACCAAGAAGCATCTGTAACAACCATATTTACCAAAACATAACCTGGAAATATTTTTTCTTGAACTTTTTTTCTTTTCCCATTCTTTATTTTAATCTTAGTTTCCATAGGAATAAGAACATCAAAAATTTTATCTTCCATATCCATAGATTCTATTCTTTGTTTTAGATTCCGAGAAACATTTTCTTCATAGCCAGAATAAGTATGTAATACATACCAACGTTTACCTTGCTGTTGATCCTGTTTTGGCATATTTTTATTATTTAATAAGAATTTCTAAAACTTCATTCAAAAGAAAATCAATACTACCTAAAAATATAGCTACCGCTATAGAAATTACAATAACAACTAAAGTATGTTTAACAGTTACATCTTTAGTAGGCCAAACTACTTTTGCTAATTCTTCTTTAGCACCTTTTAAATAATTTAATAACTTATTCATAACTATAATTTAAGTTTTTTAAAACAGCCTCTACGTGCTGTTTATATTAGGGTCAGTATATCATAGAAAAAAAAATTTAACAAGGGTTTATTTTAATTCCTTATTTTTTATATAATAAAATTATATTCTTATTAAATATCTAAATATCTAAATTTTTTACTAATTTAGCATGAGTCTGAATAAATTTTTTACGAGGAGCAACATCAACACCCATTAAAGTTTCAAAAACTTCATCAGCTTTAGCAGCTTCACTTATAGTTACTACTTTCAGTAATCTAGTTTCTGGATTCATTGTTGTTTCCCATAATTGCCCAGGATTCATTTCACCTAAACCTTTATATCTTTGTATATTTACTTTAACTTCTCTAGAAATTTTTACTTCCTCTTCTGAATCTTTTAATTCTTCTAGTTCTTCTTCTATTATTCCAAATTTCTTTTTAACCTTTGTTAACTCTAAATCATTATAAACATATTCCATTTGTTTTCCTTTTTGAACTTTATATAAAGGTGGTTGGGCTATATATATTTTTTCATTATGAACTAATTCTGGAAAATGACGATAAAACAATGTTAATAATAATGTTCTAATATGAGCACCATCTACATCAGCATCTGTCATTATTATTATTCTATCATAACGTAAATTTTCAAGATTAAACTGTTCTCCAATATTTGTTCCTAAAGCTATAATTAATGATTTAATTTCATTATTTGCTAACATTTTATCTAATCTAGCTCTTTCTACATTTAAAATCTTACCACGCAAAGGTAAAATAGCTTGAAAATTCCTATCCCTACCTTGCTTAGCACTACCTCCAGCTGAATCACCCTCTACTATATATAATTCTGATTCCTTAGGATCACGACTAGAACAATCTGCTAATTTACCAGGTAATGTTAATCCATCTAAAGCTCCCTTTCTTAATACCGTTTCTCGAGCAGAACGAGCAGCCATACGAGCTTGAGCTGCTAAAATACATTTACTTAATATGGCTCTAGCATCATTAGGATTTTCTTCTAAAAATATTTCTAAAGATTTAGAAAAAATAAAATCTACCACTGGTCTTACTTCAGCATTACCTAATTTAGCCTTAGTCTGTCCTTCAAATTGAGGTTCTGGTAATTTAATACTAACAATTGCTGTCAAACCTTCTCTAATATCATCAGAGGTTAAATTAGAATCTTTTTCTTTAAGAAAATTATTCTTACGAGCATATTTATTTAAAGTTCTTGTTAAAGCTGCCTTAAAACCTACTAAATGACTACCTCCTTCCATATTATGAATATTATTAGCAAAAGCATACATAGACTCACGATATTCATTAGTATATTGAAATGCTATTTCAACATTAATATTATCTTTATCTTTACTAACATAAAAAACATTTTGTTGTTTAACCTCATTATTCTTATTTAAATGTTTAATATAGGAAGCAATACCACCTTCAAAATAATATTTATAAACTTTCTTATCTTTAATATTTCTTTCATCATAAATATTAATTTTAATCCCTTTAGTTAAATAAGCTTGTTGTCTTAAATGGCTTACTATGGTTTTCCAATTAAATTCTGTAACTGTAAAAATACTATCATCTGGTAAAAATATCTGAGTTGTACCTGTTTTTTTAGATTTACCAATCACTTTCACTTTAGTAATAGCTTTACCTATTTTATATTCTTGAGCATATATTTTTTTATCTCTACTAACCTCAGAACGCATCCATTTTGATAAAGCATTAACAACAGAAACACCTACCCCATGTAATCCTCCTGATACTTTATACCCACCACCTTCACCAAATTTAGCACCAGCATGTAAAGTTGTCATAACTGTTTCTAAGGCAGATTTTTTAGTAACTTTATGTTTTCCTACAGGAATACCACGACCATTATCTGAAACAGATATTTTACCTCCTGATAAAAGTTTTACTTCTATAATATCAGCATATCCAGCCATGGCTTCATCAATACCATTATCAACTACTTCCCAAATTAAATGATGTAAACCTTCTTCAGCTGTATTACCAATATACATACCTGGTCTTTTTCTCACTGGAGATAAACCCTCTAAAACAGTAATATTCTCAGCACTATATTTACTTTCTTTCATCTTTTTTATTTGTTTTTTAGCCATTATTTTATACTCTTATTACTAGATAATAATAACATAAAATAAATAAAAAAACAACCTTTAAAGTTGCTTTTTAAATACTTACTTATTTAACTAATATTAGCGTAATTTAGCTTTAAATTTCTTATCTAAAACCTTTAAAATATCATCAATTATTTTGTCTACTTCTTTTGCTAATAATGTTCTATCTTTGTTTCTAAATTTAATATGAAAAGCTAAAGATTTTTTATTTTTTTCTACTCCTTGACCACTATAAATATCAAAAGCTTTGGTTTCAATTACTAAAGAAGATGCTTTATATACTTCTTCTTCTATCTTTTTCCATTGTATATCTTTATCTATAATAATAGCTAAATCTCTTTCTATGCTTGGATATTTATATATAGGAATATATTTTTTATTATAATCAATATATTTTATTAAAGTAATAAAATTAAAATCCCAAAAACTAATATTATTTTTTTTTGGACACAAATCTTTATTTAATAACCCAAAAGAGCCTAATACTATATCTTGATATTTAATATTATAAGATAATTTTGCAAATGATATATTTGCTTCTTCTATTATCCAATTTATATTCCAATATTTAGCTAAAGCATTAATAGTTCCTTTCAATGAAGAAAAAGATTCTTGATCATCATTTTCACTAACTTCTATTCCTGTTAAATGTTTATCTTGTTGTGGTAAAAACTTTTTATTCTTATTATCTAATTTATATTTACCACTTTTTTGTTTATTAAAAACTCTTTCTAATTCAAATATTTTAAATTCTTTAAAATACCTTAAATTTTCTTCTGCTTTTAATAGTAAATTTGGTAATAATGAAATATTTAGAAAACTCTGTTCTGGACTCATAGGATTAGTTACTTTAATATGATTATTTACTAAATCTAAATTTAATTTTTTAGCCCAAGAAATATTAGTAAAAGGATATGTATATACTTCGTTATATTTATGAGCTAAAGATAAATAATATTTAATATCCTTTTCTCTATCTAAAAAAACATTAGAAAACGGTTTCTGTAATTTTACCAAAGGTAATTTAGAATCAATATTATCATAACCATATATTCTAGCCACCTCTTCTACTATATCTTCAGGAATACTTATATCTTTAGTTGCTCTAAAACTTGGTATTTTAATAATAAATTTATTATATTTATATTTAACTTTGAATTGTAATCTTTTTAATATATTTTTAATTTCTCTAGTAGGTATTGTTACTCCAAATATTTTATTAATCAATTCTTCTGAAACTTTTAAAACTATTTTTTTAAAGGGATTATTATTTATATCTACTAATTTGCTAGCTACATATGCTTCAGGATTTATAGAAAGTATTAATTCTATAGCTTTTTTAATAGCTAAATCTGCTAATTGAGGGTCTAGAGATTTTTCAAAACGAGCAGAACTATCACTACGTAAACCCAATTTAATAGAGGTTCTGCGTATATTAGCAGCTTTAAAATTAGCAGACTCTAATATTATTTCTGTTGTTTTATTATTAATTTCACTATTCTGTCCTCCCATAATACCAGCTAAAGCTAAATATTTATTACTATCTGCTATCATTAAAGCATCTTGAGGTAATTTTCTTTTTACTCCATCTAAAGTAACAAATTCCTCACCTTCTTGAGCACTTTTTACTTTAATATGATAATCTATTATTTGTTTAGCATCGAAAGCGTGTAAAGGTTGTCCTAACTCATACATAACATAATTAGTAACATCAACAATATTATTTATAGATTTAATACCTACAGAAAATAATCTTTTCTTTAACCACCAAGGACTATCTGATACTTTAATATTTTTAATAATTAAACCTAAATAACGATAACAATTATCTTTATCTTTTACTGAAACTTTTAATTTTTCTTCTTTTTTAATATTTAATTCTGAAACTTTATATTCTTTCAACTTTATTTTATAAATAGCAGCTAATTCTCTAGCTAATCCATATTGTCCCCATAAATCTGGCCTATGATTTATTGACTTATTATCTATATCAATTACTATATCATCTAATTCTAAAGCTGAAGCAAGTAATTGACCAGGTTTAATTTTAAAATGTGATAAATCTAATATTTCTCTTTCTAATTCTTGAGGAAATAAATTAATTAAACCTATTTCTGAACTAGATACTATCATACCTTTACTTTCTACTCCTCTTATTTTTACTTTTTCTAATTCTACATAATCTCCTATTCCATGCCATTTTATTTTGGCACCTATTTGAGCTACAGCAACTAACATTCCTTTATATAAATTAACACCACCACAAACAATTTGCTCTAATTCCCGACCAGTATCTACTTTACAAACTTGTAATCTATTAGCTTGAGGATGTTTTTCTATCTCTTTAATCTTACCTATAACTATATCTTTAAATAAATCTTGAACCTTAAAAATATTTTCCACTTCTACAGTAGACATAGTTAAACTTAAAGCTAATTCTTGATTTGTTTTTCTAGGTAATTTTAAATAATCTTTTACCCATTCTAATGATAAATACATATTAAAATTGTTTTAAAAATCTTAAATCTCCAGCTTCTAATAATCTAATATCCTCAATCTTATACTTCATCATTACCATACGAGTTAATCCTAAACCAAAAGCAAAACCAGAATATTTTTTATAATCTATATCAGCAGCTA
>Ga0187827_10005370_pt1 | contig 15204 bp, 11 predicted proteins | sample ETNtaG_39_FD_167969 | JGI IMG/M metagenome (GOLD analysis project Ga0187827, IMG submission 167969) | Marine microbial and viral communities from oxygen minimum zone, Eastern Pacific Ocean - ETNP2014_SV_150_PacBio MetaG (Illumina Assembly) | ecosystem: Environmental > Aquatic > Marine > Hypoxic...
GGATTTATCAGTATTAATGAACTAAAGGATTCTATTAGAGATGATACGATACTGATCTCAATAATGTTTGCCAACAATGAGATCGGAACAATTGAGCCAATTAGTGAAATTGGGGAAATAACAAAGACAAATAATATCTTATTCCATACAGATGCTGCTCAAGCCGTAGGTCATATAAAAGTAGATGTATATAAAATGAATGTGGATCTGCTTTCATTCAGTGCACACAAGTTCTACGGACCTAAAGGAGTTGGAGGTCTTTTTGTCAGGTCATATTCTCCATTTATTAAATTAAATCCAATTTCATATGGAGGTGGCCATGAACGTGGGATGAGATCTGGCACACTTAATGTCCCTGGAATTGTTGGTATGGCAGAGGCTCTTGACATTGCTTCAAAAGAAATGGACAAGGAAAACAAGAAGGATTGTAAGCTGACAAAAAACATACTAACAAAATTACAACAGTCATTCCCTGGTATTAAACTAAATGGGGATCAAGATAATAGACTGCCACACAATTTAAATATTACAATTCCTGGCGTTGAAAATAAGGCTCTTATACATATACTAAAGGACAAACTGTCTTTTTCTACAGGTTCTGCATGTACAACAACAAAGGTTAAACCTTCGCATGTTTTAAAGGCAATAGGCCTTTCCGATGATGAAACTTTTCAAACTATACGGATAGGAGTTGGGAGAGATACTCAAGAAGACGGAATTGTAGAAATATTAACTGATGGAATAGGAAGCTATAAAGGTAGTATATAAAATTGCATATGAAAAAAGAACCGCCCGAGAGAACCCTTTACAATTTATGACCCATTTCTTTGATTAGTTGAATCTTTTGTTGCAATAATCCACTATTTTCTCTCCAATGATTTGCCTAGTAGTAGCATCAACTCTGACAAAGAATAATTCTTTCCCTTTTATATATAAGAATACCTTTCTGTCACTTTTATTAACTCGTATCCAACAAAGTGACTTTCCATTAATTTTTTCAAAAACTATTTCTAAATAGTCATTGAAATGATTAAAAATATAGGAAGGAAAAAATGGTTTAATTATTTTATCTGTAATCATCCTTCTATAACCATCAGTACAAGGATCATTCAGCTTATGGAACTCAGATTCAATACCAATAATTTCATCATTATTAGCACTCTTACTTTCCTTGATGCCTATTATCAAATGGCCTCCATCTGAGTTAAGCATTGCCGCTAAGGTCTTAGCAATTATGAACCTTGAAGTAGCTGTTCCATATTCTTTAAGCTCATAAGAGGTCACTCTTCCCTCATCCGAAGCCTTCAAACCTTCACTCCATAGAATACTAGATTTGAACTCAACAAAATGGTTTTCACCATTACTAACCAATTCTTTTAAGTTTTGTTCTTCTCGTAGAAAAGCTTTGACCGTATCAGTTGGTCTACGTGATTCTTCGCTTACAAAAGAGTTTGATAATATTTTTTTTACCCGACCAATTTCTCCACTTAATAATCTAACAAGGATTCCATGAGAGTGTTGAGGGGCATTAGTTAGCAGCTCTTGAATTTGACCTCGAAATAACTCTTTTCTGGTCTTATCTCCTTGAGGATTTATTTCAACTTCCATTCCAATCTTAAGATTCTCTCTTATATTTCCATCCTGACTCATTACTTTGCCCTATATATTCGTTCGGAGTGATTAGGCGTATCGACTAAATATTTACCCTCACTAAGTTGAACAATCCATTTGTAAAGGACTTGAATATTTCCGGTTAAATCACGACGGCTCGGTATCGGGACATCTTTGCAATTGCTTTGAATCCAAACTTTAACACGACCAAAATATCTTTCTTCTTCATCTATATATTCCAGAAGTTTATTAATAAAGGGCGAGTTAATAAATTTATGTTTTAAACGGCTCATGAACTCTTCTTTTGTTAGCCCCAAAGGTATTTTGTAAAGTGCCACATCATGCATTGCACACTCCTTGGTTTCTTTATCATCACTTGAAAAATTATTCGCATATAGATCATAGAACATATTTATATCTCGTGACATTGGTAACGATGAAATTAGAAATTCAGTGTCTGGTATAGCTAAATCTAGAGCAACTTCTGGGAATTTAGGAGATGGAGGAAGATCATGTACTTTTTGTCTATATTCTTCATAAATCTTATCACTCATTAGAATTGAATCCGCTAAAATATTTCTAAAATATAATAATGTATTTGAATCAATAGATGGTTGAATAGTATTTAACTCATAGTTGAAATTCTTTGTTATTCCAAGTCCTCTCCTAGATATATTAGCACTGCCGAATATGCACTTATGCCAATCAATCATAAAAACTTTTAAATGGATTCTATTATTAATAAAGAGCTTCATTGACTTTTCTTTTGTAAATGGATACAGGCTAAGGTCAGAAGATTTCATCCAAAGATCTTGAACTTTCCAAGTGGTAATAATTGTTACTTTTAAATTGCCATCAGGAATTATCTGACGCAGAGAATCTTCTTTTATATATGGCACTATGATCACAACTTCATCATGTGCGTCATTGAGGAATTCTTTGATTGAGTTTAGAGGTTCCCCGTGAGAGGATGTAATGAAAATACTATTCATATAGAAAATTTACAAATATCTAAATTTCTGCTATATAATATTCCACGTAATCAACTAGCCTGCTTTTCACACAACTTATATCTTTTTTAAATTTGCACGCTTCCGATCCAGTTTTTTTGTGCCTCCATTTTTAAAAAAAACAATTACCGTATTTGGGCTAATTCTTGTAATTCTCCCACGGCCTAATACTTTGTGATTTACATTATCCCCCGCAACCAGATTACTACTATCATGGTCTTCGAGAGTCATATTGGGGCTATTCCCTTCATCACTTGATCCGTTGTTTTCCCCAAGCAAAGGAGCTATTTTATCATTTACAATATAGATAATTTTTTTGATAATTTTTACACACTCTTCATCTTCTACTAGAGACAAATTCAACATCTTTAGCTTCCTTAAAATAACTTTTAGTTTATCCTTTTCTTTGCCCTGTTGCAATTCCTCCCCAATATCATCATAAACCTCTTTGATAGAAGAAGTTCCATTCTCAATGTCCTTAAGAAATTCTTTGCCGTGTAGAAATATTTTTCGAAACATTCTAAATTCTTTAGGATTGCTAATCACACGATCATCTTTAATGCACAAATCATAAAGTCTATCCAGTCCACGTTCCGAAAATCTATAGTCTATATCAACAAATTCAAAGTATTCCTCTCTTAATCTTAAATCATTCACGGCAAGTTCAATTAAAGTAAATCTGTCAGTATCTACAGCAAAACGATTCTTTATTAATTGCAAATAAATTTTGTAAACCATTAATGACTTTTTAACATCACCTTGTTTATAGGGAAATAAAGCACAAACTCGTTTAAGACAATCTAGATTATATTTAAATCTATTGCCTTGAAAGTGCTTAGTATATTGGCGCATATAGTTACTGTAAACATAATGTGCTTTTTCCATTGCTCCCCAGGCTAGTGGTCCTTTAATATGTATTGTCCCCAATATAATATCAATAATATCATCTTCAGTGTATTCACCATTCTTTTGGTACTTTAATTCTTCAACACGTATTTCTTTTAGGGTTTCTATTGCTTTTGGTGTCAGTTTCTCTTTTTTACTTAACAAGTGTTTTATTGCTGTAGTTCGCCTATTACCTTCAATCACTAAATATTTATTAGAAGTTGAAATCTTCTTCACTATAATATTTGCTAATCCATCAATAAAACCAGACTGGCCTATACTTTTTATAAGTTCGGATACGTGATGTTCGTCTTTATTAATTTTTCTTAATATCTCCTCCTGTAACTCTTCAGACGCAAGTTCAGAATTGCTAAAATCGTTTCTTTTTTTCATATCTACGGTGATTCTTGGATTACTAGGATCAAGCAGTAGTTGCTTAGGAGAAACTTGCATTGGGTTCAACTTGAAATAGTGGTTAATTGCAGGTATATCCATAATAGTTATGTAACGACTTTATAAATTCATAGTCCTTCTTATCAACTCAAGACGTGTTCTGAGTTCATCCTTAACTGCACGGTCATTCCCTACTCCTGAGTAGTCATCAGTATTAAGCTCATTTTCCTGCTTATCAAGCAGTATTTTGAGTGCATCGACCCACTTCACTCTATTTATAAATTCTGTTAGTTCATCGACAGCGTCATCTACAGTCATGTCAGTATCGTCTTCATCTAAAACTTGGCTAATAATATCATCCGCAAATGACTTAGTAGCCTCATGTGTTGATTTCTTCCTCATGGCAAATAATTTACCAAAAGTACTAAATGCCTTTGGATCAGGAAGAATTTTTTTCTTATTTCTAGGTAAATTATCTCTACTTGCAAATTGACAGGCATTATTCATGTTCTCTAGAGATTCCTCATCTAGTTTAAATGTGTCACTGGTGATATTAAAATAATTTCCTTCCAAAAGATTTTTATTTGTAACACCAGCTTGAATTAACGAATAATATCTATCTTTAACAACAAAATTATCGCATAGTTGTAAGTATGCTATATATGTTTTTAATGCTTCCGTCACTATTGCCGGTTTGATCGAAAGTCTAGTTGCAACTTCCTTAATTTTACTAGATTTTCTTTCAAAGGCTTCAGTGATTGGCTCGATCCCCGTATATACTTTATAAATATTAAAAGCTTTAGGAAGCGGGTCCCATTCTAATAAAGAACCATGATGCCTTAGGCCCATAATAATACTTACCTTGTGAGCAATTTCATCTGTGCTTAATCCTTCGGTTTTGAGAAGCATGCAGGTAACGCTATTAAAAGAACTTTTTATAGGTTCTAATTGCCTTCGTTTTTCAAGCTTATCAAACGGTGACTGTTGCCTGTTATAATCTTCAAGAATTTTCTTTATAGTACTTATACGTCTATTGCCTTCAAGTACAATATATTTGCTACTGTCTTTTATTGTGCGCACAACAATTCTATCAATTGGAACATATCCAATTTTACTCATTGATTCATACAAATCCTCGATATTTGTTACATCTTCTATATTAAATGAAGGACGTTTATTAAATTTTTTTAATACTTCATTTTGTTTGCTTTCTATCTCTTTATCTGGAATATCACTATATTCCTCGAAGTCTCTAGTAAACCGAGGGTTGTTCGGGTCTAAGAGTAAATCTTCTATAGGAACTTTAATTTCATCAAGCATATCTTTCTCCTCTATTTTCTGTCTTTAGCATCTAAAGTATCCACCAACATTATAAGTCTTTTTATTGCGTTTTTCGCAGTATCACTTGACAAGTCATCACCAAAAGTAACTTTTTTCAAAATACTATGAACTTTTTTAAGCCACTTGTCCCACACCATTTTCTGAAGTTCCACTGCACGTTCAGCCCAGACTTCACTAGGCTTTCTTTTGTTTACTTCAACTTCTTCAAGCATCTGCTGTTTTCTTTCTACGTTCTCCTCTTTAAGGATATTTGCCAGTTTTCTCCACTCCAATGGGTTATTAATAGGCGACTCTTCCCGATTAGGTTGATTAAAATGGCATAAGTTATTCATCTTATGGAGTGACTCATCATCAAGGTAGAAATCACGCGCACCTTTATGTATGTAATCACGTAGTTGTCTATTACTACTGAGTAATACTTCTGAGCAAACTGAATAGTACCTGTCTTTTATACCTCCGCCTTTTTCTACCGATTCCTTTATTTCACGAAGGTCAGCAAGCTGCTCCATAGCACGATATACCTGTAATCTTGCCTTAACGTCTTTTATTTTTATGCTTAATGCGTCTGCCACTTCCTGTCCAATATTCTCATCCCATGTAAAGTCTTCAGTGGATTGTTTTGCTATTTCTAAATATCTATTATAAATGTTATTTGCCTGAGCAAAAGGGGTCCATTTCGTTAAGGAACCATGATGCCTGACTCCTAAAAGGTATGTTATTTTTTTCTGTAAGCTCTCTACCGGTATATTATCAGTAATTTCCATAACATCAATAAGATCGAGCTCCGCAATTAATTCACTATCCGTATCAGGATTATTTCGTAAATTTTTAATTGCTGTGACGCGTCTATTTCCTTCAAGAACAAGATATCTTTCATCAGAACCGAATTTCTTTGCAAAAATAAAGTCGATAGGCCACCAACCATTTTCTTTAATAGAATTCTCTAGCTCCTTTATCTTATATTTATCTTTTCCACTTGGATCTCTCATCTTACTGATAGTATTATCCATCAAATCTAATGCCTGGCTTTCATCAAAAGCGTCTTTTTCATGTGTAATAAGACGAGGATTATTAGGGTCAACAACTAATTTTTCGGGTGAAACTTTTAGTTGTCTTAACTGAGGAATAAATTCTGACATAATTCCATCGCTCCTTTACCTTAAAGGCATGTAATAATTAACTGAATCTCTAGCTATCAAAACTAAACTATCACTATGTTTTATTTCTATTGGTAAAATCGCATCTCTTAATATTAAATCAACATCCATTCGATGATCCTTGTCGCCATTTAACTCCTTAGTTTCTACTAACTTCTCTATTATCTTTTCTACTTCCTTAAATTCTAAATTAGTGATAAATTTTCCTACGAATGATTTGAGGGGTAGTGGTAAGCGAATAAGAATTGAATTCTTTTCATAATTCTTAGTTATAAGTAACTCATAAATATCGTCTTTATTTACCATTTCACCGATAAAATCCATCAAGTCTTCAGGGATATCTACCTCTCGTTTTCTAAAATTTAATGCAATAAAGGTAATCCATGGATATCCAGTTTTTATGTATTCAAGAAGCCCGTCCTCGCCTTCTTGGCATGTAGCACAAGCATTTTCCATTGCATCATAAATTAACTTCCTTTCATTCATATCATTAATAATACCAGTACCATCTTCTCCTAACATACGAAATACTGCTTCAAAATTAATTTGCCGATTTCTAAAATTTACCATGCGTTCAGATATAAAATTATACATATTGCTTACTTTAGTTCTATTCTCATTATCTATTAATAGAGGGTAATGAATATCAGAGCCCGGTCCTTGGTATTGTCTAAATAGGAGTATTGAGTACCTATAATCTTCATTATACTCTGGATATACATGATAGCTTTTTGGCACATTATAATTAGTATATATTTTCTCTAATGAATCTATAAATTCTTGTTCACTAGAATATGTTATGTCCTTTACTTCGGGTTCTAAAGCATCAGATATGTCTGAATATAACCATCGGTTGTCAATTCTATAGCGAATATTAGGTAAATTATCTACCACCTCAACAACATACGCTTTTTTGAGAAAATCATTTGGGTCTATTCTAACAGCTCGACCCATAGCTTGCATGTAATAGAGTTTTGATCTTGAAGGTGCAGCCATTATTACTGTATTAACAGTAGGGTCATCATATCCTTCACTAAGAACTTGAACATTTACAAGTATTGATCTTTTATACTCCTGCTCAGTTTTAACATATTCTTCTCTGCTCTGATTGCGACTATTTCTATCGCCTACGATAAAACTTATCGACTCATATTCTGCTTTTAACGGTGTAGCTATTAGTAATTTATATAAATCTTCAGCGTGCTTCTTGGTTCCAACATAAATTATTACTTTTCTGTATTGATCCTTATGGCTTGATAATTCACGTATTATTTTTTGATTTCTTTCATCGTTGTTTAGCTTCTCTAAATCCTCTTCATCAAATTTAGGAATTTTATAAATGCCACCTTTAATTTCCCTAACTTCTGGTTTTAAGATGATCCCTTTTTTAATAAGGTCTGGGAAACCTATAGAAAACGATTCTCGCTCAAAGTCTAAAGGCTGGCCATCATGCCTGGATGGTGTTGCGGTTAGCCCCAATATCCCAATATCTCTTTTCTCAAATATTGGGATATAACTATTCGCAGCACCGTGATGAGCTTCATCAATTACTACGAGTTTAATATTAGTGTTATTTTGTATTACTTTAGGTGCTTGACTAATCATTTTTAACGTGATATTTTCCTCAAGAGAGCATGACGTTTCACCTTCCCGAATAATTTCTTTAAAAGTATCTTCCGCTTGAGTTAATAATTCTCTTCTATGAGCAGTCCACAGTATTTTGTGTTCTGCAGGGTTAAGTATGTTTTGGTTAAAGAGCTGGCAGATAGACTTAACAGCAGTATGTGTTTTCCCTCCACCAGTTGGTATAACTAATAAATATCTACCATTTGATTTTCTAGAAAAATCCCTAACTATAGCTTGGACAGCAACTTTCTGAAATGAATCATATCGTTCTTTAATGTCAACTAGGCTCATTGTAGTTACCCTTTAGTTGTCACATGTTATAGGGTTACGTCTTATATGTGGGAAATCTTACTTGTGCAAACAAGTAAAACTATCTTTTGAAGATATTTAGAATGTGGTAATCTTGATCTGGAGCTGCTTCTTGTTCAGATATATTATAAAAGAGTTAGTTGCTTTGCAATACAAAAGATTATTTACTGCAAAGACGCGAAGAACGCCGAGAAAAAAGGCAAGAAGATTAATATAGCATTATAGATAATCTTCAAATATAAAATATTAGTCCCAATATTTAGCTTTTTCAGGAATCACATGCCTTATTCCACCCCTAGGCTCTGAAACATCATCTTTGTAACGAGGTATCACATGAAAATGAAATTGCTCAACAGTTTGCCCAGCAGCCACACCATCATTTATTCCTAAATTAAATCCATCAGGCTTTGATTCAAGATCTTTCTCAAGATAGCAAACTGTCCAATCAATTAATTCAATCAAATCAATTTTCTCTTGTTTTGTTAATTCAGAGTATCTAGCAACTGAACGTTTTGCAATGATAAGTGAGTGTCCTGGTGTAACAGGATATTCGTCATAGACAACCATAAAACTACTGTCTTCCCTAATAATCTGATCCGGTTCTATACTTCCAAATGTTTTAATTTTCTTCTTATGCTCCTTTGTCGTTAAGTCTCAATTGTATTTTCATTTAATTCTCATTTATCTGCATAATGGTCGTACAACGACTGCATGTAGCTCTTAGTCTTTTTCAGACCATGTTTTTTCGCCTGAAAGCGAACCGCTTCTAATGTCCTTTTCATTTTTTTCGCAAGTTTTTGTGTATCTGTCTTTGGATACTCTTTCTTCAGTGTACTTAATTCTGCCTTTGTCCATAATTTAACAGCAGTCTTTGCGGTCTTTGTTACGGCACTGCAACTGGCGAAAAGATGAGAATATTCTTCTTTTACTTGTTTCATAAGTTCAGTGTCTAATTTTGCTTTAGACAAAGTATTTACTTTAGAAAGCTGTTCTATGTTTAAATCAGACACTCCTTCAAGGTCGGCACCGCTCAGGTCGGCGCCACGCAGGTCGGCATCTCTCAGGTTGGTTTTCCTCAGGTTAGATTTCCTCAGGTTGGCATGCCTCAGATCAGAATTACCCAAGTTGACATCACGCAGGTCAGCACCACTCAGGTTGGCACAACTCAGTTTGGCATCACTCATGTCGGCTTTCTTCAGGTGAGCACACCTAAGGTCGGCACGCCTCAGATCGGCAAACCAAAGGTCGGCATCACTTAGGTGGGCACGCCTCAGGTCAGCACCACCCAGGTTGACACTATTCAGATCAGCTTTATTCAGGTGGACACCACGCAGGTCAGCACCACTCAGGTCGGCTTTACTCAGGTTAACACCACTCAGGTCAGCTTTACTCAGGTTGGCACCACTTAGGCTGGCACTATTCAGGTCGGCTTTATTCAGGTTGGTACCACGCAAGTCAGCACCACTCAGGTCGGCACCATTCAGGTTAGCTTTATTCAGGTGGACACTACTCAGATTGGCTTCACTCAGATTGGCACGCCTCAGATCGGCAAATCGCAGGTCGGCACCACACAAGTTGGCACCACTCAGGTCGGCATAACCCAAGTTGGCACTATTCAGGTCGGCCAAAATCAGGCTAGCATCACTTAGGTGAACACGCCTCAGGTCAGCACCACCCAGGTTGACACTATTCAGATCAGCTTTATTCAGATCGGCATCATTTAGGTGAGCACGCCCTCCTTCTTCCTTATCAGTGCTAATCCATTCTTTGTGATCTTTGAGGATTTTACGACGAGCACTGGCACTAATTTTATTCATTTTATTACCATCCTTTCGTATTGATTACAACTCATCAGATAATCTCAGAAGTTTTCTAGGTTTTTTCATTGATAATTTTATTTTGGTTTAACTAATGACCCGATCATTAGTCTCTTTGTCTGTCTCTCTAACACCAAATCTCCAAATATTGCTTTAACTAGATTTGGTAATATTTTCAACTTAGTCCTCATTAATATTAATTTTGAATCAATGCTGTTAACATTATTTCTTGCCCAATAATAGATACTTTTTCCGATTTGCATAACATATTTTTGGTAATTCTTTTTTTTATTATTCCTAGTTCTTGGAGATCTTCAATGAAATCTTCTAAATCAACTGCTCCATTATATTGTTTTTTTAGTATCATATATAAAAGGTCTTCAAAGCTCTCTATTTCATATTTATTTGGAAATGGAATAAAAGCATTTCTTCCATTTCCTATAACCTTGAAATTCTTATTTTTGCTTAATAAATCAGCTGTTAATGTTTCGGTCCAATCAAGGTTATTCCCTAATTTAGGTAAACTAACATCCTCTATAACAAAACTAACTAACCCGTAGGATTCACCTACTAAATCGGCCTCAGTATATTCTCTTGTAGCTATATCTTCTAACTTGCTTTGTTTCTCATTTGACCATTCAATAGTATCATGGTGAACTAAACACCTTGGCAAATATCTATAAAGACCCTTCATTAAACTAGCACAATAAACAATTTGCTCTGAGTATCCTAACTTTTTTACAAAATTGTCTTCCAGCTCTTGGTAGGTACAAAATGACTTTTTGTTTCTTATATATTTTGCAACTTCTTTAAGTATTCCTATTTTGCTTACATCGCCTTCACTCTTTAACAGAATCTGCGGATGCTGATGTTGCATATGGAAATCATCTACTGCATATAATCGCAAAAGTGAGTATAAAATTACAGGATTATCAATTCCTGCCTTTTTACATTCTATTTCCATACTATTGAATATTTTCTTTACTGATATATGCTTTTCTTTTAAGAGTATTGTTTTGGCATAGGCTACAATATTACTTAAGTTTTGTTCTTTAATATTCAAATAATCTGTATGAATATATTCTCTTTTCTCAATACGAACTACATTTGGAGCCCTATCTAGATATTGAAGAACCATAAACTCTCTAAGGTGTAAAGTATTAACAGCATATTCCCTTATATCATCGTACGACACTGGTCCACAAGCGTCTTTTATGTACTCCTCCATTACCACAGGCAAAGGTACCCTCTTGGTGTCATCATTGCTTCTATAAACACGTGGAAACTTTGGATACTCATATAATGGGTTTCCTGATACCTTAAGACACGAATAAAGTGCATATTCAGAAGTTATTCCGGCATGTATACACATTTCTTTAAAATGGGAGAACATTCCAGAAACTGCAACAAAGGGAATTTCCTGGCTTAATTTAATCTTAATCCATTCCTCTATTTCTCTAATTAACCTATATGGAAATACAACGTTCTCTTCATGGATAAATGCCCCTCTATCCCATAAAAGAACCCTTTGGCAAAGAGATAAGTATGCATGTATATTGTGTTCAGAATAAGAATGGTTATCTGGTCTGTATTTCTGCAATTCCTTAAATATTTCTGAATAATGCATTGCTCTTCTACTTTGTTTCAAAATAGTTTCCACCGCAATGTTTATTCTTCCAAACTTAAGATTATACTTGTCTAGAGAGTATATTTTACCTCCCTTTGTCTTTATCCTATTTTCTAAATCTCCATTTTTATTAAGTATATATCTAACAAAAGACTGGTTAAATCCTAAATAACTTTTATGTTCTTTGGGACACTTCGCTTTGCAAAAGTTATTTAGACTATTAGTTATATCAACTATCTCTTTTTCGTCGTCTTTGGATACGAGTTCCAATAAGTAATCACATATACCAGTACAATCATTACAAGAGAAGTTATTTGATATTATAAAATCCTCATGTTCATTGGATTCATCCACTGCAATAATATGTTCTTGGCAAAAGGGTAATAGATTTTTTAATGTCGGGGCTGAAGGTATCTTTTCCCAACTGAAAAATAGCTTCAGTTTTTGGGCTAGTTCTGAAAATGAAATGATTCCTAATGATTCTTGTATAAAAGAATCAATAATTATCCACAAAGGAAAGGCTCTTTCAATAGATTTTGGATGTTTAAGCCTATCTGACAGCTTTGATTCTATTTGCCTTACTCTTTCTCTTGTCAGTTTAACTTTTCCAGCAATAGCTCCTAATGTTTCAGGGAGCACATTGCCATCTTTCTTCCAACCCATCCTCCGAAGAAGTATCTCTTTTTCTTGTGCTTTATTTGTTATATTTAAAATATATTTCTCTACAATTGACTCAAATGAACAATAAATTTGTTTACTATTTATAATAGGTATTAATTTTTCTATTAGTGTCTCTGCCCAAGGATGAAGTAACCACAAACAATGTAACAAGCCAATTGACCTGAAATTGACACCAAAACGTTTTATTATTTCAACTTCTGATATTTCTGATAATTCCGTCCATTTAGATATCTTATACTCATGTAATTTGTTAACTAGTTTTTGTGGAACAACTGTAGGTGAAATAATTAGACCATCGAGTAATGACAACCTGAGATTAGAAAATATTTCTTTGTCACTATAAATAGCGCTATTTTGTAAAAAAACTTCTTTTTGTAGCAACCTTCTTATTAAGCCAAGAACACTATCCATAACTTCGTTAAAATCAGCATCATTATCCCATATGTTATGAATATAATTTATTGTTAATGATAATATATAATCTAGGCTTTCTTCTATATAAATCCCACCTTGTCCAAGTTTAGCCAATTTGTTTGATGAAGTCTCCAAACTAGTAAAACTTATATTTTCAAAAGAACCCCAAATTATATCTCGGTCTTGCTCATTTACATTGAGAATATCGAGGATTGTTCTTTGGAGAATGCTAAAGGGAGCAGGTGGCATTCTTTGCGTATTAGGCAAAATAGACATATCTGCTTATTAAAGAAAGATACTGAATGACATACTATGATTTCATTTACAAAATGAAAGCTGTATGTGAAAATCTTACTTGTGCAAACAAGTAAAACTATCTTTTGAAGATATTTAGATTGTGGTAATCTTGATCTGGAGCTGCTTCTTGTTCAGATATATTATAAAAGAGTTAGTTGCTTTGCAATACAAAAGATTATTTACCGCAAAGACGCGAAGAACGCCGTGACAGGCATATTCGGGTTTCTAGATTGCAAATAGTGTGTTAGTTTATATTCAGCAAAAGATTGGATGATTGCACGATTATCTAGAAAAAAAGTACGCCATGATTCATTTAATACTATAAACTTTTTACCGTTATTAATTTTAAAGTAATATGGGCTAGCTTTTGAAGTCTTTTGGCTATTGGTAGCAAAAGATTCAATCATTTTATTCTTCTTATTGTCGTTAATACTCCGCAAATCTTTTTGAAACCAGGGAGTTAAGAAACGATATGGAACATACCTAGAAAAGTCTGAAAGTTTAAATTGCGCCTCTTGAGAACATTTTAAAAAGTAACCAATTTCATATTTGTCTGCTTTAGCATCTAATTTGGAATCCTGTTTAATTTCTAAAATTGCATTTTGAAGATTATCTTGCTTACCAAGAGAAAGACGAAAGAAACAAACAGGGTGCCATGCGAGATAGACCATCTCAAAGCAACTTTCTTCTAGAGAAAATGAGGTCTTATACTGAGTTAAATTTAACAAGCCAAGAAACCAAAAGAATTTGTAAGAATTTGTCGTACCATTAAAAACTTGCCCTAGATATGAAGTCTTTAACGGATCATGTGATAACTCTTGAAGCTCGTTTTCCAACCTTGTTTCCTCCTTTAATTACTGATTAGAAGCTATTAGAAGGTTTCAGTATTTGTTAAAGGTTATCCATCATAAATTAATTTTTTAAGTTCTTCTAATGTTAACGTCTGGTCCTTTTTTCTATGAATCATGGCATGGCAATTTGCGCAAAGAACAGCAAGGTCTGTTGATGGTTCAACAACCACTTCTTCGTCTAGCTCTGATACCGGCTTCACGTGATGCACATGTATATACCCTGTACCAACATCACCATACTTCTCAGCAAAGTTAAACTGGCATGCCATACAACTCAGCCCATGTATTTCTATAGCCTTCTCCCTGTTGAACGGATTCCGCTCATAATAGGATGTATATCGGAACTTCTTCTTCCCCTCCTTTTGTGTTGACTCCAACTCGCCAGACAATCCCGGTAATTTCCTAGGCTTCTTCCTTGATTGGCTTATCTCGGTTAAACTAAGGATACGATCATGAGTTTCTTTATCTGTTTCTCTAACACCAAATCTCCAAAAGTTACTTTTGCGAGAAGCAGGAATATTTTCTACATAAACTCCTTTAATTCTGAATGGAACTGCATGATCAAACTCCTTATAGCTTTGTATCTCACAAAACAAATCACCTTTCCCACTCTTTGGATCACTAACAGATTCACCAATTACAGCACATCCAAAGTAATGCGGCTCATCCGACAACCTCGATTCTGAATATTGCTGATCCCTTAACTTTCCTTTGTAATATATAATCTGGCAGCCAGGTGTTAGAATGTTTCTATACGTATTTGGATAGTGGTATACCTCTCCTTTTATATCCTCCCATTCTGACTCATCATTTTCAGTTATGATCGCATATTTACTCATTAGTTTCTCTCATCAGATAAAGAATAACTATATGATATAAAAAATTGGTAGATTGTAGAATTACTAAGGATTATGATAATGAAGCTGGAAGCTATAATCAATAGGCAAGAGAAAGAAATTATTCCCTTATTTGTAAGGTAAAAATCTTATTTATTTAAATTCCCACTATTAAATTCAACAATCTTTACCCAATTTATATTTCCTTCATCGCAAATATTATACACTGCTCTAAGGCAGAGCCTCAATCGACTCTTCATACATGCCTAATTTGTCATAGGCAACATCGAGATTATAATGAGCGTTTGCATAATCAGGGTTAATCCTTATTGCCTGCTTGTATGACTCT
>Ga0187827_10005371_pt1 | contig 15202 bp, 13 predicted proteins | sample ETNtaG_39_FD_167969 | JGI IMG/M metagenome (GOLD analysis project Ga0187827, IMG submission 167969) | Marine microbial and viral communities from oxygen minimum zone, Eastern Pacific Ocean - ETNP2014_SV_150_PacBio MetaG (Illumina Assembly) | ecosystem: Environmental > Aquatic > Marine > Hypoxic...
GGAGCTGCTACAAAACTGCTACAAGATGAGACCAATAGGATCGGTATCGCAGCTTAAGATATTGGTTTTAATGGAGTTTTGGTGGAGGATATCAGAATCGAACTGACGACCTCCTGCTTGCAAGGCAAGCTCACTATATTAACGGATGAGTTGATATTGTCAATAAAATCCGTTGAAACCAAAGGATTACTGGAGTTCCAGTAAAATCGCTAATCGCAGGACGCCCGGCTCAACCCCCCTCAACCCCTTACAAACGTAATATTCTGCTACCGTATAGCTACCCATATCTGAAGACCAACTCTCTCGTATCCTATCGAAAGGCCTTTGGTTAAAAAGGTCTTAGCCTCTCGATGCCACGTCATAGCTGGGTAGTTGTTTTAAATGAAGCCTGTACCTATTTCTCAAGCAAAAATTATACACCTAACAGGGATCATTAGAAATCTATTCTTCTTCGATCTTGACCCACTGAGGAATACGAACTTGAAATCAGGTCTGGCGAATTTCATCTCCAGATACGGTTCGGTTGCCTCATTACATTCTAAGGTCAAAACTCCCTTTAAGACCGGAAAATCCCTCTTAAGTGTATTGACAACGTTTTCTGGCAGTTCGGGATTTGGCTGGAAGCGGAGAACCCTCTTTGTATACCAGGCCTTGTCTTTGTCCTCTGAGACCCATTTAATCAGAGCAACTTCTTCCTGAGTCGTTTGATCAAAGACTTCTGCATCGAAAATTCTGGTCAGGACAAAATCCCTGTAACTTGAGGATGTGTGGCAGAAAGCCCGGAGATGGTAGCGATCTACGGCCTCCTAAAGGTAACTGGCAACAAAGACGCAGACGGTAACTTCGTTAACCGAATTGAATATGTTCGAAGCGGAGAGCAGTTCCTGTGGTACCGTCAGGGCTATCGGGTAATCTTTTTAAGACTATGCCGTTGAGTTGCGCTTAGCTGTCATCAACCAGTTTGATTCAAGCCATCAACAAGTCAGCCTCTTCCCGTACGTTTTCATAATCATAGGGGACCCGTGTCCAGACCCTACTTTTGGTTTAATTTTTAAGTTAGTCATTGATGAACCAGGTCTGTACAAGGCCTTATTTAATTCCTATAAACTTATCTGCCATCCGGAGTCCCGTGTAAACAGAGCTGTCGAAATTTGCCTCCCTCGGGTTACCTATCCACCTGGGCCATCCAGTTCCTGCATCTCAATCAGCCCGGTGTATAGTACTTCATCCGTTACCTGACTCACGGTCAGGTCTGTGCGCTTTATGTTGGAAGGGAATTGGCAATAATTATTTTATGCTAAAGGGGGGCAATGAGGGGCCAAGATGATCATCGATAAACAAACACTGGACTGCTCCACGCCTGAAAACCGTCCTCGGTGGTGACACAAATCCAGAGTTGGTTGTCCTCTTTTGGTTTGAGAGGAATCCTTAATTGATATTCCACTTCTCGATGTAGATTTTCTTCAGGGAGCCTGAATACCCGGAGTTGTCGTTCCAACCCCCCAGCTTCCATAATAAAATCTTCCAGCCCAATATCTTTCAACTTTTCCTGGATAGATCCACGATTAGTGGTCAAGTCCAACTGAGCAGTTGGGCCTTCCTCGATCCAAGCATCGAATCCACCAAAGTTTCCGGTAGTGAACGTATCCCATACCACCGTATTATGATTAGACTGCTCCAACTGCCGTTCGTGGTTCCATGCGTTAATCTTAGCAAAGTGCTTTATCCTGCACCCCTTAAAAGTCGCACTTCCCGTCCAGTTGCATTGCCGGCCACGTCCACGGTATTCAGCCCCGCTCCAGATAACCCGGATGCGATTACCGAGATTGCTTGCTGTATAAGGCCGGAATGTATCCAGTACGTTCGTCCCGTTTCGAATTTCAATACGTTCGATTGGATTGTGAGTAAGGAGGCACAGCTTGAGTGTGGCTTCGATTGATGGACTTTTTACGATGTCTCCCATCATTACCTCGTTTGTAGCAAAACGATTGGTATCCGGAAAAGCCCTGGGATCGCGCTCAAAAATCGTTGATTCTTGATCAAATTGCACTTTAACATCCATGTGCATACGGCAGCCTGTTGTGCCATAGTGATGCCGTCGCCTGAGGCATTCGAAAATACCGTCTCGTGTCAGATCACTAGTGAGGAAGCAAGTTAGTCCACCGTATGCTCCAAAGGTCGCAGCTCCTGGATAACTGGCTCCTGGTCGGCCTTTGTGTCCATCGCTGTTGCACACCACCCCTGACCGATGTCCTAGCGGAAAACCATCCGTCAGTAACCATTCAAAGGTACCCCAAGCCGAATGAATCTCCATCGCTGTTTCCAACCGGGGATCATGAGCCTGGGCAATATCGGCATAACGTCCCCCAACGTGTGCATACACTACACAGTCCTCGTCTTGCAAATCCTCAAAAAGCTGAGCCGCAGATGGGGAATCAGTATCTATGTCCGTTCGATCATCCAATAGGGCATGAGAGGAACGCCGGATCTGACGGCCTTCGTTCCGGAAAAAAACATTGCGGTCACCACCTACAGCAGTATTGCCTGACCACTCGTAACCAGGAAACACAACAAAACGCCCGTTTTCATGGTACTGCGCAGTGAGTTCATTGAGGTACTTCCAGAAGGCGTTGTTAACTTGGAAATCGTTTGCCTGATGTCCAGTAACATCCAAAAAGGCTTTGTTGCGGGCAAACTCAAAGTAATCCTTTGAGGTCGTAATACCAATGGATTCACCGCTCTGACCATGCAAGTCACCCCAATAGCCGGAAAAACCTTTCTCTTCAATCAATAACGGTCCGGCTTCGGCAATACAATTTCCTGTTTCATCCAGCATTTGAATGCGTACCACTCCAGGCTCTTCCACTTTAAGTTGGTCGAGAATCAGTGATTTTTCCCCAAGCGGATAGTCTATCGTATTGGGTAAACCTTCAACTAGTAGGGTACTCTTCAACGTGAATTGCCCTGAAGCTTGGTCTGTGGGGTTTCCCCAATTATCTTCAGCCTTGATCCCCAGTCGGAAAACTGAACCGGGATGTCGCAAAGTGGGCAACACAGCTTTCCACTGATGAACTGCTCCCGGAACAATAGAAATGTGTGGCGTTTCGACCAGAGGATAATAGTGCCCCACAGCACAAACGTCCGCCAAAACCTTGAACTCAAAACCTGGCTCACAAAAAGTCTGCATCTTCATCCCTGGTGAACCTTGTGATGTATCTCCAAAAATAATTGTGATGGTGTCACCTTCACTGAGGTACCCTCCATGTAATCGGACTGTGAGGGACTTGAACCAGGGTCGTTGATGCCCGATTCCGGAATAGTCCAGGGATAGTCGAGCTTTAGTGTTCGTGTTCGCAGTGACAAAGTTATATCCCTTAGGTTCATTCATTTGGAGGAATCCCCAGTCTCCCACAACACGGAATACCACCCGGATGCTGCCTGTGTCATCTATACCGTAACGTCCTACTGTGTAAACCAGTCGAAAAGTCTGAAGACTGCGAACCTCAAATGCTCCAACAGGATCCAGTGAAACGTGTCCGTACAATACCGGATCTGCCCCGGGTTGTGCTGAAGGCCACACGTCTCCAACTAATTGACCTGCTACAACTTTGTTCATTTTTCACTCCATATAAATGTAGTCTCTAAACAGACCTTGAAGGAGGTCAATTAATCTGATTCAACTTCCATATCAATTGCCTAAAGTTTACTATTGACAGACTGATTTCAGGAAGTCACCAGTAGTGGGGAAATCAGATGAAGCTCCAAGCTTGAGGGGCTTTCCCATGATGCCTTAGCTTTTGTTCATCTCCTCTTTATCGGGATGCTCTGGCCCCAACGTTTCTGGTTTACAAATCTACAGAATTTCATAAATCAAGATTGCTTGTGTTTTGTTATGTTTAGTCTATTTTGCCAAAATAGTTAATTCCTCTGGTTCCTCCTTTAAGTCAAACTTTACTAGGTATGTCCTGTACTTTCAGCGTTCCTTGCGCTGCATGAAACTCCACATTATGGAGTCTACTGCAGGTCACGCAAAGACTATGGTACGTTCCGATTCATCGGATTTCAGGGTTTATACCAAAAAGGGATTTTCCGAGAAAAACTCCAATTTTCGAGTTACTGAAGTAAAAGTGTCTAGAATCGTCGGGGCGAAGTCGATCAGACTCGGATCCTGCACTGTGGGCTTTTCAATATAGCCTAGAGCAAAAGCTTGATACCCATCAGACATCAGGATAAGAAAATTACGAGTAGCACTCAATCAATCTTCTTGATTCTCAGTAGCTGGAAAATCCTGGATATTAGCTTGGGCTTCTAGCTTGTCCATAATGCCATTGAACAACTCTAGCTCCTCTTTGTTCATGCAGGCACAATGCGCCTCATGTCTACGACCCATAATCGGAAGGGTTTGCTGGTATAGTTTATGCCCTTCCGGAGTTAGTTTCAGACGTTGTGTGCGGCGATCGTGTTCGTCCCTCTGAGTAGAGATAAGCTCACGTAACTCCAACCGTCGTATTCCACGGCTGATGAGGGCGGGGTTCATGCCGGAAACTCGATTCAAATCTCGAGCAATAGAAACCGGCACATGTGCCAACAACCTCAAAAGCCTCCATTCCACCAAATTCAGTTGTGATTCTTTTGCGAGAATCAAACTTGCCTGCCGCATCAATGCCGAGTTCAGGCGGTTGATACGAAAGGACAAAACTTGATCGAGTGGCAGGTTTTCATAGTCAACAAAGTCATTACTCATTACATTAGTTCCCAAGGTATTCTTAAAAAGGATATTATTTGACAAGTTAAATATTGACATGTCAATCAATATTTGAGATTTTAATCACTTTTATGATTCCTAAAGGAGGGAAAAACCCATTTTTTGGAAAAATGTTCAGCAACCTCAATTGTAGATAATAAAATGAAAAAGATTAAAAGAATCCCATTTTTTTTAGTTTCATTGATAATGTTCTTGTTTCTTTTTAGTGTTTTTCAAGGTGGTTCCATCATGGCCATGTATCCCGAAAAGCCGGTGACTCTTGTCATCCCTTACAGGGCTGGCGGAAGTACGGAAACGATGGCCAGAGTGTTTTCCATAGCACTTGGAAATGAACTTGGTCAAAAGGTGATTGTCAAAACAAGGCCAGGTGCTGGAGGAGCCATTGGATCAACTGAGGTTTCTAAGGCAAATCCAGATGGTTACACCCTCCTTTTTGCAGCAGCAACCTCCCTGTTATGGCCCCCTATGACTCAGAAGGTTGAGTATGATTTAAACAGTTTTACTTATGTAGGACAAATCACTGAGTATCAACAAGCGATTGTTGCAAGAGCAGACGCTCCTTTTAATACATTCGAAGAGTTGGTAGAACACGCCCGAAAGAACACTTTAAACTATGCCGACCAGAGCAAAATGTCTCGGACCTACATTAATTTTATAGGCCAACAGGAAGGCGTGACTTGGACAGGTATTCCAACAAAAGGTGGTGGTGAAATGGTGCCGTTCCTGCTTGGCGGTAAAATTGATTTTGCATGGAGTGGTGGGATTCACAACCGTTATGGCGACAAGATGAAAGTTCTCATGTCAATGAATCCTGGTCGCTTGATAGCCTCCCCGGGTATTCCTAGTGTTCAGGAAGGGTACGGTATCTCAATGCCAAGTCAGGCAGTAATCGTTGTCCCAAGCGGAACTCCAAGCAACGTAGTTAAAAAGCTCGAAAAAGCAATCTCGGATGCAACGAAAGACAAGGATTTTTCTGACTTGGTAACCAATAAGCTCAAATTCCCTGTCAAGTTTGTCGGTTCCGAACAATTGACTAAGGAGATTGATAAAACGGCTAAGGCCCTGAAAAAGGTAATCAAGGGAACCATGTGACCAACCCAAAGACCAGTAACGATACCAGTAGCATCCTCGAAAATAAGGGTAAAGATGATGCCATGGATATCGTTGCTGGACTATTTTTAGTCCTTCTAGCCGTAGTCACCCTGATTTGGATCATCCCTAGCCATACGGAAACCACAAGTTCCGACTACGACGTTTCTGCTGCTTTCTTCCCTTATCTAGCCGTTTGGACGACCTTTGGGCTTTCCATTCTCCTGATTATATCCCGATTATTAAAATTCCATAGACTCCAAGGCAATTTCATTAATCGGAGGATCTTGATTGAAGTAGTATGCTGGTCAGGAATATCCATAATCACTTTTGGGGGCATCACTTTCATTGGCTTCACCTGGACCATGCCCTTGCTGATCGCCTCGGCTATGATTTTTTCAGGAAATAGGACTTGGTGGTTGATCGGATTGCTTTCCATAACTTTCCCCATCCTGGTTAATCAATTAATCTGGTTGATTTTTACAGTTGATTTGCCGTGACTTCAAACATTTCTGCTTCATGCGGTCATGTTTGAGTCTCTCATCGCCGGATTTGAAGCGGCATTCACCTTCACAAACGTCTCATTTATTTTTGCTGGCATCACACTTGGGATTGTGATTGGAGTGATTCCCGGTTTAGGAAGCGTCACAGCGATGGCTGTGCTGATTCCAATCACATTCTACATGTCTCCACTTGCTGCAATCGCCTTTTTGGTAGGAGTCAACAAAGGAGGAACATCAGGTGGAGCTATCCCTGCCATCCTCCTGAATTCTCCTGGAACTCCTGAGGCATCGGCCTCTGCTTTGGATGGCTACCCCATGGCACAAAAAGGAGAAGCTGTCCGGGCCATGAAGTTCGCATTATACTCGTCTGTAACTGGAGACTCGATCTCTGATCTGTTGCTGATTGTACTGGTTGTTCCATTCAGCGCGATAGCACTTCAATTTGGTCCTCTAGAATTCACTGCAGTCCTGCTTTTTGCTTTTGTACTTTTATCTGGAATTGCTGGAAATTCACCAATAAAAGGGCTTGTTTCCATCAGTCTAGGTGTTTTTCTCTCTACCATTGGCCTGGATCCGGTGGAAAGTACGACACGCATGACTTTTGATGAGATCAGTCTCTATGATGGTTTGCCTCTTTCCGCGGTAGCGATTGGCACTTTGGCACTCGCATCTGTTATCGAACAGCTATTTGATCTTTGGCACCAAGGAGGGGAAGCCACAACCAAACATCAATTACAACCCAAGCAATCGGAATCCAGACTTTCGGGAAAGGAATTTTTTAGCCACTGGAAAACTCTGGGTCGCTCAGCCATGATCGGTTCGATTGTAGGGATGTTGCCTGGATTGGGTGTGACTCTTGCCGCATTTTTAAGCTATGGCTCGGCTCGCCGAGTGTCTTCCATTCCTGAAAGTTTTGGAAAAGGAAACCCAGAAGGAATCATTGCCACGGAAGCGGCCAACAGTGCTGTTGTAGGTTCCAATTTGATACCCACTATTGCTTTAGGGATTCCAGGAAACATGGCTGCGGCACTCTTGCTGAGTGCATTCATTATTCATGGTATCGTTCCTGGACCCCTTATGATGACCATGCACGGAGAACTCGTCTACGCCTTGTTTGCTTCAATGATTTTGGCCAACGGTGTTCATTTGCTTGTTGGTCGCCTCGGTATTCCCATCTGGGGACTGGTTGCAAAAACTCCAAAGTCTATTATTCTCCCCCCTGTCATAGTGATGTGCATTGTGGGAGTTTACCTTCCGGGGCAATCACTGTTTGATGTAGGGGTAATGTTGTTTTTCGCAGGCATAGGTTTGGTTATGAAGCGAACCGGATTTTCACTGGTCTGTCTGGTGATTGGGTTTTTGCTTGGAGGGATGTTTGAAACGTCACTTCGACAAACCCTTCTTATGTACAAATCCAATTATTCTGTGATCCTGCAAAGCCCTATAACGCTGATCTTTCTTTTTTTGACAATCTTCATTCTCCTTCGATCTGCCTTCAGATCAAAATAATTAACACCACAAAAATATAGAGCTATCCCGGATCATCCAGCTCCTGCATCTCAATCAGGCCTGGTTCCTAATCTATCGAAGGGCGGCCCCTTGGGTGGGCTAGTGGGCAGTGACTGTCAAACAACACCAGGAACAAATTTTTAGGGGACAGGTCATTTACTCCCCAGTGACTTCGACGACATGAACTTCCAGTACGCTGAAGTCCCCTGGTATCCCGACCCTCCCGCGCTGGACTTATGAAGGCGGCATGGAGTACTTTGCGCTGACCAGCCCTTTCAGTCGTTTCAGTGAGGGTTCAAAAGACTCGGAGTCGCTTCTCATAGCCTGGTTCTACGGCGGATCAACTCCAAATCCCCATCACCCAATATTTTGACCCGTGACCGAATCAAAATGCGCCGCTGAAGCCCTGAAACTTTCTCTTGACTGGTTTTGATTTTCCTATACTTTAAGGTGGGCGAAGGTGGTGAAAATAAGTTTGCCACCAATAATGATAGATAATTACTTTAAATCAAGAAAGGGAGACTTATGATAAAGCAACTGCTTGCCGCTGTGGCCCTGGCGGGTGCAATGACGTTGACGCCTCTGGCGGCGAGCGCGGGCGGGACAGTGAAGGTTGGTCTGTCGGTGCCACTGACCGGTGACTGGGCCGAATACGGCGATTTCATCAAGAAATCGGTGGAAATGGTGTTCGCGCGGGCAAACCGCATGGGCGGTGTCCGAGGTAAACAAATTGAGGTCGAGGTTGCCGACAGCCGAGGCGATCCCAAGGAATCGGTGTTGATTGCGGAAAAATTCGTTGCCGATCCGGAGATTCTGGTGGAGATCGGTGATTTCTCCTCCTCCAGCTGCATGGCCGCTGCACCGATCTATGAAAAGGCCAACATGTCCCAGGTGTCGCCAACCTCGTCGCATCCGGATTTCACCAAGAAGGGCAAGAACATGTTCCGCGTCGGTGCCACCCAGGCATCGGAAGGACCGTTCAGCTCGAAATGGGCGATCGAAGATCTGGGCGCCAAAACCGTGGCGACCATCTACATCAACAACGACTGGGGCGTTGCCGCCAACAAGTTTTTCGTCGAAGCGGCAAAGAAGATGGGCGCCAAAGTCGTCGCCGAGGAAGCCTTTATCACGGGTGAGCGGGACTTCTCGTCGATCCTGACAAAGATCAAGAAGGCCAATCCGGACCTTCTCTATCTGCCGACCTTCTATGCCGACGCTTCCTCGATCATGACCCAGGCGCGGCGTATGCGCTATAAGCCGAAGGTGCTGTCGACCGGCTCGCTTTATTCGCCGGAATTGATCAAGCTGGGCGGCAAGGCGGTCGAAGGCCTGTTGTCCAACGCCGTCTATTTCCCCAACGATCCGCGCCCCGCGGCAAAGGAATTCACGCGCGATTTCCGTTCCGTCTATGGCAAGGACCCGAGCACCTTCGCCGCCCTAGGATACGACGCGGCCAATCTGGTGGTTGCTGCCATGCATATGGCCGGAACCGAGGATCGGGCGGCCATACGCGTGGCACTCGAATCGCTAAAGGGTTTCGTCGGCGTCACCGGCCCCTTCGACTACTCCACGTCACATGATACGGAAAAGGAATTCGCCCGGATCATGATCAAGGACGGAAAGTGGATGCCCTACAACAAATAGGGCTGAACACCTAAGGGCCGTAGTAATCGCGTTGTTCGAGCAACTGATCAACGGTTTAACCCAGGGCAGCGTTTACGCTTTGCTAGCCCTGGGTTTCACCGTTATCTTCGGCACCTTGCGCATGGTGACGTTTGCGCACGGCGAGGTTTTCATGGTTGGCGCCTATATCGGCCTCAGCCTTTTTACCTATTTTTCGCCGAACTTCTTTTTCGCCCTGGTGATCGTGTTGCTGGCGACCTTCATTCTGGGCGCGGTTATGGAAATCGTTGCCTTCCGCTTCTTGCGTGACGCGCCACACTTTTCCTCGCTTCTGGTGACGATCGGGATTTCCATTCTATTGATCAACGTAGCCCAGTTGATCTGGGGACCGGGGACGCGAGCCGTACCGCCGGCGATCATCGAGGACCTGGCCTACTCCGAGATCGAATTCAACGGCATTTACGTCACCTACCTGCAGCTCGCCGTGCTCGGCGTCGCCATCGCTTTGATGGTGGCGATGTACCTGTTCATGGAGCGCACCAAAATCGGCATGGCGATCCGTGCCACGGCGCAGGATCACGAAGCCGCGTTTGCCATGGGCGTCAACGTCAATCGCGTTTTCACCTTCACCTTCGCCATTGGTTCGATGATGGGCGGCGTCGCCGGCCTGCTGGTCGGCCTCTATTACAATGTCTTCTTCCCGACCATGGGGACTCTGCTCGGCCTGAAGGCGTTTAGCGCCAGCGTGGTCGGCGGTCTCAGCAGCCTGCCGGGCGCAGTGGTCGCGGGCCTCATTATCGGCGTCGTCGAATCCTTCGCCGTCGAGGTCTGGGATGCCGGTGTCCGTCACATGGTTTCGTTCCTGTTCATGATCGTCGTCCTGATTGCCCGGCCCGCCGGCCTCTTCGGCAAGAAGGAACTGATCAAGGCGCGAGGCGACTGACGATGACGGGCCCACTGCGTGAAGCGATTGCCAATTCGCCTTACTGGGCGTTGTTGGCGGTTCTCGTCATCGCTCCGGCGCTGATTGAGAACCAGTACATCCTGCAGGTCATGATTTTCGTCGGCATCTACATCATGCTGACGCTGAGCCTGAATTTGCTCAACGGTTACGTCGGGCTGATCGCCCTGGGACATGCCGGCTTCTATGGCATTGGCGCCTACGCGTCGGCCAAGTTCAGTCTTGAGCTGGGTTTCCCGTTTCTGCTTTCGCTGCTCGGCTCTGGCGTCGTGGCCGGTGTTTTTGGATACCTTCTGGGCCGCCCCACCTTGAGGCTCTCGGGTATTTATCTGGCCCTGGCGACGCTTGGGTTCAACGTCGTTCTCTGGCTCCTGCTGCTCAACTGGATGAGCTTCACCAATGGCCCGCTGGGGATCATGTCTATCCCGCCGCCGAATATCTTCGGCTACGAGATCGAGACTCGCTCCGACTACTTCTATCTCATACTGACACTGGTGGTGCTGACGCTCTTCAGCATGAACAGGCTGGTGAACTCCCGGTTCGGCCGGGCGCTGGTGGCCATTCGCGAAGACGAATTGGCAGCCGAAGCCATCGGCGTCGACACCACGCGCTATAAGGTTCAGGCCTTCGTTCTTTCTGCTTTCTATGCCGGGCTGGCGGGCAGCTTCTATGCCCACTTCGTCAAATACGTCAGCCCGGACAGCTTCACCCACATGGAATCGTTCATCATGCTAGCGATGCTGGCGCTGGGCGGCAGCGGTAATCTGTTCGGGCCGGTGGTCGGCGCGACGATCCTGATCGTCATCCCGGAGGTCTTCAGGGGACTTCTGGAATATCGCATGATTATCTACGGCTCCGTGCTAGTTGTCATGATGCTGGTGCGCCGCGAGGGGTTGCTGGGCGGGCGCGATTACAGCTTGAGGCTTCGTTTCCTCGACGATCCCGAGCCGGAATATACCGTGGGTGACAAATTTTTGCCCGATGGCGATGTTGGTGACGGTGCGGAAGCATCCTCCAATCCGCAAGGCGTGGAGGGCCGGTCATGACAATTTTGCAAGTTGAGGAGGTACATAAGGAATTCGGTGGACTGATGGCGCTGAAAAACTTGTCCCTGAGCGTGCCGAAAGGCGGAATCGTCAGCCTGATCGGGCCCAACGGTGCAGGCAAGACCACCTTATTCAACTGCATCACCGGAACCTTGCCGGCGGAGAGCGGGAACATCCGTTATGCAGGCCATGACATCACCCGGTTCCGTCCCCATGACGTGGCGGCCATGGGTGTGGCGCGGACCTTCCAGCACATCCGTTTGTTCAAAAGCATGACGGTGCTGCAGAACATCCTGGTCGGCAACCACCACCGCACCAGGACCGGCCTGGCCAGTGCCCTGCTGCGTCCCGCATGGGTGGGCAGGGAGGAGGAGGAATCACGGCAAAAAGCGCTCGAGATCCTGGCGCTGTTCAAGGAAAGACTGCTGCCACGCATCAACGACCGGGCTGATAGCCTGTCGTATGCCAATCAGCGGCGCCTGGAAATCGCCCGCGCCCTGGTTTCCGAACCCGACCTTTTGCTGCTGGATGAACCGACCGCGGGCATGAACCCGAACGAAACTCAGGGCATAGTCGATCTGCTCTACGAATTGAAGGAACGCGGGCATACCGTCTTCGTCATCGAACACAAGATGCGCGTGGTGATGACGGTTTCCGACCGGGTCATCGTGCTCGACAACGGCGAAAAGATTGCCGAGGGAACGCCGGATGAAATCGCCACCAACGAGGAAGTGGCGGAAGCCTACATGGGAAGGAGGGACCGACGTGCTTCGTTTGACTGACATCGACACGTTTTACGGCCCCATCCAGGCCTTGAAGGGCATCTCGTTGGAGGTCAACGAGGGCGAAATCGTTTCGCTGCTCGGCGGTAATGCCTGCGGCAAGTCGACAACCATGAAAACCATTATGGGTCTGGTCAGGCCGAAACGGGGGGTTGTGGAATTTGCGGGCGAACGCATCGACGGCAAGCCGCCCTCGCATGTCGTCAAGGTCGGCATATCCCCAGTGCTTGAACGTCGGCGGCTGTTTCCCTTCCTGACCGTCGAGGAAAACCTTCTGATGGGCGCCTACGTGCGCCGCGACAAGCGCGAAATCGAAGCCGATGCGGAGCGTATCCGCGAAACTTTTCCGCTGGTCCGCCAGCGCGGCCGGCAAATGGCCGGCACGCTCAGCGGAGGCGAACAACAGATGGTGGCCATGGCCCGGGCGCTCATGGCGCGGCCCAAATTGTTGATTATGGACGAGCCCTCGATGGGCCTGTCGCCGCGCTTCGTCGAGGTCGTGTTTGAAGTTATCACCAAGATCAATCAGGAGCAGGGCGTGGCGATCCTGCTGGTCGAACAGAACGCCAATATGGCCCTCAGTATCGCCCAGCGTGGCTATGTCCTGCAGACCGGCGAGATTGTGCTGGCGGATTCGGCGCAAGGGCTGTTGAACAATCCGTCCATGCAGAAGGCGTACTTGGGCGTAGCGTAACCGGAGCGAACTGGCCCCTAATGGGAGGAATGGCGGCGTGGTCGACAATTCACTGTGGCGAAGCGTGACGCCGGCGGGGAAAAGCCATGCCCCGCGCCGATCCCGACATTTTGGTCGAGCGGTTTAGCCGAACCGTGGAGCGCTTCGTCAACCTGATCGGCGGCAGCGCGGGTTACCTGTTCGATCTGGTGCGCCAGGAGAACTTCCAATGCTAAGCCGAGCAAAAGGATTGGATTCAGCCGGCTCACACGCCCGGAAGTGTGCAGGCCATCAGCGTCGATCGTCATCGCCAATGGCAGCGCGCCGGCGCCGAGGTGGAACTGCTCGACAAGACGGAAATCGAACGTTTGACCGGAAAGTATAGGAAAATCAAAACCAGTCATGGGAAGATTTTCACGGATTCAATGGCATCTGGCGGAGTGTTGAAGGATTATGTTTCTCAGTATTTTGGTTTTTGGGTGGGATTTCAGCTCGGCCCCTCCAAGAAAGACCTCAACATAGCTTTTAATGGCCGCGAGAATCGGCAAAAAGGGTAGCGGAGCTCGCAGAACTTCGTACCGCCTTTAAAAGTCGGGCGCGGGAGTGTCAGGATACCAGGGGACTTCAGGGTATTGGAAGTTCGTATCGCCTAAGTCGCAGGATAAGGGAACGAGATCGGTTGGCATCAAGGGCGGCGCACGTGAGGTTTGTTCCCCGATGTGTTCAAGGATATTCGCAACCTCAAGCTAATCGGTGATGAAGGCGGTGATCCGCATTGGCTCCCCGCATTCGCTGCAGGTCAGAGGATCGGTTTCGTAGATCTTCAGAATCCATTTCGCCCAGCTTGAAGGCTTCTGCCTGCCGGAAATCACCGGCACAGCCTCCACCACGATCTCCTCGATTTGTTCTTCACGGTTTTCGCGCTTACACTTGCCGCGATGACTGCTGCTGTAGACGCCGTTGTAGGTGATCAGGCTTTCGTAGCGGCAGGGGATATGCGCGGCCAGCAACGCGAAAAACTCAGGTACCGGCCAGTTCCGTGAGCCCTCATGAGATTTCCCGGCATCCACCGTCACGGCCTGCTCCCCGGCATGGTAGTGGATTCGCTCAACGGACAACGCAGCCCGGCTCATGTAGCTTGCCAGGCGTTAGATGGCTTCCCCGTCGGCGCCGTCAATGGGCTTTCCCACATTAACGTTGAATCCGGAGTTGTTCTTCCACGACATCAGCCCTTCGATTTGGTCGGAGTCAAGGACTTCCTGATTTTTCAGCGCGGTCAGAAACCCGGTGCGGAAACGAACGGCAACAGCAGTTGCGGAGCACCCCTTCAGCTCATGAAAACATCCTTCCCGAACAAGCCCGGGAAGCACCAGCGCATGAACATGGGGATGGAAGTTGAACAGGCTGCCGTGGGTCTGCATACAGAAGATCCCACCGCTCAGGCCATCTCTGAGTTGCAGGCGTTCACGAAGGTATTCCGGCCAGGCCTGCCATGCGCTGCGTAGCAGCAGTTTGCCGAGTTTTCGGTTGCGACGCAGGTAAGCACGAAGCAACTTGGGGATGGTGAAGGTGACGTGCCGATGATTCAGGGGATGAACGATTTCCGGGACCTTTTCCCCGAACCATAAAGAACGCTTGCTCGTGTAGCTCGGACAAACTCCGCGGGCCCGGCAGGAAAAGACCACAAAAAAGTCGTGCCCGCAAGCGGCGCAGCGCACACTCGCCACACCGTTCTCGGGGATACCGAACTCAAGAAAGGAGAAAACCGCACTCTGGACTTCCTTGCGCAAAAAACCGTAACTCGCCTCAAAATCCTCCGGCCAGTTCCTTGCAAATGCCTCGAAACCCGACTCGAAAAGCCGGTAGTAGTCAGAACGTTCCGGATGCCTCCGTCGATAAAAACCCATGCTGTTTCAGGGTCAACAACTCTGCGATCTGGCGGGAAGGGATCATACCCGACTATCAGTGAGCGATCATACGCTCTATTTTGACTCGAACAGTCCATTGTTCAATCTGCCAGACATGAAAGATCGGCGGAGTACGAGGAACTTTGTCGTCATCGCTCGTCACTGTTACGGAATATTCGCTGGTTATGTAATGTAATGGGGTAGTTTTATCGGCCCTAGCAAAAACCATCTTACCTATGTGACGACCATCACATACAGGAGAATGCCAGAAGTATTTTCTCCATCGAAGAACTACTCATGTTAAGATTTCCCAAGCTTCTTCGACCGGAATACGAAAAAATCCC
>Ga0187827_10005375_pt1 | contig 15197 bp, 13 predicted proteins | sample ETNtaG_39_FD_167969 | JGI IMG/M metagenome (GOLD analysis project Ga0187827, IMG submission 167969) | Marine microbial and viral communities from oxygen minimum zone, Eastern Pacific Ocean - ETNP2014_SV_150_PacBio MetaG (Illumina Assembly) | ecosystem: Environmental > Aquatic > Marine > Hypoxic...
CGCCTTGCGCTTGTACCTCCGCGATCGACCAACCACTTATAATCAAGTCGTTCGCCCCCATGTGCCGTAATTGATGAAAGTTAAAATCTACCTTTGCGTCCCGAAGAATAAAATTAAACTTCCAATCAAATGAGTGTCTTGCTTTAACGGGAAAGAAACGCCCGTCAAAACTCGTTGGCAATGATTGTAGTTGTTCCATTGCTAAAGGACTTAAACCAATCTTTCGAGGAGTGTTATTCTTCGTCTTTCTTATGACCGCCGTCCCATTAAGAAAATCAACGTCTTTTCTTTTAAGATTAAATATTTCGCCTTGCCTCATCAATGTTTCGCGGGCAAAGATTATTATTTGTCTCATAAAGTACAAAGCTTCCCTTTTCTTATAGATTCTTCCGTAGTGATCTTTTGTAAAAGGAAAATCCGTCCTAGACGCACACTCGATTAATCTTTCCCACTCCTCCTCGTCAAGCGATCGGTCCACTTCCTTTTTTTCTTCGCACTTTTCCACTAACGAAACGGGATTGAAATTAACGGGAATATCGAGCTCCCGTCTTCCCTTGTTTATTGCCCTTGAAATTAAACCTAGATACTTGTTAACGGTGGAGCCCGCTTTTCCCTCTTCCAATCTTGCGTCTCTGAATTCGGCTAGTATCTTCGTGTCTAATTGAGAGAGATATAGATTAGCAATGGGAAAGCGTTTGAGATGATTAATTTCGTACTCAAACCTTACGGGGTTTCTAGATTTACTCTTAGTCTTGTTGAAAAAGATATCCAAGAGCTCGGACAACTTAATCTCATTCAATCGCTCTTGTTTTTTAATCGTCAAGTACGACCCGGTCTCTATCTGCGCCTCGACTTGATAGGCCCAACGAGTTGCGTCGCCTTTCTTCCAAAAAGATTTCGTAACATGAATTTTTTTTCTACGAACAAGAGCTTGCCATTTGCGTTTAAATTTACGAATATAAGCCATGTTTTCTCCTCTCCGATTGCGATCTATGTGCGATCGTTTAGGAAATTAGAAAATTGCTATTGAAAAATTTGGCTTGAGCTTTGGACTTTAACCAAGATACTTGTGCCACTATACACGCTTTCCAAGCGTGCTGATTAAACCGCTCTCACATCTCTCCGCTTTAAGAGTTAATACGAATTAGATCATCATCTAGGGTATATATTTATCATTAAAGGGATTCACTATTGTATTTTTCTGGTCCAATAATAATGAGTAAAAGCCATAAAAGAAATGTTGCTAAACCTTGAATACCGTATGCTGCCATAAAATGAAAGTATGGGAAGTCTTGGTTAATGATCTTGTCAATAACGCTAAAAGGCACAAAATATCCAAAGAGCAATAAAATTGTAACAAACAAAAAAATGATCAATAATTTATAGCTTGTTTTCATATTTATTATGTCTTGCCTACCACACAGAAATATGTGGAGAATATAGTAAATTCCGAAAAGACAAAAAATATAATAATGTGGGTTAATTCGTGGAAAAATAAGAAGCATAAGAGATGTAATAATTGCAAAATCAAAAAAAGTGTCATTTTTATTGAAATAAATATTTCGGATGGAAATAAAAGAAATGAGAGCACAAAAAACAAAAAAACCCGAGTTAACTAAACCAAAATATTTTTCTTTGTAAGTGACTATAGTAGAGGTGCTAGTGAGATGAATATCTGTGAAAAATGATAGGACGAAAGTATAAAAAGAACCTCTTAAGTGACTTATCCCTGTTAAATAATGTTCTCCCAATATAGAAGCTAATGATGGTATACCGTGAGAGGTTGCCAGTTTAGGCAATACCCAATTACCCCAACCCAAAACCAGTTCGGTTATTATTGCAATAACCATAACGAGAATTAGGTAAATAGTTACTGATACATATCTTTTTTTAATAATAAGATAGGGAAAGAAAATTAGTGGTAATAATTTTGCAAGAAATGCTAGACTTAATGAAATACCAAGTAGCCACTCTTTTTTAAATTTCATTGCAAGCAAAGCTAAAAATATCAATAAGAATTCAGCGATCTCAATATTTCTTTGTTTGAGATTCTCTAAAAAAGCAAACTGACCGAAGGTCAATGCAAATATAAATACTGTAAACAGTTTGTTATGACTAATAAAGTAATATCTGGAAAAAAAGTACAGTATAAAAAGTGATGCTAGGACATAAATAATTAATAAGCTATTTGTAAAAGATTTTAAAGTGGAATGGAAAAGGGTAAGTGGAAGGTGGACTAAGTGGTGAAAAGGTCCATAGAACCATTCACCCGGCACTTCTTTGCACTCTATATCTTCAACATTGCAAATTGACCCGCTTGTAAACCAAACGGACTCAGTACTTTTGACTGAATTGAATAAAACCGGATTATACCTTTCCATAACAGAATACATGGGAAAATTTGCAAGCAACTCACCAGAAGAGAAACCTCGTTTTATAGTTATCCCTAGACGTGCAGCGGAGAAAATAAGAAGGATAATTCCTATGGTAAATAATATTTTTTTTATAATACAATTTGTCATTATAAGTTTTGTGTAAGATTATTGTCTTTACAAATCAATCCAATTATTCTTATAAAATTTATGGTCTCAATTTGCGCCTCCACTTGATAGGCCCAACGGGTTGCATCGCCTTTCTTCCAAAAAGATTTTGTTACATGAATTTTTTTTCTACAAACAAGAGTTTGTCATTATCTTTTCAATTTATTTAACGCTAATTATGCTGTGTACTCAGCGTTTCCGAAGATTAAATCATTAACAGCCAATAACCAAATTAAATGAGTATTTTCAATAATATTGTAAGCACGACTATCAACCCAAAAATTTATATCTCCAAGTTTTTTTAGTGGATTGTTTTTATCAAAACCGGTCAAAGTAATTAATTTTAATTTTAATTCTTTCGTTTTTTGTGCAGCTTTAATTATATTTGGTGATCTACCGCTAGAACTAACTAAAATAACTAAATCATCTTTAACCGAATAGTATTCAAGTGCTTTCGCAAGCCAATTTTCATAACCATAATCATTAGCAAAACATGTTATTAATTCAGCTTCATTAAAATTTATAGTTCTAATATTATTAAGTTTTATAAAATCTACAGCAACATGACTTGCGATAGCTGCACTTCCTCCATTACCTTCAATAATAATTTTATTATTTAATTTTTTTGTTTTTAATAATAATTTTTTAAGTTTAATTAACTCTTCCGATACATCTTTTTCAAATAGATTTTTTTTATAAAGATCCAAGTATTTTGATATAAATTTTTTTTCATCCATAAAAACTTTTTCCTCATCTAACTAAAAAGCTGCACTATTGAAATCCAAAAAAATAGGTTAAAAATATTTTTAATATCCTTTTGATTCCATATTTTTTTATACTATATATTATTATGACATAAAACAACTTGATTGCAACTTTAGCTTATTTTAATTATAATAATAATTCTTTATACAAATACATCAAATACATCAGAATCGTGAAAATTCTTTTTCTTTATCCAAATCATAAAGGCATCAATATGTTACCTACTGGAGTCGCATTATTATCAGCCTGCCTAAAAAGAGAAGGACACATTGTTAAACTTTTCGATACTACTTACTACAACGAAACAACAATTATTGATGGTGTTCAAGATACTTCAGACTCTGATGGAAGTAAAATTGATCGCCTAATGGCAAGACCAGTCAAAGATGGGCATCACAATATTACAATAAAATACACTAATGTTTTTGAAGATTTTCTTAAAGAAGTATTAAATTTTGAGCCCGAATTAATTGCTCTGTCATGTACTGAAGACATGTTTAGTTTAGGTATACAGTTATTAAAAAAAATTAAACATCTTAATATATTAACTATAGCAGGTGGAGTATTTCCAACTTTCGCACCAAAACTAGCTTTAAGTTTTAATGAAATTGATATTGTATGCAAGGGGGAGGGTGAAGATGCTCTTCCAGAATTATGCAAAAGATTGGAACAAAAAAAATCTTTTGATAACATTCCAGGATTATGGATTAAGAAAAAAAATGATGAAATAATCTCAAATCCACCCAAAATGATAGATATGGATGAAAACCCTCTAATCGACGTGAGTATGTTTGAAGAAGCAAGGTTTTATAGACCAATGATGGGTAAAACTTGGAGAATGTTCCCTGTTGAAACTCATCGCGGGTGTCCATATAAATGTGCATATTGCAACTCCCCTTCACAAATGGCTATGTACAAACTCGAACAAAATAAATCTTTTCTGAGAAGAAAAACTTTTGACAACATGAGACGAGAATTACTCTTTCTTAAAGATGTTATGAAAGCTGATTTTCTTTTCTTTTGGGCAGACACCTTTTTTTCATGGACGCGAAAAGATTTTGAAACATTTGCTGAGCTTTACCAAGAAATAAAGCTTCCTTTTTGGTGTCAAACTCGACCTGAAAACATAAATGAAGACAGAATTAAAACTCTTAAAAAAATGAATTGTGCAAGAATGGCTTTTGGTATTGAACATGGTAATGTTGAATTTAGGGCAAAATATTTAAATAGAAAAATGCCAAATGAAGTAATCACTGAAGGAATGAAAATTGTTTTAAAAGCAGAAATTCCCTTCAGCGTAAATAACATTCTGGGTTTTCCCCATGAAACACGAGAGATTGCATTTGATTCAATAAGATTAAATAGAACTTTTGTAGATCCTAAAATTGTTGATGTAAATGCTTATCCCTTTACGCCCTTTGCTGGAACGCCATTGAGAACAACGTGTGAAAATTTAGGTTTCATCAAGAAAACTGATATTGTTAATTGTTTTATGGCAAATGGATCTGTTCTTAATATGCCTAATTTTAATAAAAATGAAGTAGATGGATTATGTAAAACTTTTAATATGTATGTTAACTTTCCAGAAAATAGATGGGATGAAATAAGAATCGCTGAGCAAAATACAAAAGAAGGTAATAAAAAATATAATGAGCTTAAAGATGAATTTATTGAAACGTTTTGGAAAGACGGTATTTCTTTTACTGATTTACACGATCATCAAGCAGAAATTCACTCAAGCTTTAATTAAATAAAATCAAAAAATATAAAATAATTTATCTTTATCTAAATTTATATATTTTATCAATTACTTTCATTAACTGAAGAGCCTCAAATGAATTGCCAATAATAGGTTTTGTATTTTTAATAATTGATTTATGGAATTCAATTATTTCTTTTTCCCATGAGTTATCGATTTTAAAATGAATATTTTCCTCTTCTTCCCAAATAGCTGTAGGAGCTGAAGACCTATTTTTAGCAATATTTAAAACCTCTTCACCATATGATTTTGACGATGTATTTAACCCATTTAAAACAACATATCCTTTTTCAAAAAAAACTTCTAAAGAAAATAAATTCCTCCATTGTGTCATTGTTGAGTGTAAAGAAGCAGCAATTTTATTTTTTGAATTTTGAAGCACCGCAAATACATTGTCTTCAATATCTAAATCCCAGTATAGATTTGAAACAGTAGCTTGAATTTTATCAAAGTCACCAGCTAAATATAAAAAAATATCCAACATATGAATGCCTTGATCAATTAAAATACCACCTCCTGAATATTCTTTTTTTGATCTCCAATTTTTATAAAAATCAGTTTCAACACTTTTACCATATCTTCCTCTCATCCAGAGTATTCTTCCAAATTCTTTTTCATCAACAATTTGCTTTATCTTTTGAATGCTATCATGGTGACGATGGTTAAATCCGTACATTAATGTTTTTTTATATTTATTTTCTGCAATAATTACATTTTCAATGTCTTTAGCGTTTAAACCGGGTGGTTTTTCACAAAAAACATGCTTTTCTTTCTTAAGAGATTCTATAGTTAATTTTTTATTCAAGTAATTCGGCGTACAAATAAAAATTATTTCAATATTTTTATTATTAAACAAATCATCAATTGAATTTACAAATAATTTATTTTTTTTTGTTGAGTAAGGATCATATATAGAAACTACTTCAAAAATATCTAATTTCTTTATAACTTCGAATCTTATTTGGCCCATTCTCCCAAAACCAATTATTCCTACTTTCTTTTTCATTAAAAATTAAAGTATATACAAAAATATTTATTTAGAATTTTTTTAAAATTATCATCTAATTTCTGTTTTTTTATAAACACTTTACCTAATCTATTTGATAAAATTATATTAAGTTCTCCTTTTAGTGTTTTTTTATCTTTTAGTAAAAATTTATTATATTTGTTTTGATCAAATTTTTTTGGGTATATAAAAGAATAAATTTTCGAAAGTATATTTTGCATATTTATAAAATTTTTTTTAGATAAATAGCCATATTCATAAGAAATAAAATTTGCAATATTCATCCCATGTGCAACAGCTATACCATGGGGTATTTTATAGTTAGTTACTGACTCTAGAGCGTGGCCAAAAGTATGCCCATAATTGAGAAGATTTCTTATCCCATTATCAAATTCATCACTTTCTATAAATTTTTTTTTAATTTCAAGACTTCTAGATATAATTTTTAACATAGTTTTTTTATCTCTATTTAATAATAAATCTAAATTATTCTTTATCATTAAAAAATCTCTTCTGCTTGATACCAAATAAAAATGCATTATTTCACCAATACCCGAATAAAACTGATTTTTTTTTAAGGTAGATAGAAAATTCATATCTATGTATATCCAATTTGGCGGATAATAATTTCCTATTTGATTTTTATACTTATTAAAATTAATTGATATTTTTCCACCAATACAACTATCTGCTTGAGATAGTAATGTGGTAGGAAAAAAAACCCAATCAAAACCTCTAAATAAAATTAAGGATATAAAACTACAAATATCTTGGAGAATGCCTCCACCTATACATATGATTTTATTTTTTTTTGAAAAATCTTTTTTTAAAATATCAGATATTATATTTGCAATATACAAATACTCTTTTTTTGATTCATCTGTTTTTATTATAATTATAGCTAACTTATTAATAAAATTTGGCAGTCCATAAGTTAAAAAAATTACAGAGTCTATTAATATTAAATCACCTTTTGAATATAATTTTTTTAAATCTTTCCTATAACTATTAGTAAATTCTAGGCCATAAGGCTTAAGTAAAGAATTGATTTTTATTTTATACATTTAAGTAGTTTAACAAACCGCCATCAACAACTAAATTATGTCCAGTAATAAACTGATTAATATCACTTGAAAGATATACAACAGCACTTGAAACATCTTCAGTTTTTCCCAGACGTTTAAGTGGAATTTCCTTTCTTAATTTATTTATTTGTTGTTTTGTTAGCATAGACTTTGTCATTTCTGTTTCAATTACACCGGGGGAAATAGAATTAACAAGAATGTTGTGCTTTGCTAACTCAACAGAAAGAGTCTTTGTAAAACCTACCAATCCAAATTTAGAGGAAGAATATGCTGATTTTCCCACCCTAACTCTCTCAGATAAAATTGAAGTTATATTAATTATTCGGCCATACTTATATTTGATCATTTTTTTGGTAACAGCTTGAGTAATTAAAAAAGGTGCCTTTAAATTAACATTCATAAGTTTTTCATATTTTTTTATAGAAAAGTTTTTATTTTCTTCTGAAAAATTTACTCCTGCATTATTAACAAGAATATCTATTTTTTTTATCTTCTTTATGTAATTTATAAACTTTTTTAACTCATGATCTGATGATAAATCATAATCTTTTGAACTCAAACCTATAACTTTAGCTCCTAAAAATTTAAAGTCTTCAGATATTTTATATCCAATACCTCTTGAAGCTCCAGTAACTAAAACTGTTTTACCTTTAAATGATAAATTATAATCTATTTTTTTTTTATTTTTCATAATGTTAATTATTTTAAGTATTTAATTTTAAATTTCATATTTTTTTGATTTGCAATAATTATTTTTTCAGCCAATTTAAAATCCTCTTCAGTATCAATATCTATAGTTGATAATCCTTTCAATTCAAAATATCCTATTTTCCCCTTACCCCCATGATATGCTGATCCGTATTTATGTATATTACTCTTAAAACTAGTATATTTCCACCCCATCAAAACACATGCATAAACTTTTACTGGCTCCATTGTTTGTGAGGGCGGATTATGTCTTAATTTATTAAAATTAATTGGTTTATTTTTGTATAAACAAGCAATTTGTTTATTTTCAACAGAAATCAAAGTTTCATATTTATTTTTAATCATAAACATAGTGAAATCATAAATTTCATTTAACGAAATAAGAGGTGAGGTTGGCAGAATCTGTATTAATATATCTCCTGTTTTTTTTTGCATAAAATCAAAAGTAAATTCATCATTCGTTGATTTATCAGAAGCTAGTTTTTTATCTCTAAGATAAAAACTAATTCCATATTTTTTGGCAATTTTCTCAAAAATTCTAGAATCAGAATTCAAGTAAATTTCATTAAACAATTTACACTTCTTTGCTTTTTCAATAACATAACTTATCAAAGGTTTATTATTGATTAATCTTAAGTTCTTTTTTTTTATTCTTTTACTTCCTAATCTTGCTGGTATCATACAAATTATTTTCATAAGTTTTGATTATATATAAGTAGGTGGTGAAATAGAAGCACATAAATTATTTCCAACTAGTTATAGATTCATTGATTAACTCTTGAATGCTCAGTAGGACACACTTGCGCATCTGGTTTTTAATTTTTATATTTAATATTTGTTGGAAATCATAGCCTTTGTTTTTTTAGTACGATTGGAAATCTTGTATAGTAACACTGCCATCAAAGGTTCGTATTCCTCCCTCTTCATTAAATTTTTTTTGCTGATGTCATTTTATGATTTAATATACATAGAGTATTGTCATTTTAATGTTGCCAATAATTTTCACGAAATTGCAAAAGACAATTTTTATCGGTATTCTCAATAAAGACATATCCATTAAGAATATATGTATCACTAATGCATACTTTTCTTCCCGAGGATAAGCATTGCATATCAATGTTACCGCATAATTTAGGACTATTTGGATGATCATTATCAGCTTTTATGACTAAATTTAAATTAAAAACATTATTGATATGAATAACATACACAGTCTATTTCCCAAACTTTAAAAAACTAGAGGTATTCGGACTTTAAACCTTTGTTTATCATCATTGCGGGTACAGCTAATGGATCTCCCATTATTTCCCCTTAAATACAAGTAAATTTATCTATTACAATAAAAAATGATAATTTATATTTTATATATTTATTGCCAATAATTATTTTTAATTTGTTTTAAACATTCCGGCTTGTTGTTTTTAATAAAAATATATCCATTTTTTGTATTGATATCTGAAATACAAACGATTCTTTCATTAGGCATACACAACATATCTACATCACTACACATTACTGGTCCAATATTCTTTCCTTCAACCATATTTTCTGAAGTTAGAATTAAATTTAATTTAACACCATTTATTATTATTTCTTTATAATCTATGCCTAACGTTTTGTGTTTGTTTTCAGGCCATGGGAAATTAGTAAATTTATTTTCACTTATAATATTTACTACTCTAGTAATATTTTTTATTACAAAATAAGATGTTGGTATCAATAAGAGAAATATCGCAACATAATTAAATTTTTTGTCATTAATTGTATATTTAGATAATATTAGTGAAGAATAAAAAGTTAATGTCCCTCCTATAACTAGATAACCACCATATCTCATTGAAGGAGAAAGAAAGAACCACATTAATATTGAAAAAAATAGACCAACGTGAATTAGATTGTTTTGTATAGGTTTAAAGTTTAAAGGGTAAAATATATTAATTTTATTTTTAGAAAAAATGCTAAAACAAATGAAACAGAATAGTATAATTAAAATAGAATTTAAAAGTTTTGCATTATCATGATCTCTAGACCAATATTTGAGCCAAAATAATTTATTCTCATTGTATGATCTTGGATCTAAAATAATACCTTCGTTCCTTGGCTTCAAATATTGCTCTCTTTTCTCTAGATTAGCTTCTTCGGTTAAATAGAAATGCCATCTATGAGAAATAGCAGTTAAAAATTCAAAATGTTCTCTTGCATTTTCAATTGGGCTGGCCCAAGGAATTTTATCATTACCAAAACAAGTTTTATAAAGAGGATAATTTAAACATCCGCTTAATATTAAACTTTTTATTAAGAAACAAATAAAAAACAAAAAAAGAAAAAAATGTAGACGTAGATCATTCATTATACTTTTTAGAAGATTATTAAAATTTAATAAAACTACAATTAATACAAAAGGTATTATGATTATACTACCCATCCTTAGAACAATAGCATAGAAAAAATAAAGTGTGATTTTAGTTAATACTTCACTTTTATTATTTTCACTTAATAATTTTAAAACATTTAATACCAAAACAAATATTATCAATGCTGGCTGTATTTCTGTACCGAAATCTGCAAGTTTATTGTATGTAGCAAAACAAAAGATGATTATGATTATAGAATAAATTTTTACACTTTTTAATTTAGTATCTTTTATCTCAAATAATAAATATAAAATAAAATAATAAAAAAATATTAAAGCGATTATACTCACGCCTTTAGCTTCAACGATTGGTAGCGAAAACATACCCATGACATCCATCCATCCATGTCCATGAGCATAGTTATTTTGAACATTTACTAAACCAAATACTATTTTAAAGTTATTTAGATAATTCACATAAGGTAACTGATACCAATCATAATCACCGTGAGTCTTATAAATAAGTATGCTTGGTAAAATTATTAAAGAAAGTATAACAAAATTAGTTTTTATTTTAGCAACTTGATTTTTTATATATTTGTATTTTATAATGCTTACTAGGAACCCTAATGACAAAATTAACAAATTAAGCAAATAAGATAAAGGAATAAAAAAGTGGAGAAATAATGAAATAAAAAAAAGTAATAAAAATCCAAATAAACCTAATTCACCTAAATTTTTTTTGCTAGAATTATATAAGATTTTCGAAAAAATAATTCCATATCCAAGTACTGATAATAAACAAAATAAAGTGTAAAAGATAAAAGTGGTTATTTCAAATAGCATTTTAGGTTAGCTTCAGATTGTCTAACATTTTTAATAGTATATTAATATTATTATCTTTCTAATACCCATATTAAATATTATGTATTTATTTCTATCTAAAATAACAATAACTTTAATATACTATTATTATTTTTTTATATAAAAATACAATATGCTTTTAATCAATCCAGCTAGTGAAAAATTCGGAGGTTTTCTATCTAGATATGTTCCAGTTGGCATTCCTACTGCAATTGGTTACATCGCTGCTTATCTTGATAAACATAATATTCTTTGTAGCGTGCTTGATGAAGAAGTTATTGATATTACTCCGAAAGTTTTAAGAGATAAAGTAGATGGTTTAGAAAAACCATATATATTTGGTATCAGTTGTTTGACTGCTCATGTAGGTCGGGGATATCAAATAGCAGAAATGATAAAAACTGAGTTTCCTGACTCAACTGTTATCTTTGGCGGTCTTCATCCAAGTTCACTACCTGAAGAAGCTCTTGCTACTGGTTATTGTGATTATGTAGTTAGAGGAGAGGGAGAAGAAATAACTTTAAAGTTATACCAAGCATTACGTGGTAATGGAGATCCAACAGAATTACTTGGTTTATCTTTTATTAAGAATGGTATGATAATTAATAACCCTGAAGCTCCTCTTATTCCTGACATCAATACAATTCCACTATTTCCATATCATCTTTTTAACCATCCAAAATATGACATGGGTTTTTTAACAAGTTCACGTGGTTGTCCTTATCGTTGTTCCTACTGTAGCCAGCGTTTACTTACAGGAACAACGTATCGTTATAAGACAGCAGATTATATTATACAAGAACTTGATATTGTTGTTAATCAATTTGGTCAAAAAGCAGTTGTTTTTTATGATGATAATTTTTGCCTTAAACCAAGGCGAGTACATGAATTATGTGATAAAATAATTGAACGAGGTCTTCATAAAAAAGTTAAATTATCAGTCCAAACACGTGCGGACAATTTAGTTATATATGGGGGAAAGAACTTAGTTAAACATATGGCTGAAGCAGGTTTCACACATATGGGTTTTGGTCTTGAGACAGGTATACAGCGCTTAGCTGATTTAACAAGAAAAGATCAAACTGTTCAAATACACTTTGACGCTTTAGATCTTTGTAGCAAATATGGAATGGACGCATCTTTATTTATGATATTTGGATTTCCTACTGAAACTGCATCCGATCGACTTGAAACATTTAAGTTAGTTCGAAAATCAGCCGCTGTTGCAACTAAATACAACAATATGATTCCATATCCTGGCACACCACTTTACAATGAATTAAAAAATAGTGGTAGAGTGGTAGTTACTGAGAATTGGGGCAATTTTAATAGTGTACTTGCTATGACAACTAGTATTTTTGATAAAACTTCATTGCCTTATGTACCTGAAACTTGCTCAGAATGGGAACTGAAACGAGATATTATTCTTTACAATCTAAAATCGTATGTAAATTGGAAATCATTGGCTGGAATTTTTGGTCATACAAAAGGCATAGGTTGGTTTATGCTTCCATATGGATGGTGGTATAAACCAAGAGAGGTTTGGGAAATAGCAAAAATTTGCATCTATCTTCTTACTAATATTATTATAACATCTTTGCCTCTTTGGTTAAGTGAACCATTTATGTGTTGGCTGAATCCAAATCTAAAAAAACGTCAGAGAGTAAAAAATTATGAACCTTCTACATATGTTCAAATCGACTGGGATCGGATGGAAGTTCGTAATAAAGCTGTATTGCTAAAAAAAGCAAGAGATGAACTTAAACAGAGCGGAACCTTTAATCTTACAATTAAAGGAAATAAAATTACAAATTAATTTTTCAGAATTTATTAAAAAGATTTTAACAAAACAAATAAGCAGTAAACTAAATTCAACAATATACTTTTTTTATTTTTATACTTGATAATATCATTATTAACCTCAATTTGTTTAGAAGAATTAAATCTTTTTAACCTGTAGTCTAGAATATTTTCTACAGTGTATGAATTTAAGTAGTCAGGTTTTTGGATTATTTTATAATTATACAAATCAAGAAGAATTTTTGTTCTAGGTGATGTTTGTATCATATTTGAAATATGAAAAACTATCCAAAATATTAACAAATTTAGTAACAAAATTAATAATATTTCTTTTATTTCAAATAAATAAATCATTATAATTATTACAAAAATATTATTAATTATAAAGGCATTTATTTCAGCTATTCTAAAGGGATAATACATCTTTTGATTAAAATACAAGTAACTTATTTTAAGAATAAGAAAAAAGGAAGCTACACTTATAAAAAAAAATAATATCATATTAACCTTCTGTTTCTATTCCAAGGAATTTTTTTATAAAAAGAAATAATCTACAAAAAATTACACCATTATTAGATAAACTAAGATTATTGTTGTTTAATAAAACAAGTTTTTCTCTTGTAAGAATCTCAATTCTTTCCTCTATTATTCTTTTATCTTTTAAATGTATTAATATTTCATTTTTTTTAGATGGATTATTTTTTTTAATATAATTTATAATATCGTAGCTTGGACTATTTATAAATCTTATTCCAATAATAAGTAAATAGCTTATAAAAAACATAAAATTCAATATTAAACAAAGAAAATTAAAAGGTTGATCAATATTTAAATAATTAAGTTTGATTGAAGATAAAATAAATATAAGTAAAAATATTAAATAAATTTTAATTATTTTAATATATGCAAAATCATTAATTGATTTAAAAAACCAATTAATAAAAAAAATAAATAAAAAAATAAATAATATATTAATAAAAAAAAACATTTATTTAATTATTAATATTCCAAAGAAAAATAACGGCAATAGAGTAAATAACTTTAAAACAGTTTTTTATATTAAAAGCTTTAGAATCTCCCTTTTTTCTATCACTTAATACTGTTGATACTAATTCTAATTTTGTTTGTTTATTTTTCAACATTTTGACTAGCAATTCTATTTGCCAAGTAAAACTGGAAGTTTTGATTTCAAAATTATCTAACACTTTTTTTTTATAAATCGCGATTCCATTGTAATAAGGTAAATTTAAACCAAAAATTAAATTTAAAAAAGGCGTATATAAATATGTAAATAATCTTCTAAATAAATTTCTTGTCATAGTATTTGAGTAATATGATAATAAAATATCAAAATCTTTATTCACTTCTAATAATTTTTTTATTTCATTTTTAGAATGGCAATTATCTCCAGGTAAATACATCACGTAATCATTTTGAATATTATCAAAACCTTTTTTAATTGAACCCCCAAGGCCTTTATTTTCTTTATTTTGAATTATTTTAATGTTTTTATTCATTTTTTGAATTTCTTTTATAATTTTCAACGTGTTATCTCTGCTAGCATCATCTATTATGATTATTTCATAAACAATATTTGAAAAAGAAATAATTGCTGACTCAATTTCATTAATTACTTTAGAAATATTATCTTCTTCATTGTAACAAGGGACGATGAAGGAAATACTTGAAAAGTTATTTTTTTTAATATCCATAAACTTTACAATACATATTACTTTTTTATTATAAGCTTCCCACAAATTATTTTAATATTATCTTTTTTAATTTATTTAGAATAAAAATAAATAATATTATTAATGCTATGGGTAGAAGAAATTTTATGTCGTACCATTTTATCATTACATCTTCATAGAACGATATTGAATCTTTTATGTTGTTTACAACTAATGAATAAATTAATATGTGTGGAAATGTTCCAGTAATCGTTATAAAAATATATTTTTTTATGTTAATTTTTATAGTAGACATAAAAACACTCATGATAAAAAAAGGTAATGTTAACCTAGCTATTAAAAGCAAATAGGTATTTTTACTTATTTTGTTTTCTAATAACATATTATTACTAAGGATTTTTTGAAAAAATGATATTTGATTCAATGATTTTTTTAATTTTTTTATTATAATATAAGTTATTAAAGATCCTAGAGGGACGGATAGTAAAGTTATAATAAAACCAATCCATCCAAAAACGTATGCATTAGTAATAGTTACAAAAGTGTAGGGGATTGGTAAAGATACAGCAATTGTTGATATAATAAAAAAAATAAATAAAAAATCATAATTAAATTTGTTATTTACA